>JGI20130J15133_1002256_pt1 | contig 14573 bp, 13 predicted proteins | sample WasSprMetagenome_FD_15133 | JGI IMG/M metagenome (IMG submission 15133) | reverse complement strand
GTTGAAGAAACCGAGGTTCCAAAAATTGGTCCAGACGAGGTCTTAGTCGAGGTAAAGGCTGCAGGAATATGCGGAACTGATGTGCATTATTGGAAAGGCGAGTTTTCACCTGCATCCATACCCCTCATCATCGGCCACGAAGGTGCAGGCATAGTTAGAGAAGTTGGAGAAAATGTAAAGAACGTAAAAATAAACGACCACGTAATCATACACTACGTAATTTCATGCGGAGTATGTAAGAATTGTTCAAAGGGAAACGACAACCGCTGCCGCAATAGAAAATCAATAGGTCATGATGTTAACGGCACATTTGCTCAATTCATAAAAGTTCCATATAGGAGCGCTGTAAAAATCTCACAGTCCGTTCCACTCGAGTGGGGAGCCGTAATAGGATGTGCAGTATCTACTGCCTATCATGCTGCGAGAGTGTCTAACTTTGAGCCTGGAGATACAGTAATTGTCTTCGGGGTTGGCGGTGTGGGACTGCATGCCGTTATGTGGGCCAAATTCTTTGGAGCCGGAAAAGTCATAGCTGTAGACCCTATAGAATCTAAGTTGGAAAAAGCAAAAAGATACGGCGCAGACATCGTTCTTAATCCGTTAAAAGATAATGTCTTAGAAATTGTTAATAAAGAGACAGAGGGCTTCGGCGCTGACGTCGCGATAGAGTGTTCAGGCTCTTCACAGGCAATGATGCAAGCTATAAAGGCAATTAAGGGCTCAAATCAGTTCGAGTCTGGAAAATTGATAAGTGTAGGTCTTCAGACCAAGCCCTTCCAGTTCGAGTATTGGGGATTAAGAGAGGGCTGGGCAACCGTCTCGGGAGACCACACACTATCCGAGCTCCACCAAATCGTAAAACTAGTGGAAAATGGAAGAATAAATCTTTCAGAATCAATTACACATAGAATATCTTTAAGAGATATCGGCAAGGGAATAGAGCTCGTAGAAAGCAAGGAAGAACATGTAGAAAGAGTAGTTATAAACAAATTCACTTAAAGAATAAAAATCTAGCATTTCAGCAAATATTTTTCATCAAAAAATAAAATAAAAATTATGTATGTTGTGTCATCATACCTAACTTACACTTGCATCAGATGGTTGTTTAGTGATTTTTATTAAGGCTTAACGGAGTTGCCCCTAAGTATTGAGATGAATGTATCTGAATCGATGTTGCCGCCAGTCAACATTAGCACAACCTTCTTACCCGCTAGTGAGTCCGCGATCTTGAGGGCGGCTGCGGTTGAGGCTGCACCGCTAAGCTCAGCGACCTGGCGGGTCGCGTCAAAGATCAGCCTAACAGCCCTCTCCATCTCCTCGTCGCTCACGAGTAGGACGTCGTCCAGCCTTCCCCTCAGGATCGTGAACGGCAGCTCATAGGCCCTCCCAGAGGCCAGGCCCTCGGCCCTCGTAGAGACTCTGCCCAGATCGACTATTTCACCTCGCCTCCAGGACTCGTAGAACGCGGGTGCGCCTTCTGCCTGCACCGCAAAGACCTTGATCGAGGGATCGACCGTCTTATACACTATGCATCCACTAGCCACGCCAGAGCCGCCCCCTAGGGGGTTAATCACGACGTCCACGTCCGGCAGCTCCTCCAGTACCTCCAGATGCATCGAGCCAACACCCATGTAGAGAAGCGGCTCGTTAATCGAGTGCACAAACAAGTAGCCCCTCTCCTCTGCCAGCTTCTCAGCATACATCCGAGACTCCTCAAAATAGGACCCATGAATGATAACCTCTGCGCCCAACTCACTGACAGCATCGATCTTGACCTGAGGAACTCCATGGGGCATCACGATCTTCACGTCGACGCCGAAAAGCGCGCCGGCATACGCGATTGACTGGGCGTGATTTCCGGTCGACGCGGTCACGACGCCTCTCCTAGCTGCCTCGTCCTTCATCACGAACATGTAGTAGACGCCACCCCTGACCTTAAAGGCGCGAATCGGCTGGAGATTCTCAAGCTTAAAGTAGACATCACATCCAAGCATCCTTGAGACCTTCCTAGAATAGATGAGAGGCGTGGGCTTAAGATACTTAGAGACCACTCTTCTCGCGATGCATATATCCCTAAAAGTAGGGATACGGAGACCGCTCATGAAGAGACTAGAGAAGACAACTTAAAAAACTCTGCTGGGACCGAACGCTAGGAATCTTAACTAATGAATCGGGTTTTTATCCTAGTGCAAGACTTCCGAAAGACAGATACGCCGGATGATGAGGACCGCAAGGGTGGAAAAATAGTTGAAGATAGAGGTGCTCTACGACTATCCTAGACTCGAAGAGAAACTAATAATAGAGAGGCTGAAAGCCAGTAACTGCGAGGTAATCCTGACGAACATTAACAACAAGCCTCTACCACTCGGGGAGAGGGTCGCCGATGTTTCCCTCGTAAGGTCGGTATCAATGTATAAGGCGCTCTACGCCGCCGCTGTGAGGGAGTCCGGAGGCGGAATCGCGGTAAACTCGTCCTACACAATCTCGATATGCGGCGACAAGATACTCACGTTAAGCAAGATTAAGAATGCCGGCCTGAATGTCCCTAAAAGCATAATAGCGATGGATGTTGAGTCAGCGCAGGCGGCCTACAGGGCTTTGAAGAAGCCCTTTGTGGATAAGCCACCGATAGGGAGCTGGGGCCGCCTCGTCTCACTGGTAACAGATACTGTTAGTTGGAGGAGTCTCCTCGAGCATAGACAGATGCTTCCCAGCCAGCAGCTTAAGATACACATTATGCAGGACTACATTGAGGTAAATAACCGCGATATTAGGGTGATAGTAGTGGGCGGAGAAGTATTGGGAGCGATGTATAGGGTCAGCGTAGGCGACGAGTGGCGGACGAATATAGCTCTAGGCGGTAAGCCCGTGCAAAGGAGACTAGACCCAGTAATTGAGGAAGTGACCTTGAAGGCGGCGGAGTCCGTGAAGGGAGACTTTATCTCCGTTGATATCTTAGAAGACAGCATGGGTACGCTTTACGTCAATGAGGTTAACGGCGTGCCTGAGTTTAAGGGATTTATGGAGGCTACAGGAATAGATGTGGCGTCTGAGTTGGTGAAGTTCCTCATAGAGGTGTCGAAGAGGTGACTGTTAGGGTCGCCGTCATAGGCGCGAGTGGATACACTGGCGGAGAACTCCTGAGAATCTTGGCTACTCATAAAGAAGTTGAGGTCGTTGCAGCAACTTCGCGAGAATATGCAGGCAAGCCCCTCTCATCGGTCCATCTAAACCTTAGGGGCTTCTACACAAACCTCAAGTTCAGCGAGCTCGACATAGACAAGATTGCTAGCAGTGCTGACTTGGTGTTTCTCAGCGTTCCTGCAGGTGTCTCAGTCGGAATCGTGGGTAGTCTCTTAGAGGTTGGGCTGAGAGTGATTGATCTAAGCCCGGATTTCAGGCTCAAGGATCCATCGCTGTATGAGGAGTGGTATGAATTTAAGCACCCGCTCCCTGACCTGCTTTCACGAAGTGTTTATGGTTTACCAGAGCTGCATAGAGAAGAAATAAGGAACGCAAGCATCGTGGCTTGTCCAGGATGCAACTCTACTGCAGCCATTCTAGCACTTGCGCCGGCAGTAAAGAACAGGCTGATCGATCTTGAACACATAGCGGTCGACGTGAAGGTTGGGAGCAGCGAGGCGGGTAGAGAGCCTAGTCACGGTACTCATCACCCGGAGAGGGCTAACGTCATGCGGCCATACGAGGCTGAAGGTCATAGACATGTGGAAGAGGTTGAGCAGGAGCTGGGGCTACTCGCAGGTAGAAAGATAAGCGTGGCGATGGTGCCTCATGCAGTAGGTAGCGTCAGGGGCGCGTTGGCTACTTGTCACGTATGGATAGTCGACGGTGTTGGGAGCAACGAGATCTGGAGAGCCTACGCCCAGATGTATGGAAAGGAACCCTTCATAAGAATTGTGAGGACTGGCCCCGTAAAGTATCCAGACCCAAAGTACACGATAGGCAGTAACTACTGCGATGTCGGGTTTGCAGTGGAGGAAAGTAGGAGGAGAGCTGCCCTGTTCGGTGCTATTGATAACTTGATCAAGGGAGCTGCCGGACAGGCTGTTCAGTGCATGAACATCATGTGTGGGTTTGACGAGAAGGCTGGGCTTGAAGCTCCTCCCCTAAGTCCAGCATAGGTGAGTGTTAGTGCTGGTAGTCAAGGCCGGAGGTAGAGTTCTGGCTTCAAACATGAATAACATCGCTAAAAGCATAGTGAAGTGGTGGCAGCTAAATCATAGAATTGTCTTTGTACACGGTGGAGGAGACATAGTATCTGAAATGTGCAAGAGGCTTGGGATAGAGCCGAAGTTTGTCGTCTCACCCAGCGGCATCAGGAGCCGCTACACTGATGAGGCTGAGCTCGAAGTATATGTCCAAGTCATGGCAGGCAAGATTAACAAGAAGATAGTCTCAACAATTCAGAGGCTGGGCGGGCGTGCGGTAGGTCTTAGCGGAGCGGATGCGGGGCTCCTGCTAGCTGAGCGTAAGAAAAAGATAGTAGTAGTTGATGAGCATGGGCGTAAGCGGGTTATCGATGGCGGCTATACGGGTATGGTAAAACAGGTCAACCACGAGTTATTAGGTCTCCTGACTGGTAATGGCTACATTGTTGTGGTTTCGCCGATCGCTCTTGGGCTCGAGGGGGAGCTGCTTAACGTCGATGGTGATCAGGCGGCGGCCGCGATAGCGAAGGCTTTGGCCGCTGACTTGCTGGTTTTGATGACCGATGTCGAGGGCGTTCTGTATCATGAGAAGTTGGTTGAGAGGCTTACTCCTCAGGAGGCAGTGGAACTATCGGCGAGGATAGGTCCAGGGATGAATAGGAAGCTTATGCTGGCGGCTGACGCCGTGCAGAACGGTACCAAGCAGGCATTAATATGCAGCGGCTTAGGCGATGATCCCTTAAAGAACATAAACTCTATGAGGGGGACACTGATCAGAGCATGAGTTAAGACTTGTAATATAGATTCTTGAGTACGATATGTTTATAAGTGGCGATGAAGGGATGCACTTCGAATTCAAAGTGGTGATTGCGTAGTGCCGAAGCTAAAATGTCCTGTATGTGAGGGTTTGGTTGACATTCCTGATGATGCGTTAGAAGGTGAGTTGTTCGAGCATCAAGAATGTGGTGCTCAGCTAGAGCTCGTAGTTGAGAATGGACAGTTTGTGCTAAAGCTAGCAGAAGAGGTAGCCGAGGACTGGGGTGAATAGGGGAGCCTTATTGTGATAATCGGGCTCGCGTATGACCTCCTCAGGGCTGAAGAAAAGCTTCTAATCGATGCTGCTAGGCGTCTAGGGCACTCGATAAGGCCTATTTTTGTTCCTAAAAGAATAGAGTGGCTAAACAATACCTCGAGTAGTGAATTTGGCGATTTAGGGTTCGTTTTGGAGAGATGTGTCAGCCATTATAGAGCGTTGTCATCAGCCATAATACTTGAGGGAAAGGACGTAGCGGTCGTAAATCCCTACAGAACAATCAGGGACTGTGGTGATAAATTAGTAACTACGACTATTCTTGCAAGTAGAGGCATACCCGTCCCGAAGACAGTCATAGCCTACAGCAAGGATAAGGCCATCGAGGCGGCTCGTGAATTAGGATACCCAGTCGTGGTTAAGCCAATTCTTGGAAGTTGGGGCCGATTTATCGCTAGGGCTGCAACCGAGGACGACCTCCTAGACATTCTTGACTTTAGAGAATCGATGAATTCGCCACACTTCAAGATTCATTATATCCAGCAGTATATCGACAAGCCGGATCGCGATATTCGGGCATTCTATGTCTGGGGAAGAGTCCCAGTGGCGATTTATAGATATAGTAAGCGATGGAAGACAAATACAGCGCTTGGAGGAAGGGCAGTGAGGGCCGACCTCGCTGATGAGCAGGTCGAGCTAGTAATCAGGGCCGGCGAGGCCATCGGTGGCGGTGTGCTGGGCATCGATTTGATGGAGACTAAGAGTGGCGAGTGTCTCGTCGGTGAGATAAACGCAGTGATCGAGTTTAGGAACACTGTGCAAGTCACTGGTTATGACTTGGCGGGCGACATCATTAAGTCTACGGTCGAAGTGTTTAAGAGATGATGGGAGAATCTGAGCCCGCTAGACTAATCAGGTTTTTTCCAAGTAGGGGAATAAGACTAGTCAGGGCTCAGGGACAGTATGTCTGGGACAGCGATGGGAGAAGATACCTCGACTATCACACTGGAAATGGAGCCGCATTTCTAGGACATAACAACCCCGTGATAGTGCAGATGATTGCTGAGCAAGCATCTAAAATGATGACGTGCCCGCCGATATTTGACTCGCAGGTCCTCGATGACTGCCTAGCAATTCTCGGAAAGATTCTCCCAAGAACTCTTATGAATGTATACTTCATGAACAGTGGTAGCGAAGCGGTGGAACTCGCCCTGAAACTATCGAGGAAGAGAACAGGTAGACGCAGGTTTGCCTCGTTTACCGGCGGCTTCCATGGAAGAACAATGGGCGCTCTCGGAATGACCCATAACCCAAAATACAGGGCTGGATATGACCCATTTCCATGGGAACACACATTTCTGCCGTTCAACGATGTCTCTAGTTTAGAGAAGATAGACGAGTCGTTTGCTGCAGTTATAGTCGAGCCAGTTCAGGGAGAAGGCGGGCTCAGCGTGGCAAGCGAGGAGTTCATGAAGACGCTTGCAGAGCAGTGCAGAAGAGTAGGCGCAATGCTGATTATCGATGAGGTACAGACGGGGTTTGGGAGGACGGGCAGCGTCTGGGCACACCTAGAATATGGAGTGAGTCCAGACATACTGGTGGCGGGGAAGTCCATAGGAGGCGGATTTCCCGTAAGCTTTGTCGCCGTAACTGACGAGATAGCGTCAAATGTCGAGGAGGCTGAGCATGGCTCTACCCATGGCGGAAACCCCCTAGCACTGGCGGCGGTAACGGGCGGAGTTAAAGTATTGATATGCGACGCAGTTCCGTCAAAGGCAAGCGAGAAGGGCAAACTACTCTCGGATGGCCTATCTGAAATAGTGAAGACGTATCCATCAATAGTTAGAGGGGTAAAGGGTAAGGGCCTTATGGTGGGGCTTGACATCCGTTTTAACCCATCAGAAATAATTCGCCTCCTCCAGTCGAGGGGGTTGCTAGCGCTGAAGGCTGGCTCAACTGTGCTTAGATTCCTCCCGCCATACTTAATAACTGACGAGGATATTGAGTGGAGTGTCAGGGTAGTAGGAGAGGCGATGGAGCTGTACCAAGAGTCCCTGAAGAAAAAGGGGTGACAAGAATTTGCAGGTAGACGAGATATTACTCACATTACTAAAGACATATACGCCGAGTGGAGAGGAGCGAAGACTCGAGCCAGATATGAAGAGGCTCCAGAAGGAGCTCGGCTACGACGAGCTAATCATCGACAAGACTGGAAACTACCTACTGATTAGGGGAAGCGGAGAGAAGACGATACTCCTCGCGAGCCACGTAGACACCGTTCCAGGAGAACTAGCTGTAAGCCAGAGGTCAGGTGTAATTATTGGGAGAGGCGCAGTCGACGCTAAGGGGCCATTAGCAGCTATGATCTACGCAGGGGCCAAAGCGCCGATAGGGCCAGATTACAGAGTAGTCGTGGCTGGACTGGTTGACGAGGAGGGCGCAGGGACGGGCGCGCTCGGACTGCTTGAAAGCGGATTCGCAGCAGACCACATAATTATAGGAGAACCGACAGGAGTGATAGGCATCGCGATAAGCTATCGTGGAAGCCTGACTTTTACATTAACGGCGAGTGGTAGAGGAGGACACAGCTCAGCTCCATACGTAGGCGACTCAGCTCTGGATAAGCTCCTCAGCGCAATCAACGAGATAAAGGCAGTCTTCTCCGGCAGCAGCTACGAAGAGACAACTTCAGCGGTAACGATGATCAGGGCGGGCGACTGGCCCACCAAGCTCCCAGAGAGGGCCGAGGCCACAATAAACATAAGATTCCCACCAGGCATAGACGCATCATCCATCCTAGAAAAGGTAGAAGTGATAGCCTCCCTCCACGAATGTAAGCTCTCAATCATGGACTCGACAGAGCCATTCAGCACCAGTTTATCATCGCCTGTTCCAAGAGCATTGATCCGATCAATAATAAAGCATGGACTGAAGCCGAAGATACTAAAAAAGACTGGAACAAGTGATATGAATATCCTATTCAAGATGAGCAGCGACATAGCTGCCTGTGGTCCGGGAAACTCACTGCTAGCACACACGCCAAACGAGAAGATCTCAGTCGAGGAGCTAAGCCTATCATCCTCGATATACATCAAAGCCATCGAGGAGCTCTCAAAAAGGGCTAGTCACTCATAAGTTTTCGAATATTGTTTTCTCAACCTCGGCGAGAGTCTCTTTCCTACTCTGTAGCCAGGCTCTTAATTCTTCTATTTCTTCACGCATGCGAGAAATCATCCTCGAGACCTCGTAAGGATTTGCAGAACCAAGCGTCGCGTAGGAGTTCACGACGGATTTAGGCTCTAACAGTGATAAGACATCCCGTAACATCAAGTCTATGTCTATACCGTGTTTTCTTAGAGTTTCCCTTATTGCGTCGTCGCTAATTTTTCCCTCGACTATCAATAATGACAGCTCGCCGCAAATCTTATGCGCCGTCCTATACGGTATTCTCCAGCTAGTCGTTAGGTAGTTAGCTAGTTCGGTCATAGCTGTGGGAGGCCCGCATAGCTCGTAGGCCCTCTTCTCGTTAATTGAGAGACGGGGAATCAATTCTTTAAATACTCTCAAAGTTGTAAGTACCTGGTTGATTGCTCTCCAGACAGACGGTGTGACCTGCTGCAGGTCGAGAACGTAGCCTCCCATCCTTCTCTGCAGAATCATAATTGTTCGTAAAAATTCTGATGCAACTTCCGATACCTTTGTTCTCCCAATCTCTGCCACTACTGGGTTTTTCTTGTGGGGCATGATGCTACTAGTTGAAGCAAACTCGTCTGGCAGCTCAATCAATCCATACTCCACGCTAGAGTATACTACTAGCTCTTCAGATAGGTCAGATATTGGCAAAACTAATCTGAGAAGTGATGATAGCAAATCAATTAAAAAGTCTCGCGAGGAGGAGGCTTCAAGCGCGTTCTCCAAGACATATGAGAATCCGAGCTGTGAGGCCATCCACTCCCTGTCTAGCTTTATGGATGATCCACAGACTGCTCCGGCGCCGAGGGGGCACCGGTCTGCCGACATGTATGCATTGCTCAGAGACTCCAAGGCGCCTATAATTCTCGATGCATAGGACGTCATCACAAATCCGAACGTGGCCGGAGCAGCGACCTGCATGTGGGTATATACGGGAAATATAGTGAATACTTCCTCCTCAGCCTTCTTAAGTAAGGCATCCAAAAATTGGACTCCCTCATCAACTAACTCCACGATTTTTTCTTTTACACGCATTCTAATAGCAGTCGAGACAGCGTCGTTTCTGCTTTTTCCGAGTGCGAGATTCATGCCCGTGTTTGGTACATGTCTTGATAAATAATCCTCAATGACTATGTGGACATCCTCTAGTGAGGTGTTATCTAGGCTGATTGGCTTCTCGATCATTTCTTTAAGTACTTTTAATGCCTCTTCCGCGTCGGTTTTGCTGATGTATCCAAGTTTTGAGAGCATTTTTAGGTGTACTGCATTTATCAGGATTGTTTCTCTATAGATCTCGCTGTCAAACGAGAGTGACGACGTATATTCTGCTGCTTCTCGCGTCATTTTCCGTCTCAGTCTTCCCTCCCTGAAACTCAGTCCTCGTCACCCTTTTGAGACATTTCCACCAGAACTAATTAACGAGTAGTAATTAAATTGATTTGGTTGTTCCATCACTCATCCCTATTATGACTTGGTATCCTCTGCGTGGGCATACTCCAACTTCGACGACTCCGGGGATTAGTCTCAGCCTTAACTCAATTTCTGATGGATTTTCGATCACGCCTACATCGACGTCAAGCATTAGGTTGCCGTTATCCGTGACGACCGGGCCGGCCTTCCCCGATGCCGGCCTAATCATCGGGCGCCACCCCATCTCTGAAATGATTGTTAATAACCCATGTAGAGCGAAGGGAACAATCTCGACTGGCACTGGCAGTCTAAGCTTATCCACGAGTTTTTGCTCCTCACCTATCAGAATTACTCTGCGTGATAGCATCATGAGTAGTTTCTCACGCGTAACAGCGCCTCCACCCCCCTTGATGAGGTTTCCCTGAGAGTCGCACTGGTCAAAGCTATCCACATAGACGTCCGGTCTCCTCACTTCTCTCAGATACGCAATCCTGAATCCCGCCTCGGCTGCTGCCTCTTCTGATTGATAAGAGGTCGGAACGACAGCTTTCACAGTGTCAGCACCGGCAGTCTTTGACAGTGCTTGGATGAACATTGCAGAGGTCGACCCAGTCCCTAACCCCAGCGTGATGTCTCTACCCATGTTTGCCACAATTTTTATCGCCGCGTTCACTGCTGCGACTCTGGCTCTCTCCTTAGCTTTCTCTATCTCCATGGATGTGGCCCTCGATTATTGACTTAAGCTTGGCGGCCCTGTCAGCGATGTCTAACTCGTTGCTCGTGCTTACTTTAGACATGATTATTCTGGCGCTAGTCATCTCTTCTTCAGATGGACGGATCTCCCTACGTCTTTGTTTGAGAAATCTGAAGACGCGCATCAACCCGCTCTTAAACAACATGCGGCAACGATACCAATAGGGGGAAGAGTAAAAAATAAACGCTCCTCATAACTGCCGTTGAGGAATGCTCCTAAAAACACATAACCAACTACGCGAACCTTCTTATGCAGTCTTACTCAGGCGAAAATTTTAAATATCAGTGTCGTTCGTGGGTAGGGTGTGATGTAATGTTTAAATTAGAGTTCGTTGGATGGATTATCCATCCATGACAAGTAGGAGGACCTTGGCAACCTCTTTAATGCTCGTAATATTTCTGGTCATCGGATTTCTGGCCGGGCTTTCCCTATCCGCCATGATCGTTAAGCCGGTCACGATCACTGAGAAAGTCACTTCTATGCAAACTATTCAGACCACATTACGGCGACGGTTAGCCGAGCAGAGACGACGACAATAACTAAGGTTGTGTCTGGAGTTAAGTATGCCCGACTATTTGATATTACGGTAAGCGATGATTACGAGATCGTTAAGGACGCCCTTGACAGAACGTTCATACTAGTGCCGAGAAATAAATCTCCACCCCCAGGCATAGACGGCATAGTCATCTATGTCCCCGTTGAGCGGGTCATAGTAATGTCAGCAACCTACATAGCGCTATTGGAGCGGCTGAAGGAATACAGGCCAAACATCTTGGACTCAGTAGTTGGAATAATGTGGGGCGGGCAGTACGAGTGGTACTTTGAGGATGTAAAAGACGCGCTCCAAGACGGTAGGATCAGGGATGTGGGGAGCCCTGACTCTCCTAACTATGAAGAAATACTCACGCTTAATCCAGACATAGTTTTCGTCTACGCCTTCCCAGGAATGGAGACGCTCTCAAAGCTAGATGAGCTGGGAATAAAATACGCCGTCATAAATGAATACCTTGAAAACGACTATCTCGGGAGGTTCGAATGGATAAAATTCATGGCCGCTTTTTACGACATGGACGCTGAGGCCGACGTCATCTTTAGCAGGGCAGAACTAACCATAAAAACTATTGCTGAAAAGGTGGCGGATAACGAGTCTCCTGGTGTTGCGTGGTTCAGCATCTATAAGGGCACGGTTTATGCCGCGGGTGGCGAGTCATATGTAGCGAGGGCGTTAAGACAGCTAAACGCTAAATACATTTTCAGCGACGTGAAAGAGACTAGCAGCTTCGTAACAACCATCGAGGAACTACTTGGGCACTCCGAGGAAATAGACGTCATCGTCTATCCAGGCATTCTAAACAGCATTTCAGATCTGCTCTCAGAGGCGCCGGGAATGTCTGGGACAAAAGCCGTCAGGCTAGGGAGAGTCTACACATACGCACCGAGTATCTATCAGCTCGGATTCTACGACGTCGAGGGATGGTACCTAGACTCGCATCTATCCTGCACCCAGAAGACTTCCCAGGTCACGAGTTAAGATACTTCGTAAAAATATCCGAGTGATGAATATGGCCAATAATTTTTTCAGGCATNGAAGCATTGTCTGGACGGCGATCCTCCTGCCCATAATACCGCTAATCGTATTACTGTCCATCTCTATAGGNAGCGTAAGCGTGCCGCTCGAGAAATCAATAGCAGTCCTCATGGGGCTAGGCGGTCAGGACGTCTCNNCCATAATAATAAATNCGATAAGGCTTCCAAGAGTNCTCGCNGCACTGGCNGGNGGAGCCGCGCTNGGAATATCCGGCGCNATTCTCCAAGTCTTCTTCAGAAACCCTATCGCTGACCCATACGTGATAGGAGTCTCTTCCGGCTCGGCCCTATTCATAGCATTTGCCGTTTTCATGGGTACAAGCCTAGGCATCGGTAATCCATTCAGCCCATACACATTGTATCTGGCAGGCTTCATCGGTGCGTTGATGGTGTCTCTATTCATGATCTTTGCCTCTGGATTTGTGAGGGGTGTGACAACGCTCCTAATAATAGGAGTGGCCATAAGCTACCTAGCCTCTGCTCTAACAAGTATACTGCAGGCCATATCAGATATAGAGAGACTACACGTCTTCATCTTCTGGGTCATGGGCAGCTTCTCAGGAGCNAAATGGGTATTCGTTAATTTCTTGATAATAGCCCTTATCGCTGGNTTAGTTTTTTCACTACTTCTTGCGAAGCCTCTTAACGCGTTTATGCTCAGCGAGAACTATGCCCAAAGCATGGGAATAAACATACGNGNCGTCAAGGTCGGCACGATTGCANTAGCATCTTTTTTGACCTCTGTCGTTACTGTTGTAGCCGGGCCAGTTGGATTCATCGGGCTCGTGGCCCCNCACATCTCTAGGNATCTGTCCAGCNCGTCAGACAATCGAGTCGTTCTGCCCCTCTCTGCAATTGTCGGCTCAATCATNACGGCCATNGCTGATCTAGCCGCTAGAACANTAATGATGCCGAGGGACTTACCGATAACAGCCATAACTGCAATCTTTGGTGCTCCACTCGTGATTATACTACTCCTGAAGGGAGGCGCGACATAAAATTGCTATCGACGAGTCGCATCACAGTTGGATATGGTCATAAAGTCGTGCTGAAAGACGTCTCGCTGGACATCAAGCCTGGAGAGTTCATAGGAGTGGTCGGCCCCAACGCGTCTGGAAAGTCAACACTGCTAAAGACTCTTGCAAGACTGTTGAAACCGTTGTGCGGGGTCGTATACATAGATGGGAGAGATATGAGCAGGATGACGGGGCAAGAGGTGGCTAGAAGGATAGGCGTCGTGCTTACTGAGAGAATTCAGCCAGGACTGTTAAGTAGCTTTGAGATAGTCGCGATTGGGAGATATCAGTATACAGACCCCTTCGGCCGGCTTACGGCTCGTGACAGAATGGTCATAGAGGACTCGCTTAGAGCTACCGGTGCACTATCCCTGTCTGATAGAAGGTTTAGCGAGCTGAGTGACGGAGAGAAGCAGAGAGTCATGATAGCTAGAGCCCTGGCTCAGGAGCCCTCAATACTAATACTCGACGAGCCCACTACGCACCTAGACGCTAAGGGGCGGGTCGAGATCATGCTGCTTCTAAGAAAATTGAGTAGGAATAAGAAAATAGCCATAATTGCATCCACTCACGACGTCGAGCTCGCCATAAGACTATGCGATAAATTAATAGTGTGCAATGAGGGGATCGTCAAGGTCTATGACGTTCCTGAACAGCTTGTTGAGGAGGGTGGGGTCGAGGAGCTTTACGGATTCAATGGAGAGTTGACCTTCTGCAAAGAAACCCTCGTAGCGGAGCCGGTCGTCANGGATGGTGGTGATTTNAGGGTCTTCGTCATCGCAGGCGGNGGGAGCGGGCTTCTTGTCTATAGATTACTTAGTAGGTTGGGATACTNTTTCGNGACTGGGGTGCTGCATAAGGGNGACATCGATTATACCGTCGCNAGAAGCGTTGGGGCGAGAATAATTGCTGAAGAACCATTCAGAGAGATATCAGAAGAATCATTCAGCGAGGCGTTGANNGAGCTCCAAGAGGCCAATCTACTAGTATACACCTCGCCGNCAATAGGGAGGCTAAATCAGAGGAACCTCGAGCTTCTTTCCGCNGGACATGCTTTGGGACTGCCCATAATTTATTATGCCCGAGATAACCACATAGATATTCATCTCGGAGAAAATAAAATCGTCCATTCGATCAGCCTGCTTAAAGATGTCTTAGAAGAACATAGGAAGAAGTCTTTAGAGAAGATTAGGAAAGGCTTGTCCATACTAAAGACTGAATAACGGCTTCAGCCATTCTGTATCGTATGCGCGAAGAGCACTTATCGCTATTCTTTGAAAAGATGCAAGAGAAATTATCTACGCTTATTAAGATAAGTAAATTTGACGTGGTTGAGGGTATGCTTGTGTGTGGGCTCGATGCTGCGTATAAAGATGATGAGGGTGTGGCCGCTGCGGTCGTAGTCAGGCTTGGGG
>JGI20130J15133_1002249_pt1 | contig 14606 bp, 12 predicted proteins | sample WasSprMetagenome_FD_15133 | JGI IMG/M metagenome (IMG submission 15133) | reverse complement strand
CATTTGGCATTTTCAATGGTGCGGTAGAGGTCGCCGGGCTGCACTCGGAACTTTTCAATTATTTCGTCTTCGCTGGCTTCTTCAATCCAAGCCTTTAAAACCATAGCTGTTTTCACTTCACCCAAAAATTGCTCGTATCCTAGACGGTCTTCCCATTCATTGGGAACTGGCATCATTATCTCATCTCGGTGTTCATCTAGGAAAATGGCTACTTTATCTAGCTCGCTTGTGTATGGTCTGAGTATTGGACTCATGTCTGGGGTATGGCAAATCATGTGGAGGAGGCTGAATTCTGTTAAGAGTTGGGTCTTCTGCCTTATAGCGTCTCGGATTATAACTGCTGAGATTGGGTCTATGTAGAGTTCGCTTACACGTTTGCCAAATCTTGTTGCGTATATATTGTCGCCACTAATGTTTATCATCTCCTCATCGTAGAGGAACTTGAGGATTTTGGCGATCATGCCTTTGATAGCTGTTACGTCATATTGGTGGGCGTAGAAGGTTTTATTGAAGAATTCATATATCCCTGCCTCTGTGTGGGCGTAATCTGCGGCGACTGTAGCCAAAACATGGCTTCGTAAAACCCGCTCTACAGCAAGCTTGGACCAAATGCGTTCAGGCTTCGCTAGCACATAGCTCTCCATTAAGTAGTCGGCTTCATCTGCTGTTCTAGCCACTATTAGGGCTTCACCTATCTTGTCATACTTTGGCCTGCCAGCTCGCCCACACATTTGCTTATACTCCAAAACACTTATGGGGTAATATCCATATCCTGGTTCATAACGTCTATAATCGTATATTATGACTGTTCTGGCTGGAAGGTTCACGCCAAAAGCCAATGTGGGAGTAGCTGTTAAAACCTTAATTTTTCCCTCACGGAAAGCATCTTCAACTATTTTTCGGTGCTCTCCCCCTAAGCCAGCATGGTGGAAAGCAACTCCGCACCTGACAAGTTCAGCCAGAAGCTCACTTATCCTCGTTTTTTCTCCGGCGCTTAAAATCTGCTCAGCTTCACGTTCTAAAGCTCTTTTAGCTGGTTTAGAGAGTACCTCATCTATTTTCTTAGCTGCCTTCTTTGCTAAAGCTACAGCACTCTTTCTGGTTGCTGCGAAGATTAGGGCTTGACCACCAGCCTTAACAGTGTATAGAGCCAGGTTTATAGCGGGATTTTTTGCCTCTTTTTCTATTCTCTTTGCATCGCCGTCCTTAAATTGTATTTCATCGTGGAGGAGTACTCCCTCCCTCAATGGTATTGGGCGCCAATCTGTTGTTACGTAGCCGGCATTAAGCCAGCCGGCAATTTCCTCCACGTTATTTATAGTGGCGCTTAAAGCCAGAATTTGAACATCTGGGTTGGTTTGCATAAGTCGAGCCAAGACTACTTCTAATGTGGGGCCGCGATCCACCTCATCTAACAGGTGCACTTCATCCGCTACAACTAAACTAACATTATCCATCCAGTGAGCTTTATGCCTTAAAAGGGAGTCCACTTTCTCGTTGGTTGCCACAATTATATCGTAACGTTCCAGCCAAGGATCTGAACTATCATAATCTCCCGTGGAGATGCCAACGCTCACTCGACGCCCATCAGATTTGGTTATGACCGAGTACTTCTGAAATTCCTCATATTTCTCGTTAGCTAAGGCCCTTAAAGGAGTTAGGTAAAGGACTTTGCCATCCCTTTCGAGGACATGTTTAAGCGCGCAAAGTTCAGCAATTAAAGTTTTGCCTGAAGCTGTTGGACTGGCTAAAACAAGATTCCGTCCTTCTAGGACACCAGCTCTTATGGCCTCCTCTTGAGGTGGATAGAGCTCAATAATTCCATTCTTTATTAGGATTTCCTTAACAGTCTTTGGAACTGGTAGGTCGCTAACCTTCACATAAATACGCCTTTTCCCAACACTCTCAAATAACAATAAGCCTGCAATTTTAAAAAGTGTTATGAAACCATTAAGAAAATGTTTGCGTCCTCTAAATTATTGATACTAAACTAAATAACTATTTAACAGCGTCAAATAGTTTTTCTACAAGCTTAGACAATATTATGAAGTCTTAAAGCGGACTTGATATCATGGTGGAGAATGTTCGTGAACTCTTGAGGGCTCATGAAGGATTAAAGCGTGAGGTTTACTTAGATATTGAAAACTCAAGCTTCGTGCCAGCTGATGTTTTGGAGGCAATGCTCCCATACTTCAATAAACGTGCCTATGGGAACCCCACACTTACTCATAAACCGGGCTGGGAAGCTTATGAGACCATAATGGAGTCGGCTCGGAAAATTGCGGGCTATTTGGGCTGTAAAAGCCCAGAAGAGATTAATTTCACTCCGGGTGAGACTGAGGCTAACAACTTAGCACTATTAGGCGTAGCCCTTCGAATGCGTGATAGGGGCAGAAAGATTGTGATTTCAGAAATAGAGCCTCTAAGCATAATTCATGTAGCTGAAATGCTTACCAAAAGTGGATTTTCAGTGGTAAAGGTTCCAGTGGATAACGAAGGATTTGTAGACTTAGAAAGGCTTAGGGAGTGTGTCGACAGTGAAACTATACTTGCAAGCTTCTCGATGGTGAATCATGAGATTGGAACAGTACAGCCCATAAAGGAGATTGTTGAAATTGTCAAGGACAAAAACCCGAATGCTATAGTTCATACAGATGCCTCGGATGCCTATGGAAAAGTTCCATTCAAACCAAGGGAAATCGGTGTGGATATGGCTACAATAAGCAGTTACAAAATTCTCGGGCCTCGTGGGGTTGGCTCCCTCTATGTTAGGGATGGTGTAAATGTTGAAAGGATACTTGAGGGACAGATAGGCACTCAAAAACTTTGGCCAGGTGTGGAAAATACACCGCTTATTGTTGGTTTCGCGAAGGCTTCGGAGTTAATGTTTGAGAAGTTTGAGGTAAATGTTCATCATATGCGAGGGCTCCGCGACAAGCTCATTGAAGGCATAATGAATACGATACCAGATGTTAAGCTCAATGGTCCCTGGGGCGATAAGAGGGCGCCTGATAATGTTAACTTAAGCTTTCTACGCTGCGAGGGTGAGGCCCTAACTATTGAGCTAAGCTTAAATGGTGTGTATGTTTCAAGTGGAAGCGCATGTACAAGACGTTTGCTACAACCAAGCCACGTGCTGATAGCCATAGGAAGACGGTTTGAGGAGGCTCATGGAAGCATCCTCATGAAGGTTACTCGTGTTCACACTGAGGAGGATATAGACTATGTGTTAGAAGTTTTGCCAAAGGCCGTTGAAAGGCTTAGAGGCATAACTGGCTCAATGGTGATGGGATAATGTCACGCATCCCTCTGCCCTATAGCCAAAAAATCTTAGAATTGTTTAGGAACCCTAAAAACCTAGGGAGGATGGAGGATGCTACGGTTTCAGCCGTGGCGGGTAATCCTCAATGTGGCGACATGATAACATTCTACTTGAAGATCAATGATCAAGATGTGATTGAGAAGGTGACTTTTGAAAGTTATGGATGTGCCGCCAATATTGCCACCTCAAGCATTTTAACTGAAAAGGCGAAGGGGCTGAGGCTTGAGGATGCTTGGAAAATTGGCTGGAAAAGTCTCTCTGATGAATTGGGAGGGCTTCCGGCCATAAAATTCCACTGTGGAATATTGGCTGTTGGAGCTTTAAGACGAGCTATTCGAGCATACTATAAAATGAGGGGGCAGAAGCCGAGCTGGCTACCTGAAGAATTGACCTTCGAAGAGAAACAGGCATTGGAGGAAGAGGAGCTGGCTAAAATTTTAGCCAAGAAGATGCGATTGATAGGAGAAGGCGGCAAAAATGTTTGATCCATATAGGGTTAGGGAAGACTTCCCTATATTGAAGCGAAAGGTGAACAATCACCCGCTCATATATTTTGATAATGCAGCAACGTCCCAAAAGCCGAGGCAAGTCATTGAAGCCATGAAAGAGTTTTATGAACAGCATAACGCGAACGTCCATAGAGCGGTGCATATGCTTTCGCTGGAGGCAACGGAGCTTTATGAGGAAGCCCATGAAGAGGTTGCTGAGTTTATAGGTGCTGAAGGCATTGAAGAAATAGTTTTCGTGAGGGGTGCAACTGAGGCCATAAACCTAGTTGCCTACTCGTGGGGCCTCCATAACCTAGGGAGGGAGGATGAGGTTGTTGTGACGCTTATGGAGCATCACAGCAACATTGTTCCATGGGAGATTCTGTCTAAGATAAAAGGCTTCAAAGTTAAATATGTGGATTTGAATTCGGATGGCACGTTGAATTATGAATCGTTTAAGGAGATGTTGACGCCTAAAGTGAAGCTTGTATGTGTGGCTCATGTTTCAAATGTTACGGGAGTCGTAAACGATGTGAAGGCTTTAACGAAGCTGGCTCACGAAAATGGTGCATTGGTGCTTGTGGATGGAGCCCAATCAGTACCGCATATGCAAGTGAATGTTCGAGACCTGGACTGTGATTTTCTGGCATTTTCTGGACATAAAATGCTTGGACCGACCGGGATAGGTGTGCTTTATGCGAAAAAGGAGATTCTTGAGGGGATGGAGCCTTTTCACGGCGGCGGTGAAATGATTAGGGAGGTTTCATTCAACCCAGAAACACGTAGATGCACGATTTCATGGAACACTCTTCCATGGAAGTTTGAGGCCGGAACACCTGATGTTGGAGGGGCTGTAGGATTAACAGCTGCTGTGAGGTATTTGAGATCTCTTGGAATGGAGAATGTAAAAGCCCATGAATGCGATTTGACGGAATATGCCCTAAAACGCTTAGAGGAATGTTCAAAGGTTATGGTTTATGGTCCAAGAGATGTTGGGCTGAAGTGTGGAATAATACCCTTCAATGTTGAAGGCTTTAACTCTCATGATGTAGCCTTATTTCTGGATAGTTATGGCATAATGGTTAGGAGTGGGCTTCATTGCGCCCAGCCTCTTCACCAGAAATTTAACATATCCTCTTCAGTGAGGGCGAGCTTTTACATCTATAATACTCGTGAGGAAATAGATCGCTTCATAGATGCCCTGAAGGAGATCGAGGAATCCCTATGAATGCAAACCTAAATGAGTATGTGGCTCGAATGGAGGAGGCATGCGGAGAGGAAAGAGACATAATAGTCCACTTTAAATATGAGAAAAAGGATGAAGCTATAGGTAGGATACTCAAAAAGGTGAAGATTGATAGGGCTGTTGCCGGAGTAATCTTTGATTTAACATATAAGGGCCTCCCCATTCGCCTTTATAATACCGGGAAAGTTGTAATCAAGAATGTGAAAGATAAGAATCATGCATGGTCGATTTTAGCCGAGCTTCTATTGTAGTTTCGATTTTATTTCCAGCCAAACAGATTTAGCCAATGCCCGTGCATCTGCATCCATTCATCGAGTTCCAGTTGGTCAAACGTAACAGCTGTTTCCGTGAGAAAGCGCCAAGCCTCTTAAATCTTCATAGAAGCGACCTCTTCACCAGGTTTCCAATAACTATGATTCCCGACCCACGTTTCAGCAAAGCCCAGAAAATTGAAGCAATCGTTAAAAGATCTCGAAATGTTGGGGTAACGTATTCCAAAATTGCACTCAACAACAGCATGCCAATGGCAAGAAAACATATGGCAATATAAATACATAGCTCATAATCCAAGCTATTATCCATGCACATCGGATTAATAACTTTCCATTAAAAATTTATCCCAATGTGTTTGCGCGCGCATTGAGGGAAGTGAAACGATACTCGAACTATGTCCATGCAGTAGCTGCAAAAGTTACTCGTCGGAAAGGTAATAGCGACCATCTTTAGTTTTTTGGATGTCTTTCAGGGCAACTAACCATTTAGGATAGATTCGCTTATGTTTAGTTCTTTACTTGTTTTTGCAGCATCTTCAGATATTGCTCCTGATTCTTTGATTCTACGTTTTATTCTTTCACGAAGAAGAAGTGGTAAGACTCCTGCCATTAAATACACCTACCATATGAACCTGGTATTTCAATGTATATCACTGGGCAAGGATTGACTTTCAGCGAACTTTATAACAGTAGCCACCCCATTTTCGATGTTAAATGAACTCTTTATCTGACCTTCCAATTAAGATTCCGCTTATTGTGGAAATAGCGAATGTTAAGGTTATGACCACCCACGGGATTGGTAACTGGTAATTGTCAAATGAGTTCATAACGATTATGTTTTCGATTAATGGAAAGCAAGCTATAATCATAGTTAATGCAAAATGCTTTTTTCTTTTCGACATTATGCTTCCTATGATGCCGAAAGCAAAGGAGATTATCCCGAATATTCCCATCATCATCCAGTTAAACCCATGTAAAGTGCATTCTATTCCAACTAACGCCCAGTATACACTTATAAAAGAGGTTGACGCTAAAAGAATGGCGGCCATAGCTGTGGGTTCAATCTTAAATAAAACTTTTGTTTTCACGGATAAAATTAAGCGGCGTGCGAATGCTGAGGTGGCGCCAGCAAAGCCAAGTATTACCGTTAACACCCAAAGAACTTTATTTGCGGTATGATCAAAAACGAAGGCTTTGTTTTGATGCCACTCTTCATGTGAAACTTCAACAAGGATATATGTTGTCGGGAGTATCGTAGAAGTTTTGACTGCATATACGCCTTGCGTTGATAACTCCTCTGCTTTAATCCCATTGATTTTTACGTCGGCGCCGTGAACTTGTTTGGGGATATATTTACGCTGTGAATTATTTTGTACAGTTAAGCCTTCTTCAGGAATCAAAAAGTAAGTAATACGCACCACCACGCAGATTGTGCCTAAACTGTTAGTTTCAACATTCATTAGTGATATGTCGAAACTATCCCAGTAAATTGTCAAGGACTCTGAGTGAAAGCCATATGCTCCCTTGATTAAGCTTTGGTTCCATTCAACTCCATCTTCCGTAATCAGTTTTGTTGGTGTAAATGTTAAAATGATAGGCTTTTGGGAAGAGTAGTTGAATGAAATAAATCCTGTGGCATTTGTTTTTAGTACGAGGATTTGCACAAGAATATCGTCAGCCGTTTTAACTTCTACAGGAACAGTTGCGTTTTCAATAGCATTCCCAGAATTGTCACCATAAGTCCATACCGCACGAAAGGAAATACAAAAATTCTGACCAATTGGCAAATGAATAACAGAAACTGGTACTGTTGGATTAACAGTAACCCAATAAAAATTTGTTTCTGCATTCACAATAACCTTAAAAGACGTGAGAAAAACACAAAGAAATAAAAAACTATCGAGAAGAAGGACTGAAAAAATACGTATTTTATGTCTACGCATTGTTATCCTGAGACGTGATAGTAAATGCTTACATATTAAATCAACATGAAATGTCTCATCTTTGACTTTCCACATAGTACCGCCCATCTTTAGTTCGCCTTATGCCTCGAATTTTAGCCAGATAGTGGTTAAGAATCCACTCGTCGATTCCAAGTTCTTCTGGCTTTTTGGCGTTTTCTTCGGATGTTGCGCCAAGCTGCTGCATCTTCCTCTTAGCCAGTTCGCAGCGAATGCCTATTCCCGCCCATACGCCCGCCATTGTAAACCCTAAATCAATTATATTTGTTAAGTCATGGAAAATATAAACCACGGGATATAAAGCGTTATCTCTACCGTTCCTATAGGATAATCTGTAATTACTGGCCATGTATAACTTGATTCCATGTGATATTCCATGCCTAAAGTAGCCTCTAATACAACTTTTGTTAATCCGCAACGATAACCAGCGTTCGGCCCGAATTTTATAAAAACAATATCACTTCTGCTATCGCTAACGCTACTATTGGTTTCTTTGGTAAAACAGATTGGTTCGTTTGCCGTGAGTTGTAAGTAGTTGTTTTCCTTAACTGTTTCAATGAATCTTGACACCCTCTGACCTTGCACATAACTAAAAACAGCAGCTACTCCTTTGATACCTAATCCGATAGCAGCGCCTATTACTGCTCCTGGTCCTTCTATGAATGCTGAGGCAGTCATTATTACGTCTGCCAGAAAATTTGACTCAATAGTGTAGTCTGGTGCTATTATGTTTTTAGACTGGCCTGTGCCAGCTTCCTCAATGCCTTTGATGGGTAAGTTTTGGAAACTGTAAACGTTTATTTTGTAATTTCTTAAATACGCTTCCCAGTAAAACCACCTATCTCCGGCTGGAGACCACCAGTAGCCAGTCTCTAAGTTACTAGAAAGTCCTGCTGCTGTGAAGTTCAACGGTATAGCTACATCTGGTGGTTGGCCTCCGCCCAACTCCCACGTTGCCCACCAATTTCCGATTTCAATGGTAAAAAGCGTATTGAACCAGGTACTGCCATCATTATAAGTAACATTAAGAGTTGTTAGAATTGTAAAGTTCCTCCCGCTGACCCCAGGATCGCTTGCCCACTGTGAGGTACCGTAAATTTTTGCGCTATTCAGTGTTATACCATTGCCTAAATTGTAAATTTTAGCAGAAGCCAAATATTTTGGTTTTCCTATTTTATCTCTTTGGTTTGTCCGTGAAATGTATTGGAAGTCTAATAGACCAGTTCCCTGAATGTTGCCGTATGTGAATGTTATTTTGTGGCAGCCTGTCTGCCATCCAAGCGGGTAAAGGAAGCCGTCCTGCCAGGCGTATATCGAGCCATAGCTACCCAAATTCCACATCCAATCCTGCCACAACAATCCAGCATCAAGATAAACATCGTCAATATAGTCGTCTACGTACAAATGCTGGTTTGCAGAACTGCCCAGAAAGAATGTATCGCCAGGAAAATACGTGTAAGTTTTAACAGTATATCTTACCTCCGTGTTGCTGTAGTTTGGCACGTATATTCGGAATCTGTCCATCCAAGCCTTTTCACCCGAAGCTGTTGCTATGTTAAATTGCAACTTTCCACCAGACCACTGCTCACCGAACTCTAACTCCAAGAGGTGATAGCCCATGCCTAAAATGCCAAGACTTATGCTTGCTGGCGGCTGGCATGCTGGATGTCCCCCGCCATACTTTTGCTGACAATCCAATTTTACGTTGCGTATATAATCGTCAACGGCTTCCGGATAAAGATAGAACTCTTTACCATCAAACTCTGAAGGCACATAAATCCTAACCAATAAATAATACCAAACCAGATTGTCACCATCCCATGGCACCTGAAACTCAAAGCTCGTTGAGTAAGCTACAGGGATGGACGAAGTATCATAAGTTCTCCCAAAAAGCCTTGCCACTGAAGCCACATCTTTCGTGTCAGCCTTACCATCGTCGTTAACATCTGCCCGAGGATTCCAACTTTTAGTGTAAAAATAGGAGCCAAAGGCTCTAGCAACCAAACCTACATCTCTAATGTCCACCTTCCCATCGTTATTCACATCTCCAGGCAAATCCGGCGGAAAAGAAGCATGATCAACAGTATAATCGGCTTCCACTGAAGGTAGAGAACCGAAAACCATAGAGGCTAAAAGGCACACTGCCAACAAAACCACAACAAACCTTCCCACAAACACTTCCCTCTAAACCAAAATACCACAAATACAAAATATAAAATTTTTAACCTAAGGAATAACTAAAAGTTCAGTTAAACATTACTAATAGAACACCCAAAACATTAATGTTTTTCCATAACAAGAAATAGTTGTAAGTTCTTTCTGGTCTAAAATTATGCTTTTGATAGAAGTGATGAGCAGCGTATTGAGCATTAAGTAGTTTGGATTACTTTCTTAACGTTCATATCAATAAATACGTTAAAGGCTGTTTGAAGCAAGGTTAAGCCTAATTCTTTTCGACGGTGACAGGGATCTACGGCAATTATGAAGTCTCCCAAAGAACCACAACTTCTTTTTCCTGCAATTATGGAGCCAACAGGGAAACCCATTTTTAGTCGCTACGATGGTTCGACAATTTGATGCTGCTGCTCAGATCTTGTAGCGCATAGGAGAAAAGTTTTCTCTGAATTCCTTATGAATTCTTGCAATGTGATTTTCATCTCTGCTTTCAAATGTTCAAGCCTAAATCCCTTTGGGACTGAAACTTCAACTTTTCCCTCAATTTTCTCTCGACTAAAACTATCCATTTATCTAATTTGCCTTAATATCCGCGCGACTAAATGTGCAGAAGGATTATATTGATTGACGCTCGTATAACTATGAGGTTTTCTTCCATCGATTCCATTAATTCTCTAAATCTGTTCACTTTTCAATGTCATCTTCACTTAGACAACCTAACTCTTGACACTCCATCACATAGTGCCCAGCTTCGTTTCCATTGTGGGGCTATCTGGTTCGGTAAGATAGCCCTTCTCAATCTCTTAGGACTAAATGATAAGCCAACCTTTGGCCGAATATTCTTTAGCAGAAAAGACGTGTCGGAGATAAACGATAAGGAACGAAGAGAAATACGGCTTTTTCACATAGGCTTTGTTTTCCAGAACTTTAATTTGTTATCAACCTTAACAAGTTTAGAAAATGTTGAACCGCCTTTAATGCTGGCCGGGAAATCTTTGGAAGAGCAGCGTGAAACGGTCCTTATCTTCTTGAACTTGTGGAGTTATTGTTCGGAAAGATCATCCTCAAACAAGTTGAGCATGGCGAAGTTCAAAGAATAGCCATAGCAAGGTCGTTAGCAATAAACAATCCTAAAATTGTTATTGCTGATAGTCACAGGAGAGCTTGACTCTGCCATTGGCAAAGAGATTAGAACTGCTTTACAGTTATTAAAGAGCGTAAAGTAATTGTCATTGTGGCTTGCATGATAAGAAGATAACAAGTGTGTTTTAAACGTGGTTTATAAAGTGCGAGATTGTGCGATAAGTGGGCTACTGTTAGTTAAGATGTGCGCGCAGGCTTTTGTTATTCATAACCCGCCTTCAATCTTATCTCCTTCAGAATGGATTTTACAAGTATTCTTGCGTCAGTGTCCATTACTGCAAGCAGGGCAAGGTAGAATATTCCGCCGATTACCGTTATGCCGAGGATCTGGTAAACCCTAGGTAGTTCGATGGTTTCGCGAAGTGCATATAGAACGCCAGCCATAACTGCAGAGGCGAACGCGTATTTTGCGATGTTTCTCCATGAGATTATTATCCTAGCTATTTTGTGAACCATTGTATATAATATGAGGAACATGGCGAAGCGTGCAGCAGAGTTTATTATGGCTACTGCCAAAGCTGAATGCACTGCATCAAGGGTATAAGATGTAAGCACGTGATATGTTAATGGTATGGTTATTGCTGAGTGAATGTATGGCAGCGAGAAGGCTATGAAAAGCCTGCTTCTTAAAAGCTCCCTGAACTGTATTTTTGCCTTTTCATCGAACCTTTCGAATCCATAAAGCACAAAACTGTAAAGGGTAGATATGGTTACAATGAAGGAGTCTAAGGCTAGGACTATTAGTATGGGCCATGCATCCCTATACTCCGCTTTAAGGATTGTAAGGTATATGTCTGGTATTGCAATGGCCCCTGCCGTCATCGGTATGGCGAACATTAAAATGTTTTTCATCGACATTGCTATGTCGCTGCTGCTTTTCTCGGCTAATAATTTAGGATAGAGGGCGAATGCCAGAAAGGACGAATACGTTATTATGTTTGCTATTTGGAAGGCTGCGCCATAATTGCTTCTGGCGGTTTCTCCGCCGTATGTGAAGAGCATTATGAAAATGAAGGCAGCTATCTGGTTGCCCAAAACGTTGTAAATGTTTGCTATCGAGCCTTTCACCCACTCCTTAACATAAGCCCAATTAACGCTCTGCTTAAGGTCTTCAACGTGAAGTTTCAGATAATAGATTATTTGGGCTGCAATCGCCAGAGTTAGGCTTATTACGGCTCCTTCCAATGGGGTTAAGATTTTGCCAAATATGAGTATATATCCTAACAAGACTTTGAGGATTTCCGCTATTAGGAGTCCATAGCCTAGTGTTTGGGGTTTTTTGGCTCTTAAATTGGCTTCAAAGGCGTTTAGTAAGTGGAGTTCGATTATTTGCACCGTTATTATCATGTATATGCTGATGTATTCCCGCACGCCTAGGGCTGATGTTATGAGCGGTAGCAAGGGCAGGTAGATGAGCGTTGCAGCCATGGATATTACAAGGTTTGCCAGTACACCTGTTTTTGCGGCGCCCCTTTCGTTTCTTGCCACGAAGCGCATCGCCCAGAATGGCATTATTCCAGCGAGTATGGTGAAGTAGGCTAGCACATCGTTAACGTTGAACCATACGCCATATTGTTGCGGGGTGGTTGAGCGGGCTATCATATACTGAAAAGCCAAACCAGTAGCAACGCTGATTATTTTGGCGGCAAAAATAACAAAACCAGAATACTGAACCCTAATCTCGTCTTTCGCCAACATTAATCCTTCTTTGTTTCAAGCTTCTCGTTTAAGCACAATATACTTATGTGGTTTTAGCCATCCCATCAAATATCTGAACCAGTACTTTGAGTTATGAAATATGATCGTTGGGTCGTTATAGGCTATGGCTGGTGGAAGCGCTTTTAGAGGAGCTGCGAGGATCTTATTAATCACTACTATCGGTAAATGTTTAATTGTTGTATGTCCGAAAATCCTTTCTCCAGCACCGATCCATGAGCCTTTCCAATCGGGGAAATCATAGTAATGTATGCCATTACCTTGTATAACATAAACATTCCATCCTCTGCTTTCAACATATTTTTTAATATAGATATGCTCAAATGCTCCAAGGGAATGTGGTATTTTTATTCCCTCAATAGCTTTTCTGCGCAGGAAGTATACGTTATGAAAATAGGTCTTTCGAGTTGATGGGAGTCTCCTCCACCAAAATTCAACATATTTCATTCTCCAATCCGGCAACTTCGCTTGGGTATCAACCCCTATTGCACCTACCTTTAACTTTTCATTTTTGAATAATTCGGCACATTTTTTGAACCATACATCGTCCCGAAAAACGACGTCTGAATCAACGAACAATATAAAAGGTGAATCACCTTGTTCTATTGCTAGTTGCCGTGCATAACCCACTCCTATGTTTTCCAAATAAATTTCAGCACCATATTTTTTAGCTATATGAATTGTTCCATCCGTTGAGTAATGATCCACAATAATTAACTTTTTGAAAGGGACAAAATTACAAATGCTTTGGAGGCATAAGTCCAGATATCGTTCGCTATTGTAGGTGCATACCGCGACGTCGACTTCTATGTCGGGCCATTTCCCTTTCATAATGTTCAATTCACCTAATGGGCTTAACATAAATTAATAAATTTCTATTCTTCAAAAGGTGCTATCAGTAAGGTTGATAATTTAAGGAGATTGAGAATAATTTATTTTTGGTATATGAAAGCCTAGAGGTTTGATCTTGAGAGCAGCTAAAATAGGAATTCTATTCCTCTACAGGCATCCTTTATCTACATTTGTGAAGAGCGATATGGAAATTTTGAAGAAGCATTTTGCTGTATATCCTATTTGCATCGGCTTTGATTTTGTTAAAATGATGCGTAACCTTATTCGAGCATTAACTAGAGCAAGCATTATTTATGTTTGGTTTGCGGGCTTTCAGGCGTTTATCTCGGTTTTTCTCGCAAAGTTATTTGGTAAAAAACTTGTAATAGTTGCAGGAGGATATGACGCGGCGTATGTTCCTGAAATAGATTATGGGGTTTTTACATGCTGGTGGAGAACTATAATGGCCATTTTTACTTATAAAAATGCGGATTTAATCATAGCTGTGTCAAGATATACCAAGAAAGAACTTCTTCAGCATGTGATTCCTAAAAAAGTCGTTGTCGTTTACAACGGGATTGATACGGAAAAATTTAGACCATTCGGTAATAAACAGAACTTTGTTTTAACAGTGGGTGCTGTTAACTGGTCTAATTTGAGGAAAAAGGGATTAGAAAACTTTGTGAAAGTGGCAAAACTTCTGCCAGAAGTACGATTTGTCCTTGTAGGAAGACATGATGATTCCTCTATTGACTATCTTAAGATGATTGCAACTAAAAACGTTGAGTTTGCTGGCCCTGTTTCATTTAACAAACTTCTTGAGCTATATAGACGTGCTGGAGTTTACGTTCAGATATCTTATCACGAAAGTTTTGGTGTTGCATTGGCTGAAGCTATGGCTTGTGAATGTGTTCCTGTAGTCACTGATAGAGCAGCTCTTCCAGAAGTGGTTGGCGAGTGTGGTATATACGTCCATTACGGGGATATTAATGCGACTGCAGTAGCAATAAAAAAGGCTTTTGAACAAAAAGAACTTGGGAGGTGTGCAAGAAAAAGGATTGTTAATATGTTTTCGTTGGGAAAAAGAGAAGAGAAATTGGTTAAACTACTGATTAGTTTAATTAATTAAAAGTCTACAACTTTAGAACGCTTCAATAGTTCTTTTTCCAAGGATTCGACCCGTTTTCTAATTTTTTCAATTTCCCTTCTTACTTGTTCATTTTTAACCTCTTTTTTCCGTTTTTCGTTAGACTTCAAAATCAGTCGTAAAAATTCTGAGTCATATGCTTTTAAAAGTAACTCGGTGTTTGGTATAAGGCAGTGGCCGCCAATAACGCCTGGATAATGAAGCGGCTTATTAAAATGAACACGATGAATATCCTCAATCATATCCACCACCTCATCAAAATCCGCCCCAAAATGCCTACTAATCCTATGCATCTCCTGAAAACA
>JGI20130J15133_1002237_pt1 | contig 14645 bp, 6 predicted proteins | sample WasSprMetagenome_FD_15133 | JGI IMG/M metagenome (IMG submission 15133) | reverse complement strand
TAAGAAAATCAAGGTCAAAAGCATTAATAGATAAAGCAAAATCAGAAATGGCAAATTTAGCAAGTGTAATGACAATGGTGAAAATGGATGTTGGCTGGTATGTAAGATTATGTGATTTAAGTGACGCTAATTTAGCATCTTCTACACATACAGATTATCCTTATGGAAGAGGGAATCCACTACCTTATTCTCCAAAAGGTGCTCCACCTCAGAACGGAGATTATACTTTTGTTTATGTTTCTGGTAGTACATATGATAATTTAACAGATTCTACAGATGGAGAATCAGAAATTACTCAAGGACATAACTGGGATGGACCTTATATAACTTATCAACCAAAAGCAATATATCAAGCAGGTAATGGGAGTGTTCCAGTTTGTAGCGGTGAAGCAAGTGGTTCCGGTTCTGGTTGGGATAACAATGGAAATGGTCAACTTGATAATCCTCCTCCTTATGGCACACCGCTTGACCCATGGGGACATACTTATCTTGTTGCTTATAATTCCTCAGAAAAAGTTATGGTAATTTATTCAGCAGGACCAAATGGAAAACTTGAAACATCAGCAACTTCCACAACACCTGAAAAAGATGACCTCCTTTATAAATTTCGCTAATTCCTGAGATTAAAAGGATTTTAAAATTGAAAGAAATTTTTTTAAAAAGAATTGAAAAAGTCAGGGAATTTATTGAGAATAAAAAAATTGACTGCGTTTTTACAAAAAATCCATCAAATATTTTTTATCTTACATCTCTTCTTGATATTGAAGGTTATTTACTGATTGATAAAAACAATACCTATTTTTTCACATCGCCTCTTTACTTATATGAATCTCTTGACAGTTCAGGGTATAATAAAAAAATAAAAAAACATATAATAATAAAAAAGTTAGGAAATAAAACCTTCCAGAAATTTCTATCAGGATACAAAAAAACCGGATTTATAAACACAGAAATTTCCTATTTTTCATTCAAAAATTTACAGAAAGATACAAATTCAAAGTTAATTCCTGTTGAAGATTTTTTTCTTGATATTAGAAAAATAAAGGATGAAGAAGAAATAAAATTGATAAAAAAAGCAAAGGAAATTTCAGAAAAAGTTCTTGGGAAAATAAAAATTACGATAAAGGAAAAAATTAAAGAACTTGACATTGTTGCTGAAATTAAATACCAGTTAATAAAAAATGGAGCAAGAAAGGAAAGTTTTGAACCAATTGTTGCTTCAGGAATTAATAGTTCATATCCACACCATAAATCTCAAAATAAAGAAATAAAAAATGGCGAGGTAATAGTAATAGATATGGGAGCAGATTTTTGTGGCTATAAAAGCGATTTAACAGGCACTTTTTTCTGTGGCAGAGTTGATGATGAAGTTAAAAGGATTTATAAGATAGTAGATGAAACAAGAAAATTATGTATTGAATCCGTAGAAAAAGAAAATGTGAGAGCATTTGATTTATACAAAAAGGCAGTAGAAAATTTCAAAAAATATAATCTTGAAAAATTCTTCCTTCATGGGCTTGGTCATGGAATAGGAATTGATGTTCATGAAAAACCATATTTAAATAAAAAGGGTAATGAGAAAATTGAGAAAGGATTTGTTTTTACAATTGAGCCAGGAATTTATTTGCCTGGTAAATTTGGTATCCGCCTTGAATCAATGTTTTTTAAATAAATTACAAAAAAATTTGACAAAGAAAAATATATGTGTAAAAATAAAAGAAAAAGGAGGAAAGTATGATTAGAGTAAGGGGAATTTTAAGTTTTTTGTTATTTTTTGCAGGTATTTTATTTTCAAACGGAATAATAGGAACAGTTGTAACAGTTGATGAGAATGGAAATATTCAAGATGTAAGTGATGCAACTATAAGAATATGTGGAACAAATATCACAACAACTTCTAATATTAATGGTGAATATTATTTTGAAGGGACTACAGAAGCAGAAATTGATTTTTATATTTTAAAAGCAACAAAAGATGGTTTAATTCCAACATATACAATACCAACTCCTTCTCCTTTAGTTTCTGAAATGAATAAATTAAATACAATAATTATGCTACCAGATAACTCAAATTATAATCCCCAACCAGAGAAATCCCATTTAATTGTTTTTACTGTTAATCCAGGTGGAGAATTAATTTCTGGTGCTGCGGCAAGAGTTTATGATAAAAATAATTCTCTGGTTTCTAATTCAAGTAATACTAAATATATAAGATTAATTTTTGGAGGAGATACTCCAACAAAAATAGAAATAGTTAATAATCCGGGAGATGATACATATGGTTATATTGTTTATAATTTACCTCCATCAATTTATTTTGTTTCTGCTTATAAATCAGGTCTTACATTCAATACAAGACCTGCTTTTACATTTGCAAATTCAATAACAACTGGAATAGATATAGATGGTGTATGGCAGGCATCTGGAACAAAAAATTTTACCGGTAAATGTGTTGATATTGAAAATGAAGAGGTAGTAAGTGGAGCAACTGTGACTTTTATTGGATTACCAGGTTTTTCAGCAACTTCAACTTCTGATGGGACTTTCACAATAAATGCTCTTCCATATCCTTCAATTGGTGTTTTAAAAGCAAGTAAAAATGGTTATAAAAATACATGTTATCCATTTTTAATTTCAGAAGAGACAGAATCCGAAACAATAATAATGGTAAAAAATGAAACATTTGATAAGGTGAAAAATGACCTTGGGATAACAATAGATGCAAATAGAGGAAATTTTGTAGGTGGTATTTTTGATTATTATGGTAATTCAATAAGGAATATTCAAATTAAAGGAGCAGATGAAACAGGGGGTGAATCTACTTTAACTGTTTATTATATGGATTCAAATGGAGAGAAATTTGATAAAAATTTGACAAAAACAACAGATGATAGCACATTTTTAACTCCAAATATAGANGTTGATAAGCCAGTNTATACAAAATTTACCCTTGGAGATAATGATATTTACTATGGATTTATTTTTTCATTCCCTGATTCAATATTTTTAAGTATGTTTGATTTTGAGAATATTCTGAAAGGAAATCTTGAGTTGGAAAATCCTGGACAGGAGCAATCAAAAGTTGTAGGTGGAAATACATCTGATGTTCTTGCTTTAAAATTCAATTTAAGAGAAAACACAGGTTATGAAAATGTAAATCTTGAACTGGATACGATTGTAATAACTGATACAGGAAATGGAGATATGTCAAAAATCTCTGAAGCAAAACTTATTCTTGATAATAATAAAAATGGTCAGTTTGATGGAGGAGACGAGAGTGTTTCAGTAACAATATATCAAAATAGAAAAATAGAATTTAATCCAAACTGGACAGTAAATGCAGGTGCTTCAATAAATCTATTAGTTCTCTACAGTTTTAGTAATGCAACAGGTGGAGATGAATATAAGGCAACCATACAGAATAATTCTGATATAACTGCATGGGGTGTAAATTCTCTTCTTGAAGTAAGTGTTGATGGAGCGCCGGTAGAAGGAGGAAAGATAACAATCCTAACAGAAGGAGTACCTGATATCTCAGTTGACCCAATAAATTATAATTTTGGGGAGGTTAAAGTTGGAGAAGAATCTGATGTGCTAACTATAAATGTGATGAATGCAGGAACTGAAAATTTACTGATAGATGGTTCAATACAGGTTTCAGGTGATACATCAGATTTTGTAATTTTAGAGGATAATGTTTCAAATGCAACAATTACATCTGGAAATACAAAAACAATAGTTGTGAAATTTAAACCACAGTCAAATGGAGAAAAACAAATTAAAATAAAAATTAATTCAAATGACTCTGATGAAAATCCAGTTGAAATAACATTAACAGGAACTGGATATGGAGCACCTGTTTCAGGAGGTGGTGGAGGAGGAGGATGTTTCATTGCTACTGCATGTTTTGGGAATTACAATCATCCATTTGTTAGAATTTTAAGAGAATTCAGGGATAGATTTTTACTTAAAAATTCAATTGGTAGAAACTTTGTTAACTGGTATTATGCACACAGTCCAAAATATGCAGAGATTATAAGGAATAACTTAATTTTGAAAGTCATCACACAGATTTTATTAATTCCAGTTGTATTTATTGCTTACTTAATTGTCAANGGNNTTTTACCAGTTTTATTGCTTGCTTTAACTTTTTGTTTCATATATAAAAAATTTTTGAAAATTTTAAAAAATAAAAAAACTTAACAGAATAAAAAATGTATGTAAAAATAAAAAACAAAAAAGGAGATAAATGAAAAATATAAGTAAAATTGGTTTTTTCATAGTAGCAACTCTTTTACTCACCTCAATTGCCTATACAAAAGATTTAAAAATTGGAGTAGTAGATATAGAAAGAATTTATTCTGAATATGAGAAAGCAAAACAGGCAAGAGAAGAAATACAGGGAAAGAGAACAGAAAAACAGGTAGAATTGTCAAAAAAGCAGGCAGAATTAAAACGACTTGTGGATGAATATAATGCAAAAAAAGATAAAATGAAAGAAGCAGAAATGAAGGAATATGAGAAAAAAATAAATGACCTAACAACTGAAATAAATACATTTGTTAGATTAACAAATCAGCAACTTATAGATGAAAATAGAAAAAAGACACAGACATTATTGAATGATATAGCAAAAGTTATTCAGGATTATGCAACAAAGAATGGATATGATTTAATAGTTGATAAAAAGTCATTACCCTATTTTTCAAATTCATTTGACATATCAGAAGAAATAATTAAAATATTAAATCAGAAAACAAAATAGGAGGAAAAAATTAAACCTTTATTGATAAACAAAATAGGGGGAAAAATGAAATCAAAAGGAATTTTTTTGTTTTTAGTTTTTGCATCTTTTTTGTTTGCAGACCCAATACCAAATGTGCCATCTATTGAGAAAGAAAAAAAAGCACCTGAAATAAAAGGAATAGTGAGTCCTCAGATAGAATTGAAAAATGGTAAAACTATTCTTGTGAAAAAAATAGAAGTTAAAGGAAATACAAAAGTAAGTAATAAGGAAATAGAAAAAATAACAAAAGAATATGAAGGAAAAGAGATAACAATTTCTGATTTAAAATTGATTGCAGATAAAATAACAGAGATTTACTGGAATAAAGGATATGTTACTTCGTTTGCCTATGTTCCTGCACAGAAAGTAGTTGATGGATTAATAGAAATAAAAGTAATTGAAGGAAAGGTGGGTAAAATTGAAGTTAGTGGAAACAAATATTATACAGATAAATTTATTGAAAAACATTTCCAGAATGTTAAAAAAGAAGGAATAATAAACAATAAAACACTTGAAAGGTCACTTTTAATTTTAAATGATTATCCAAAACTTAATGCATATGCAAATTTAAAGAAAGGAGAAGCGGAAGGAACAACAGATATTTTAATTGATGTTGAAGAAAAATATTTTCCATTTAATTTAAACTTATTTTTAAACAATTTTGGTTCAAGATATACTGGAAGAACAAGAGGTGGTTTTACATTTGACCTTGGAAATTTAACAAAGAATGGAGATATTTTATCATTAACAGGGATTGGTAATATAACAGACCTTGATGATATGAAATATTATAAAATTGGATATACTTTACCTTTAAATGGATATGGAACAAAAATTGGATTGAGTTGGTCATATATGGATTATGAAATAGGTAAAGAACTTGCACATTTAGGGATAGAAGGAGAATCAAAAATCTGGTCTTTATATTTTTCACATCCATTAATTAGAGCAAGGTCAGAAAATTTAAGTTTATTTGGTTCATTGAATTTAAAAGATATGAAAAACTACTTATTTGAAAAAACATATACAAGTTCAAAGGATAAATATACAACATTGGAAATTGGACTAAACAGGGATAAACTTATAAAAAATCAACATATTTACTGGACTGGAAAGGCAACTATTGGGCTTGGAGAATTTCTTGGTGGAATGAGTGATGAGGAATATACAGGTTCAAGCAGACCTGGACTTGCAGATGGAACATGGGTAAAATTGAATCTTGATTTAACAGATATTTTTGATTTAGGTAAAGTTAAATTTATTGCAAGGGGTTCAGGTCAGATAAGTTCAGATAATCTTGTAACAGGAGAGCAGATGGTTCTTGGTGGAGCAGATAGTGTAAGGAGTTATCCTACAGGTGAATTTCTTGGTGATTATGGATATTTTTTAAGTGTAGAATTAAGGACACCAATTTTACCAGGAGAAAGTTTTTTAAATAAATATGCTAACTGGGCATTTTTCATTGACCATGGAGCAGTTTATAAACATACAAGTTTACCAGGAGAAGATGAAAGAGAATCAGCAACAGGTATAGGTGCTGGATTTAGAGTATATATTCCTTGCCATTTTCATTTAAGATTTGATGCAGCAAGAAGAATTGGTGGAGATGAAGCAAGTGATAAAGATGATTGGAGATACTGGCTTGAAGCAGTTTTAAACTTTTAAGGAGAAAAAATGGCAATAAGTGTGTATCAGCAGGTTAAAAAGGCATTACAGGATATAATAGCACCAGAATTAAAAGAAATTAAGGTTGAAATAAAGCGACTTGATGACAAAATTACTGTTGAAACAAAGCGACTTGATGATAAAATTAGTGCAGTTGAAGGGAAGATGTTGTCAGAGATAAAACGGCTTGATAATGATATAAAAACACTTGAAGGGAAAATGATGTCAGAAATAAAGAGATTGGATGATAGTATAAAAGCACTTGAAGGGAAGATGTTGTCAGAAATAAAGAGATTGGATGATAGTATAAAAACACTTGAAGGGAAAATGATGTCAGAGATAAAGAGATTAGACGATAGTATAAAAGCAGTTGAAGGCAAAACGATGTCAGAAATAAAAAGATTAGAAGATAAAATAGATACACTTAATAATAAAATTGAAGTTGCTATGGAAATAAGAGAAAGACTAAAAGCAGTTGAAGCAAAAGTGGGGATAATATAAAATGGAAATAGAAAAAAATAACAAATTTAAAAAAGAAAAAAAGGAGGAAAAGTGTTAAGTAGAAATTTTGTAAAGAATTTTAGATTTTTTGGTAGAGTTCTGATGCTTATTGCTTCTGGTTATTTACTCTTTCCAGTTCAGGCATTACCCTTGCCAACAGGTGCAAATGTAGTGGCAGGTCAATCACAGATAACAACTTCCGGGAATCAGATGACAATAACACAGACAACTGATAAAGCAATTATAAACTGGCAGGGCTATTCCATTGACTTAAATGAGATAGTTAAATATATTCAGCCAAATGCAAATTCAATATCATTAAATAGAGTTGTTGGAATAGACCCATCAATTATACTTGGACAATTAATAGCAAATGGTCGTGTCTGGATAGTTAATCCAAATGGAATATTCTTTGGTAAAGATGCTGTTATAAATGTTAGTGGGATACTTGCAAGCACATTAAATATAAAAGATTCTGACTTCTTATCAGGAAAATATGAATTTACACAGGATTCAAATTCTGCCCTATCATCCATAATAAATAAAGGTCAAATAATAATAAATGATAATGGATATGCAATACTTGTAGCACCACTTGTTTCAAATGAAGGACTTATAGTAGCAAATCTTGGAAAGGTAATTATAGCAGGAAGTGAAAATTTTGTAGTTAATTTTGATGGGAATAATTTAATTAACTTTACAATTTCAAAGACAAGTCAAACACCTGGAACAGTTTTAATACCATCAAGCCAGATAACAAATATAATAAGAGAAGTTGTAAATACTCCTCAAATAATTGAAGCAGGAAGTATAATAGAAGAAAATGGGAATACATACCTTGTAGGAGCAAGTGGAACAGTTATAAACACAGGAACAATTAAAGCAGATGGAGCAGAAGGTAAAAATGCAGGAACAATAATTTTAAATTCAAATCAGGCAACAGTTGTTGCAAGAGGCAGTTTAATTTCAGCAAGTGGTGTCGGTGAAAACTCAAATGGTGGAGAGATAAGGATTTTATCTGATATGAGTTCAGGTTTTACAGGAGTTGGTGCAGGCGCCACTCTTGAAGCAAAAGGTGGTCAAACCGGAGATGGTGGATTTATAGAAATAAGTGGAAACAAATTTCAAACATGGGGAAATATAGATGTTTCTGCGGAAAATGGAAAAGCAGGAACATTCTTACTTGACCCAACTGATATTTATATTAGGGATAGCGCTGTTAACACCCAGGATTATGATGACACAGGAAATAACTTCCCAGATTATGGAGGAATGGGACTTGCTTTTGGGACTGCGGATAATGATGCTGATTTGGATGGGACTTCTAATGAAATCGCTTCTGGTTATCTTACCTCTTTATCAGGAACAATAGTTCTACAGGCAACAAATGATATAATTATTGACCAGATAACTGTAAATCCTTTAGATTGGACAATTCCAGGGACAACTGCAAATCTTGTTCTTCAGGCAGGTCGCCATATCCAATTTTCTAATGCTGGTCCGTTTACTATAAATACAAATGGTGGTTTTATCATCTTAGAAGCAGATTCTCCTCATTATTTACCCAGTTATGATGGAATAGGAACCATTGACCTTGGCCAGGTAACCTTACAAACAGGTGGTGGTAATGTAACCCTTATAGCCGCTAATTTTAATTTCCCTGCTATTGCCAGTATAAACGCTGGTTCAGGCAATGTTTATATTGCCCACTCTGTTGATGGCACTCCTTTGGGACTCGGTTCTGTTGCAGGTGCCCAATTGACTGATGCAGAACTTGACATAATTACTACTACTGGAACAGTTACTATTGGTCAGGCAACTACTGCTGGTGATGATGGACAGGGAACAAATGCCCAGACCTTAACCGCTGGAACAATTACTGTTGATGATTTAAACCCAGCAAATTTCCAAAATCTTGTTTTTGTTGGTTCTACTATTGGTGATGGAGCAAATGATACGGGTGTTACAGTTACAAGTTTAACTTTATATACAAGCGGGTCTATTGGAACAGGAGTAGACCCATTAAATATAAATGTTGGTAATCTAACTGTTGCTACGAGTGGCACTGGCAATGTGACAATTTATGAGGCAGATGCCATAACCTTATCAAGCATTTCCACATTTGATGGTACTATTGATATTACTTCTGGTGGGCCTATGACCGCTACCAGTGTTTCCACTGGCAATAATAAGGATATATACCTGACTACGCTTGCAGGTGACCTAGTTGCTGGTTCAATTAATGCAGGAACTGGAAAATGTGTATTTAGAGGCCAATAATAATATTCTTGATGATGCTAATGATACTACGGTGGTAAAAGGAAATTATATCTCTCTAATTGCAAATAACGGTGGTATTGGCACTGGCATAAACGGTCCTATTGATATAGATTTGGGTTCAGGCACACTAACTCTTACTTCTTTTGGTTCTGGCTCCGCGGGTGATATTCTGGTAGATGAAACTTCTGGTGATTTAAATCTTTCAAGAATAAATATTACTACTGATAATGCCACAACACAGATAATTGAGATACGGAATACCGATGGGAATATAATTATAGATACTGCCTATGGTGTTGGAAATGATGTTTTATATCTTGCCACTACAAATGTTGCTGGAAGAGATATATCATTTACTGGCTCTGGCTCAATTACAACAAATGCAACAGTTATACTTAATTCTTCAGATGAAATATTGGGTAATCCTGCCAGTGGAATAGACATAAGTGCTGCAGCAGTTGAATTAGTTGCAGTAAATGGAATAGGTTCAACAAATCCTATTGAGACTGCAGTTAGTGACTTATCCGCAAACAATACAAACTCCAATAATATTAATATCACAAATAATGGGCCTTTAACTATAACCATGGTCGGTGGTACTAACGGTGTAATCAATTCAGGTGGAAACGTTAACATTACCACCTCTTCTCCTTTAACTGTAAATTCTCCTATAACTGCTGCTGGTAATATTACCTTAACTGCATCCGGTTCTTCTTCAATGGTAACTGCCGATGATTTAACCCTTAATGCTAATGTAACTTCAACTGTTGCAGGTTCAACAATTACTTTAAATGCAGGTGACGCCATAAATCAAACTTCCGGTTCTGTAAGTATTACAGGAGGAGGGACAATAATTGCGACTGCTGATACTGAAGGAGATTCTGGTGCAGATGGACAGAATGCTGGATTTACACAGAGTGCTGGAACTTCATTTGTTTCCAGTGGTGCAAGTGCTGGCCCAATAACAGTTTCTGCCTATGATAATATTACTATTAATTTACTTGATGCTGGTTCAGCAGATGTAAATGTTACTTCTACTAATGGAGCGATAGATAGTGTAAATTATGATGGAGCAGCAGATGTAATAGGAGGGACAATCAATCTAATAGCAGCAAGTGGAGGTATAGGAACAAGCAGTATTCTTGAGGTAGCAGCCAGCACAGCCTTAAATGCAGATACAACAGCAGATAATTCAGATATATTAATAGATAGTATAGGCAATTTACCTGTAGGACTGGTTAATGCAGGGACAGGAGATGTGACATTAAATGCTACTGGATATGCAATTACTGATGCTAATGGAGGAGCAAATAATATAACAGCGACTAATCTTATTTTGATTGCTACAAATGGAATTGGTTCAGGAGATGCACTTGAAACAACAGTAACAAATCTTGATGCAACAAATACTGATAATAATATTGAAATAACAAATACAGGTGCTTTAACTCTTGTTGATTTAACTTCAGATACTTACTCAGTTATTAATACAAATGGTTCAGTAAATATTGCTGCTTCTTCACCTTTAACAGTAAATTCTGATGTAGTTGCTGGCGGAGATATAACTTTAACTGCCTCTGGTTCTGCTTCATCTGGAGATAACTTAACACTTAATGCCAATGTAACCTCAACTGGAACAGGAACTACAATTACTCTTAATGCGGGAGATGATATAATTCAAAATATTGGTTCTGTAAGTATAACAGGAGGAGGGACAATAATTGCGACTGCTGATACTGAAGGAGATTCTGGTGCAGATACTGATGATGCTGTATTTACACAGGCAACTGGAACATCATTTGTATCTAATGGTGGAAATATAACTGTTTCTTCTTATGGAAATGCTACTATTGCTTTACTTGATGCTGGTTATCCTTCCGGTGGAGATGTTTCAGTTACTTCAACTAATGGTTCAATTCTGGACTCAGACTCTGGAACTGTGCCTGCAGATTATGATATTAAGGGACACAATGTTACTTTGAATGCGTATGGTGATATTGGTTCTTCTGCGGCTGGTGGAGAAATTGATATACAGATGGATGGAATTTTAACTTTGACTGCCGGTGGGAGTGCTTATCTTGGATTTTATGGAGATGTTATTCTTGGAGCAATAAGTGCTAATAATTTAACCTTAACTGCAACAGGCAATATCCTTGATGATGAACTTGCAACTGGTGGTGGAGATGAAGATGGTGCAACAGGTGACTGGACACTTGTAAATATAACAAATAATCTTAACCTAACTGCCGGTGGAAGGATTGGAACTGACCATAATCCTAATGACAGGGATATGGATGCTGGTTATCTTGATATTGATTTTGGAAACACTGCTTCATTTACAGCGGTTGATGGACTTTACCTTAATTTTGATGTTGGTACACTTGATACTTCTACATTAACATTCAATACTCCTGGAACTGGAATAGAAGTAATTATGGTTAGTAGTTCAGGAGATATTTTCTATAATGGATTTGCTTCTGCTCCAAATATAGCAAAAGAAAATCTTATAATGGCTGCTAATGGTGATTTCTACCTCAATTCTGATTTGCTACATGGATTAACCTTATCTTATGAGCCATTCCTTGGTATTTTCGCAACAGGTGATGTTTATTTGAATGCCAATATTGTTTCATTAAATGGTGATATAAATATTGCTGCTGATTTTGAAAGTGGTTATCTTGGTATATTAAGAGATGGAGTTGGAGCAATTACTCAATCAAATGGAAAAATAGTATGGGTTGCAGATGATGATAATGGACTTATTCTTGAAGCAGGAAGTGGAATAAGTGGAGCAACTGGTTCTGACCCTCTTGACACAGAAGTCAGAAACTTAATTGCCTATAATACTCTTGGTTCAGGAGATATAATTATAAGTAATACAGGAACATTGAATATTGTAAAGGATATGCCTTCATATGCTTATGGTGTTTATAATCCTGTTGGTAATGTATATATAGAAACTGCTTCTCCTTTAAATATAATTGCTCCAGTAGTTTCTTCAGGTGCAATATTTTTGGTAGCGAATGGAACAGATGGAGATATAAATCTTAATCTTTCAAATACAGGTGCTTATATTCAATCAACAGGTAGTTTCATTGAGTTAATGGCAGGAAAAGATGTTAATGTAAATGGTAATATAACTGCAGAGGATGATGTATATATTGCAGCCTATAGAAATATTGACATATCCGGTGGAATAATAACTTCTGGTAATAATGACTATATTTACTTGATAGCAGACGCGGGCAGTAATAATACTGGCTTAATAAACCAAACAGGTGGAAAAGTTGGTAATGATAGTGTGACTGGAAATATAACCAATCTTGTTCTTCGGGCAGCAAATGGAATAAATTTAACAAATACTGATATAACATACTTACAGGCAATAAATACAACAACTGGAAATATAGAAATAACAAATACAGGAAGTGATAGTGGAATTTATACAATGGGAAATGGAGTTATCAATAATGCTTCTGGTGGGAATATAAAGATAACAAGTTTAAATCCAGTAACAATAGAACAGCCAGTAACAGCAACTGGTGGAAATATTGAGATTAGCAGTGTAAATGACTTCCAGATTAATAATATAATTTCTACAACTGGTTCAGGAACAATCACATTAACTGCAACTGGAGCAAATGGATATATTAGTTTATATCCAAATAGCAAGGTTCAGTCAGACAATGGAGATATTACTCTTAATGCTGATAGTTATGTCCAACTTCAGAAGGACTCTTTAATTACAAGTACTTCCGGAGATATAGAAATAAATAGTACAGGAGCCCAGTGGTATGAAGCAGATGCAACTTATCCGGCACATACAGGAGCAATAGTTCAAACAGGTGGAACAGGAACTATTACACTTAATTCCGGCAGTTCAATCGGACAGAGTGATGGTGCAAGGATAATAAGTGAAGACGGTGATATTACTCTTAATGGCTGGAATATTACCTTATCAAATATACAATCTGATTCCGGTAGAGTAACGATAAATGCAAATGGTTATGTAAGACATTCAGGTAGTACATTCACAGATGTAGTTGCTCCTGAACTTGTAATCACTGCTAAATCAGATATTGGAGGAGGTGGCTGGGGACCAATTACAACAGATGTTAATTATCTTTCTGCATATAATGATACTTCTTTACTTGGACACTTAGTTATTGAGAATACTGGAGACCTTGAACTTAGAGACCTTGCTGGTTGGGGATATGCAGTAAAAAATACTTCACCAGGAGGATGGATTATAATAACAGCAAATTCTAATTTAACTGTATCTGAAGATGTTATTGGTTACGGGCATATTGTTTTGAATGCTTCTGAAAACTTTATCCAGAATGCAGGTTCTATTATTACTCCTTCAAATGTTTATATAAATGCTGATTATGATGGTAGCGGAAGTGGTTATATTAATCAAATAGGTGGAAGTATAGCAGGAAATGCTTTAAGAGCATTATCTTCTGGTTACATTAAATTAACCGGTAATACAAATGATGTAAATTATATTGCTGTAAATTCTGACTGGAATAATAATGGTGTATCAGGAAATGTTCAGATAGTTGATGCAGATGATATAACTGTTGGAACAGTTTATGATATTTATGGTTCAAATCCTGTTTCCGGAATAACTACAAATGGTTCAGATATTACTTTAACTACAATTAATGGATATATAAATGTTAGTGAAGCAATTACAACAGGTGGAACAACTTCAGGAAAAATAACTTTAACTACTGGCGAGACAGATGAAACAACAAATGCACCAATAATTTTAAGCGCCAATATAACTGGAAATACAATTGACTTATCATCTGTTGACGGAATTAACCAGACATCAGGAGTAATAAATGCAGTTAATTTAAGATTTAATGCAGGAGATTCAGTTTCCTTAAGTTCTGTAAATAATGATGTAGATATAATAGCAGGTGAAACATCATCAGGAGATATTCAATTTATGGATAAGGATGATTTGATTATTGGAACAGTTCTTGGGACAACAGGTATTATAGCCGATTCTGGTAATATAGGTATTACTTCTGGTGGACAGATGACTGTTAATAAGATAGTTGCGGGTGGAAGTGGTGACATTACCTTAGAAACCTATAATTCTGGAGATGTTTTGTTAGGAACTGTCACTGCCCGGGAAGATGATGTAACTATTATTTCTGCTGGTGCAATTATTGACAACAATGCTGATACTAACAACATCACTGCTCTTAACTTAATTCTGGATGCAGCAACTGGAATAGGTTCAGGTAATGCAATTGAGACACAAGTATCTAACTTAGCAGCCAGGGTAAAAAGTGGAACAGCGACAGGGAATATAGAGATAGACAATACTGGAGACCTTACACTTGGTAATCTTGCTGGCTGGGGAGAAGCAGTGAGGAACTTTGGTTCCGGAAATATT
>JGI20130J15133_1002226_pt1 | contig 14680 bp, 8 predicted proteins | sample WasSprMetagenome_FD_15133 | JGI IMG/M metagenome (IMG submission 15133) | reverse complement strand
TATCGAGAATGTTGGAGGCTCTAGAGGTAATACTGAGGCTTTGGACTGAAGAAGGTAGGGTTACGTATACGGGTAGGTATTATAGGGTTGTTAAGGCACCGTTCTGGCCCAAACCCGTCCAGAAACCTCATCCGCCGATATGGTTCGGCGGCTCTTCTAAAGCGATACTTGAGGCTGCAGTTAAATACGGTTATGGATTTCTACCCTCTTCAAACACCACAGTTGAAGATTTTAGAAGAATGGCGTCTTATATCAATGAGATGTCGAAGAAGTTGGGGAAGCGGGTTTTATTAGTCCCCTCAGTTACATACCCAGATGGTATTGGTGAAAATCCAAAAGATTGGCTCTCAAAGATAGAAGAGTATTCTAAAGCCGGAGCAGATATGATAATATTAGACTTCTCGATGACAAGGGTCTCACCCGATAAGTCGATGAACATGCTTAGAGAATTCTCTAAAGCTGTTTTCCCAATATATTGTCCATCTATACAAACCTAGACTATACGTCTCAATCGGAAATGTAGGATAGTTGCACATCTAGTGAATACCTCAAGCGGAGATAAGAAGCGAAAGAGCGGTATATAGACGGCGAAGATATTCTAATAGAGAATCTACGATTTAGGCTTGTCGAGAATTTAAGTTCACCTTAAAGATAGACTGCTGTTATAATGTTATGGAAAAATCTGGGGAGAAGGTGTTTTAAACATTCATACAATTGAAAAATCATCAACCTCGACCTTTAAAAGCACTAGCATTATGTAAAGTCTTCAAATATACCCCTACTAAGCTAGGAATTATAGAAAACAATTTTCCAGTTATGCTAAAAATAAAAGTGGGAACGTTTAGAATGGGAAGAACCACCTATACACGCCCGCTAAACCTGCGAAGAAGTTTATAGCCATGTAGCCAACGATGAAACCTGCTGCAACAGGCATTCCATAATCTTCGTAGAGTTTTGACCCTCCAATTTTAAGCGTTAACCACTTTAAAAACCATGCGATTATAAATGTTGACGCCAGTCCTCGTTGAAGGGTTGTATATCCATTAGCTACTAAGAAACCCAAGGGCTCTAGTGGGAACCAGAGGAATCTAGAGCGTAGATACTGAAATACCAGTACTATTATCATTCCGCCGACAAACCATGGCCACCACTCGTTTGGAGGCGTACTGGATGGATGAATATACGGTTCTGTCTGCCCAAAGTATGCAGCATACCCCCAAGTTTGAGAGAAGGCTGTGCGAGCCCATCCATAGGCAGACCATATGATTATTTGCATTATTAAAACTACAGGTATAATTATTAAGGCTACTATTGTTACAGTTTTGAACAAGTTTCTATCAGATGTTGCTTTAGTGAGATTGTTCATACGATATGCGAATGCAGCGCCGTATATTGGGAAACAAGTGGGTTCATTTAAAGATGTCATAACCATGCTGAAGCTGTGTGCATGGAACTGTTCATAACTAACGTTCCACCAAGGTTCTGGTGGATTAGGCCAAATGAATCTAAAGAAGGTATTTCCCTCCCACCATACATGAGGTGTGCTCATTCTCCCAATGTATATCAGTTGGGCTATAGCGTGAAGCCAATTTTGCGCTATTAGAATTATAGCTATTGGAATACTTAAGCCATTCATCATCCATAAACCGATCAAGGCGGCGTTAGAAACTACAAATACGATCCAGTTAAGCCTATAGCTTCCAGGCTCTTCATAGTCGCTTATTTCTGACGGTTTTCCTAGCGCTTTCCTTATTGTTTGAATAATGTAGCGTCTATGCCAGAACAGTTCCATAATAGCTATCATATAGAGACCTCCGGCCTCTATGGTGTGCCAGTTAAGTGGTGGTGCACGCGCTGGGCATTCAGGACCCCATGATCTACAACATGACCCATAGCTCATCAACGCGGTATAGTATCCTAGATAGTACCATACTTGAACGAGTATCAGTATTATTATGAACCAGCATGAGGCGCTGAATAGGATATCTAGTGGGGCAAAGTATGCTGCAGCCACTGTAGCAGGGTTCTTATTTAAGCTACCTAAACCTACTACGGCGGAGTATATGGGATGAGTGGCTATTTCACCAGCATAGACGACATGTGTCCCACCTAAACACGTATGAGTACGCCAGCCGAAGATATCGGGGAACCAGGGTAGAAGTATCGCTAGAATTACGGGAAGTTCAAAGCATATTCCTAGAATAACTCCTATGAGGAATGGTGAAGTCTTTCTGACTTTCTTAGACTCAGAGGCTATTATAGAAGTCGCAGGTATTCTCTTTAGAAGCTCGTGCGCGACCATGACATGTGGAAATGGTATTCTCTCTACATCGATCCATAAACGCCTGAAGATATTAGCTGTAGCTATTAGTGAAATAGCGTATAGATCGAATAGCACCGTATAGAACACTATTACTGGGATCCATGCATTCCACGGGATTTGACCTATAGATAATCCTCCTTGAGCTAGAAGTCGGCATATGTCTGGTTCGGGAGCCCACCACGTCTGCCAGAGACGCATTGAGATATCTGGGTCGACTGTTCTAACAAAGTATATGATTCCTGGGTACCAGAACCATGGAAATTGCATTGATATATAGGAGTAAGCCATAGCACCTATTGCATAGAGTATTGTTAAATTCTTTAAGTCTAAATATTTTTGGAATGGTTTTACTTTGGAAAGGAAGAAGGCAATTAGTAGAAGCCAGAAGGGCGCAGCTCCGAACCACATAGAGCATATGCTAGGACCCCAGTGAGCCGTGATGGCATATGCCATTGGGGTTGGTTGAACGGCATTCCAGAATGTTCCAATAACGCCTAGAAGCACCGATGTTAGTATTATCATAAGGTATGGCGTTTTTTCCCCGGCTTTAGATTCTCGGCTCATGTTTTCCACAAAAGCTTTTCTTTAAGAACGGGTAGTATATATGTTTTATGTCGGTGGTCTTATGGGAGATCGCATGAATTCTAAGGAGAGGGGTTTAGCGGCATATCACTTGGAAGAGCCTGATAGGGTTCCGATGGATTTTTGGGCTGATGAAAGCGTTTGGTTGAAACTATGCGGTGAGTTGAAGGTTGAGAAGAGGGAGGAGCTTTTGAAGAAACTTCACATAGATTTTCGACACTGTTACTGGGCGGGGGATCTCGGCGCGGTTGAAAGCTATGCTGATGGAAGTTATAGGGATTGGTGGGGTGTCGTTCATGATAGGAAGGGTATACCTAAGGTTAATCCGCTGGCTAACGTGAAGTCTTTGGAGGATTTAGACAGGTATGATTGGCCTGACCCTGATAAGGTAAACTACTACGATATCGTTAGACTTATTGAAGCATATACTGAGGATTACGTCATCTACGGTGGTGCTTGGAGCCCAATATTCTTTGTGGCCTTAGGTTTAACGGGTATGGAGAAGTTCTTCAAATACGCGTTCACGAGCCCTGAGATTATACATAGGCTCCTAGATATTATAACAGGATTCTACTATGAAGTGTCTCGTAGAATATTTGAACTCTGCGCTAAGGATATAGATGTCTTCTTCATGGGCGATGACTATGGGACTCAGAGAGGTCTATTCCTAAGCCGTAAAATGTTCAGAGAGTTTTTCAAGCCTAGATTGGAGAAGTTGTTTAAATTGGCTAAGAAGTATGGGCTTCTCGTTCAGCTACACTCCTGCGGGAGTATACGGGATATTATTCCAGACTTGATAGAGATAGGTTTGGATGGATTGGATCCGATACAGGTTAGAGCGGCCAATATGTCCGTTGAAGAAATTAAACGTGAATTTGGAGATAAAATATGCATACATGGGTCGTTAGATACTCAGAAAACCCTACCATTCGGCTCCACCGACGATGTGAAGATGGAGGTGCTTCAACGTTTTAACACCGTTGCTCAAGGCGGTGGCTTCGTATTAGCACCATCCCAGGTATTCCTTCCAGAAATCCCAATAGAAAACATACTCACCATGTATAAAGTAGGCTATGAATATGGACACTACCCTTATAGGTGAAAAACGGGAAAACATAAAACATTTAATCTTAATTTGAAATAAGGAAACAGACTGGTTGGCTAGTTTAAAAGATATAAATGCTTTTTTGCATAAATATTAGTTCTGAATGAACTCTAAGGAGCGTGTTTTAACAGCTTTTGAACACGAGGAGCCTGATCGGGTACCTGTATGGTGTGGTGCTTCACCTGAGTTTTGGAGTAAGGCAAAACGTACCTTGGGCTTAGACGATGAAGGCCTGCGTAGAAGGATTGGAGATGACTTCCGCCGCGTATATGCTAGGTATGTAGGTCCAGACCTTAGCCCACGCATACCTGGAGCGAAATCCCGCACAGTTTTTGGAGTAGAGCGGAGTAGTCTCTATTACGGCTATGCTTTAAACCATCCCCTTTCAAATGCCTCCATCAGGGAGATAGAAGAGTATCCTTGGCCTAAACCCGACTGGATAGACGTTTCAACTGTAAGAGCCGAGGCGAAAAAATACTATGATCAGTATGCCATTTTAGGCGGAGATTGGTCTCCATTCTGGCATGACGTTATGGAGCTTTTAGGTATGGAGAATATGTTTATTAAAATGCGTACAGAGCCTGAAGTTGTAGACGCTGTGTTTGAACACGTATTAGACTACTATGAAGCTGTCAACAGGAAGATCTTTGATGAAGCGGCGGATTTAATCGATATATTCTTCATAGGCAACGACTTTGGAACGAAAAATGGACCTATGGTGAGTGAAAAACTTTTCAGACGGTTTGTTCTACCCCATCTTAAGCGACTGGTTGATCTCGGTCACTCATATGGTTTAAAAGTCATGCTTCATTGTTGTGGAGGGTTTGCAGAGCTCATCCCGGCTATGGTGGAGATTGGATTAGATGGGGTACATGCGGTTCAGCCATCATGTAGGGGAATGGATCTTAGAAGGCTTAAAAAAGAGTATGGAGATAAAATAGTCTTCAACGGCGCTATTGACTCTACATGGTTAATCTTCGGTACACCGGATTACGTTCGAATTAGGACGCGTGAAGTCCTTGAAATAATGATGCCTGGAGGTGGATATATTGCGGGCGCCAGCCACGATTATATTCTTGAAGAGACACCCGTTGAAAACGTTTTAGCGATGTTTGACACGGTTCACGTATATGGGCGTTATTTATGAGAGTACTGAACGGCGTCAAAAGCCTATTCTAGACGACCTAATTCAGCGCATAGGTCTAGATAGAGTTTAACAGCTTGTGGTGGAGTATTCCAGGGGATGTGGTTTCCAATGCAGAAAGCGTAGCCTCCAGCTATCTTAGCCGTTTCAACCATTCTTCGAACCATAGCCTCTATTTCAACAGGATTGTTGCGTAGTAGTACACGGCAGTCTCCTTCACCGGCTAGGAATATGTTAGGATATTTGCGAGCTATAGCGCGAATATTCGTGTAGGGTTCGGTTATTATACCTTGAGCACCACATGAGATTATGTCGTCTACAAACGCGTCTATACATCCGTCTGACATGAATATGACGACTTTTCCAGCGTCTCTAACGATCTTCCAGAATTCCTTATAGCGTGGGAATATGTACTTCCTCATCCATGATGGGGATAGTATGGGCCCACGCGAAGTGGCTATATCATCGTGACAGATGACGAAGTTTACTGGGAGTCTTGCGAAGACGCGGAAGACGCGCCGGTTAATCTCAGCAAACTCCTCCATAATTCTTTCAAACCTCTCATCTAAGCAAGCCCGCAGGAAAAGCCTCCAACCGAATGTCAATAGCGGCCACATAAACATCGTATTGTAGAAACTTACAGAAGCCGTAGAGCCTTCAGGCGCCTTATCACCCCATTCGGCTGGGTATAAAGCACGGTACTCTCGGTAAAGCTTCTCCTCGTCGCGGTAGTCACGTGACTCAACAACTGGAATATTGGTGAAGTCTCCCTGCTTTAACGGTGAGAAAGAGAATACATCTTCTAACGTTTTAAAGCGTTCTCCCCAATTCCAATGGTCGCTGAGCGAATGACCCCAGCGGACGTGACGGCGGCCTTGCTCGTCAATATAGGAGCTTCGGCCACCCATTAAAGCCTCAGGGCGGGGGAGTGGGTCGTCTTTTTCAGGGATGGGTAATTCTAGTTGGGGATAAAGTTCGGCCATTTTTAGCCGGCATAGGCGGGGGTGCTTATAGTAATCTATTCCAGTGATATAGGTTTCAGCATCTGGACAGGACCAGTGCTCCCAGTGTGGAATACGCTTGGGCTTGCCAAGTCTCCCTCCCATGAGGGCCAGGTATTTATCGCTGTACTTCATGTTAAACCGCTCTGAGCCCAATATTTTCTCAATTATTTGAATCTAGAATCTAGGAATCTTCTTTACCCCAAACCAGTTTCTCTCAGTAGATCCTCTCTCGAACGACATGTACGTTAAATCTATTTCAGTCAAAGGCTTACTTGAAGGCTTCAATAGATAGGCTCCCCCCTTCTCGGTTTCAAACTTCAGAATTCCTCCGCTTAAATTCCTCTCTTTACCCGTTTTCATGTCTATGATTGAAACTTCAGCTTCATTAAATGGGTTCGCGACTTCACAGACGTTTCCAGCTTCACTTTCTATGATTACGTACTCTACTATCCTATCTTTAAGCTTGGATGTGACTAGGAATGCTCCTTCAGCTCTAAGCCTATGAAAGTATGCATCCTTCCAAAACTCTGGAATAGTCGGGAAAACTCTTATACGTCCGCCCCAAGACTGCAGAAGCATCTCCATTATCGCCGTGGCTGCGCAGAAGCCGGCTTCTAAAGTCATAGCCTGATACGCATATGCACATGCGCCAAAACGCCTATAGTCCCCGTTCATGTGGAATGTGTTTGGTTTTATAAAGTAGAAGTATGTTTGAAGCATATGCCAAGCCATATTCGGCATTTTTACTCTAGACGCTATGATAGACATCCAGGGGAATGACCAGCCGGCCCATTCTCCAGTTCCTCTAAGCAACAGTGTTTCTATGGAACGGTATATTATACGTCTATCCTCTTCACCACCTTCTATGTTCAATATGCCTAGCGGATGTATCGGTATCAAATGTGAAGGATGCCTATGTGAATGCGTCAGAGGCTGGCCTCTAAATATCTGCAGACCACTTTCATCCTTCGGATAATCCGTAAGTTTTTCAAGCACATCACGCCATCTAGGTACATCAGGGTCTTCTATGTTTAATATTCTTACAGCCTCTAGGAGGCTTGTTGCAAGCCATCTTATGAAGGCTAAATCGCATGTCGTATCAGAACCCCATGCTTCAGGACGGTTTTCCTCCCATTCTGGCGAATTGCTTAGTGGGATATGATATCGCCCATCATTCCAGAGCTCTAAAAGGTTTAAGTAGGTTTTCATAAACTCTCTCATCATCGGATATACTCTTTCTCTCAAGAAGTCTCTGTCTTGAGAGTATAGCCAGTGAAGCCAGTACATGTGGGATAGCCAGGTACCGTTTCCAGGCCAAAAGTTTGTGGTCCAGTATCCGTATATTGGTGTTCCATCGAGGGCCATTTCACACCTAGACCAAGCACCGTCGAAGCCGAAGAATTCACGGCACATTTGTTTAAATCTAGGTAGGTTCTTCCAGAACTGTTCGTAAAGCGGTTTACCGAGCTCAAGATGATTACTGGCATAAACTGGCCAGTAGGTTTCTTCAACGTTCATATCTAAGTGGTAGTCTCCACTCCATGGAGGTAGTACTCCGTCTTGAGACCATAGTCCTTGAAGAGGACATGGGTATTTGCCCATAGAACAGCACGCCAACTTGTAAAGCTCAACGTAGAATAGGTTTTCAAGCCTCGAGTCTGGAATAGCTATGAAAGACTTGCTCCAGAAGCTTCTCCAAAACTCTCGATGAGATTCTAGTAAAGCTTCAAAATTCATGCTTACCGCTTCACTTATCATTTTAAGGGCGGATTCAAGAGGCGTTGTTGAATCGTTGAATGACAGCACCGATATGTACAACGTTTCCTCCGTCAAGTCTTTTTCCACGAGCTTCCAAGCGACTACATATCCTCCTCCAGCTGCATTTTCAGCTGGAAACTTCTGAATAAGCCAATTATACCCATTTTCAGATCCGTAAACTGGGTCGGGATAACCCCAGTTTTTCAAGGCTTTCTTAGCTCTTTCATCTAAATGGTTTAAACCGACTTTTACATCCTTAAGTCTAGTTCTACCCAAGTATTTCAGTTCAACTACTATCAGGTTTCTATTTGAATGTACGAAGCATCTCCACTGTATTCTACCGTTTTTAGACTTCATAGACCCGGATGCAACGGCATCGTATATGTGAAGTCTAGCGGTAAATTCTTCAACGTGGTCTGTAAAGTTCAACTCAACCCTTGGAAGCGGTATTCGCGTCGGATAAGGTTCTTCTATCCTACCTGAAAACCTCGTTAAATCCATAAATACTCGCCTGGCTTCTTCAAACCTCTTTTCCGATAAGAGTTTTCTTAAACCAGAGTAGTTGTAGCGTGGGTCTGTCGGCTTAGCCGTTCTAAGCTCCCAGTTGTCGTATTTGTCGAGCGTTATCTTCAGTGGGTTTCCATCACCCCATATTAAAGCGCCTATTTCACCGTTAGCTAGGGGGATTCCACAACTCCATTCAACTGGAGCTTTTTCATAGATTAAGTCGTGTTGCTTTAAGTAATCTTCCATTTTGGGCATCTTCTCCATAGAGGGCACAGAATCGGATTATGAAGATTAAGTATTTAAGGCTTTAAGATTTTTAAATACTGTCTAATAAATGGCCTTAATATTCCACCGCTTTCTGCCGATTTATAAGTTACAACCTGCTTCTGAGTTGGGGAAAGATTTATTTTTGAAGTGCGGCGTAGAATGGTCTAGGCAGACATTATGAGTAGTATAACATTAGCCAAGCCGAGTAGACAACAGCTTGAATGGCAGGATATGGAAGTGGGGCTCTTCATACACTTCAACATTGAAACATATGCTCCTGAATGGGAAAGCCCTCAATCTTTTGAAGACCTCCCAGACCCAGATCTATTCAACCCCGTTAAGCTCAACACCGATCAATGGATGCAGGCGGCAAGAGCCATAGGTGCAAAATACGCTGTTTTAACCACGAAGCACTCCGCCGGCTTCTGCCTCTGGCCTACCGAGCAGTATGAGTATAGTGTTAAAAGCTCTAGATGGCGCGATGGAAAGGGGGATGTGGTTGCTGAATTTGTAAACTCTTGTAGAAGGCACGGTATTAAACCCGGCTTCTACTGTGGCTATTGGACAAATGCGTTTATGAAGGTTAAGGAGGGGAAGGTTGCCTCCAAGAGGCGTGAAGACCAGGAGAGATACAATAGAGTATTTCTAGGAATGCTTAGAGAACTATGTACCAACTACGGTGAACTGGTTGAGCTTTGGTTTGACGGTGGGATCCCTGAATGGGGTCCAGACATAGGACCGATTTTACGCGAATTACAGCCCAACGCTATGGTTTTCCAGGGTGGGAAATATTCAACCATCCGATGGGTTGGCAACGAAGAGGGCGTAGCACCCTACCCTTTTTGGAACGCCGTTCCTAAGGATCAATTTCCGTTTTTCGCGGCTGGGCTTATTTCTAAGGCGTGGACGGACGGTGTTGGAGAGGTCTGGCTACCGGGTGAATGTGATACTACCATTCGAGAACACTACTGGTTCTGGCGGCCGAATACGGAAAATTCCATCAAGCCCTTAGACAAACTCATGGCGATATACTATAAGTCTGTAGGGAGAGGCTGCAATCTACTACTGAACTCCAACCCAGATAGAGATGGTTTAATACCTGAACCTGATATGAAGAGGTATTTAGAGTTTGGTCTGGAAGTGAAACGTAGGTTTAGTAAGCCAGTTGCGGAGGGAAGCTACTACGATAAGGATCCAACTCGAATAGCGACTGTTGAGTTGATTTTTGGAAAATCCGTTAAAGTCGATACGTTTGTTACTATGGAGGACCTTAGGAACGGTCAGAGAGTTAGAGAGTACGTTATCGAAGCATATCTAGATGGAAGCTACGTAGACATCGTTAGGGGGAGTTCCATAGGTCATAAGAAGATCGACGAAGTAGACCCCGTCATCACCGACCGGGTTAGAATTAGAATTTTAAAAGCTTTTGCAATGCCCGTTGAGATAAGAAGCTTCTCCGCTTACTATTGCAGCTCATAAACGTTGAATATAAACCTTTTATATATTTAGTTGCTCACTGTGACTAGAATTTTTCAACAGCTTGTAGGTGGTTTTATTGAATGGTTCTACAACCGATGGCTACTTTGAGGGGAAGTATTTTCGAGGAAGAGGTGATGTCGAGTATTTAGAGTTGCTGGATATTGCTCGACGAATGTTCGACCCGGATCCTGAGTTTCAAAATATGCCGATGCTTTATACGTCGGAGTGGAACGGCTTGGTTGAAGGTCCAACGTGGAGAGGCTGGTGGATTCAGAACAGTTACGGTACAACCTACTGTTCACTACCGTTTCTTCAAGAGCCTTTTCTCACATTTCTACAGAATTCTCAAGACCTCTGGTTTGACCAGATGGGTGATGGTAAGCGCGCTGGTGCACATGGTTGGATTGCACCTGACGGTTGTCTGTGCGATTGTGCTTGCCCGGGGTGGATTATGTATAAGCAGGGTGACGGACGTATAGATATCCATGATTGGGGTGTAGAGTTTACAGCCGCAGGCTTACTATTGCAGGCTGAGCTTTTACTCATTAGCCGAGATGAGAAAGCCATTAGCCACTACCTACCTAAGCTTGAAAGATGTGCAAACTTCATAGAGAGTAGACGCGACCCGAAGAATAACCTTTTCCTAGCCGGTCCGGCGGGGAATCTTCTAGCGCCAAGTTATGCAGGTTGGAAATGACCAGATGGAAGTTACGGTATGGCCTATCTCACAGGCCTCTCCATTACATACATCGCCGCATTGGATCGGCTTATAGAACTGGAGAAGCTGGTTGGAAACGTCCAGAAGGCTGAGCTTTACTCTAAGAGACGTTTGTTAGCGCGTGAAGGGCTTCATTTGCTTATGACTGAAGAGGGATATTTCATTAAATCTCTTGACCCAGATGGCACCCGACATGGAGTATATGGAGCAGTTAAACACGGCTATTTCGAAGCTGTTCCAAACCACGATGCTATTGCCTTCCGCGTAGTTGATGATGTACAGGCTGAAAAGATATATGCAAAGATTTCATCTATCCCAGGACTACGCCCGTACGATTTCATAATCACAAACTACCCTTCGCTTGATGACATGTATGAGAAACCTGAAGGGCTTTGGGCGTTCGGGACTTGGGTTAATGGTGGAGCTTGGTCTACTTGTGAAGCGCGTATGATCATGGTTTATTACCGCCTTGGCAAATACGAGGATGCACGCCGTTCTATGAAGCGTTTACTGACATTCGCCCGTAGATTTCGAATGGATAACCCGTTTACAAAATTCGGCAGCGACGTTTACCAGCCTAATGAGCCGATTAACCTGACGTATGATGCCTTTGGCCCTCCAGCTGCCATGATCCGTGGATTATTCGAATACCTTTACAGCGCTGAGGGTTTGACTCTGTTGCCTCATATTCCACCTAGCATTACTGAGCTTGAACAGCTCTTCCCCATAAGGTTTGGGAAGAAAAAGCTCTACATTTCTACGGTAGGACGTGGCGCTATTTCGGCCGTTTTGATAAACGGAAATAGCCACAACCACTTTGATGGAAAATCTGTTTTTCTACCTTACCATGAAATACCCGACGTAGCCTATATTCAAATAGTACTGGGTGACGCTAAGCCAAATCCCTCTGCTAAAAGGCCAGTTCAAGCCATTCCACAGCCTATTGGTAGTACCCAGGCTAAGACCTCTAAGGGATATACGTCTAAAACCCTTCAGAAGGCCTTAGATGCATTCAACGCTAAAGCTGAAAAATTGCAGACTTTCTACTCGCTACTCGTTAAAGAGGGGTTTGAGGAAACCTATGAAGCTGCACACGCAAAATTAGCCATAGACTTTATTACCACTATGAGAATACGTTTCAGATTGCTTGCTGAGGAGAAGATCCAAACGCTTCCAGAGCCCTCGCAAGAAGCTGCCGATAAATCCTATGTAGATACTGCTGCGAGACTCTACGAAGGACTGGTAAACCTATTGAAATCCTACGTAAACTCAGATGAACCGCGAAAAAGGCGGATCTATGAAATCTGGTTGCACAGTTTAAGTAAGTGTGTAGATACGCGAGAGAACCCATAGACAGCCGCCGCACTCAATAGTTTACCGTAGAAGAGCCCATCCCATGTACAGCATGAAACTGCTTTTAAAAATTCAAATAAAAATGGGGGTGTTTAAAATGGTACGAAGAACCTCACTACACCTATCAATGCGAACACGAAGTTCACTATAGCGTATCCTCCTAAGACTCCACCGGCAAAGGGGACGCCGATTTCCTCATACGCTCTACTGCCGCCTATCCTAAGCGTCAGCATCTTAAGTACCCAAGCCACTAAGAAGGACAGCCACCATCCAGACAATGGGAAGCTCGTAGACCAAGCCAATATAGGGCCGAGGGGATGGGGGAACCAGAGGACTCTAGCATGTATATACGTCATAGCCGCCAATGCTATCGCGCCCACTATTATATGCCCAATCCACTCCGCTGGAGGACCTGACGCTACTACAAACCATCCAGTGCTAGCCCACCACTCTAGATTTGACGCCCATAATGACGATGCACCATGCAATCTAGACATTCCATAATAACTTAGACCAACTATAACCGTCGGTAGACTTACAAATTGAGCAACCAGCAACGCTATGAGAACAACTTTAAACACGTTCTTGGCATGTACCCCGGTGAGCCTTCCCATCTGATACGCTGAGAAGGATGACCACATAGACCAACCCCAGCCGTCTAGAGGATGACGGTTGCTTTGTGCACTCCACATGACACTACCTAATACTAAACTTGTTGGCGGCTCTCCTGGATACGGCATCTCAGGATACCATATAGCTCTTGTAATCCATTGGACAGCTCCAGAAGATTCTATGTGAACACCAGTAAGCCCAAATAGTCTCGTCTGTCCTATCCAGAGAATGGTTGACAGAAGAACCATTGCAAATCCTTGCGCGATGTCAAAACCCGTACCTACCAGTAAACCCCACAGTACGATGAACCCTATGATCAGCATAATCCAAGAAGACTTGTACGATAAAGGTTCATCCTTTTCAATGGCAGCCTTCTCATCAGGGCTCATGCGTCCAAATGCGGCCCTAAGAGTTTGCAATATGTGTTTTCTCTCAAGGAAGAGGGTCATTAGTATAAGCCCTAATATTCCTCCACCAGATATTAGTCTAAGCCTAAGCGGTGGAGCATATAGCGGTGAAATGTCGCCACACCATATTCGTCCACAGCTACCCGTTGTCGGCAGTGCTGTATAGTATCCGGAGTAGAAGGCAATGTAGACGATTATCACATATATTAGTGTGAACAGCCATGTGCTGAATAACACGTCTAGAGGAAGCATGTAGGCTATAACATACGCTATCGGGTGCTTAGTGAAGTGTAAAGCTATAGGTTGACTGTAGAGTGGAGAGTCCGAGGTTATCTGTTGGGCTCCTGGACCACAAGTAGCAGTCCTCCATGCATATACGTCCGGAAACCATGGTAGGAACATGATAGCCCCTAGAGGTATTGAGACTATGATCCCGACTAGTATGCCTAAGAGGAATGGCTTCAATTTAGCCTTTGCCCTATCTCCCCCTTGAACCTGAATCAGCGATTCATATGCTAGAAGCGTATGTGGAAACGGTACGCGTTCAATGTCTATCCAGCTTTTCCGCAAGATGTTTGCAACGGCTAAGCTTATCACGCCGAAAGAGGATATTAGTACGAAGAACCACAGCATTGGAGCCAGCCACACACCCCACGGGATTTCCGTAACACCACCCAACAGGGTGGCGTCAGCCACCTCGGGTGGAACTGCTACAAATTCTGGAATTTTAGCCTTCCAGAGCGGATTCGTAGTAGCCGTGTTGCCTCTACTACAGGCATAGTATGGGAAATTGCACCAAGGCATTAAGACGTTTGAAAATCCAGCAACGGTAAATGCAACTACGTATATGTATGTTAGCTTGTCTACTCCAAGCTTCTCTCTAAACCAGCTACTTTTCAAAGCAAATGGGAACAGTAGCATCAATAGGACGAACGGCATCCCAACCATCTCAGCAGGCTCTGAACATATCACTCCAAGACCTGTAAAGGTGCATCTAGCTATAAACGGTAGGAAGGCGTGCCACATAGTACTTATAAAAGTCAAGACTGCGCTTAGAATAGCCACCCATATCAGCGTTTTAACTGTAACCTTCTCTTCAAGACTTCGACTAGATGCAGACATTTTCCTTCACGCAAAGTATTCTTTTTTTTTGAGGTAGTATTTAAGTTTGCGTATGTCCATCTATCTTCCGTATTTACGCCTATGGTGAATGTTTTCAAACTCGCCTCTACCCTCCACCTAAGTAGAAGATAACATATTCCAAGTCTAGAGATCGCCCTTCAGTCTTCCTAAACCTCAACCTTCAGCTTAATCGAGCCTTGTGAGGGGAAAAAATTGGGAGTAGCTATAAGGGGTTGCAACATGCATGGGGAAGTAAAAAGCTATGGCGTTATAGGGTTTCAACCGTTACGCTTAGAACA
>JGI20130J15133_1002225_pt1 | contig 14689 bp, 10 predicted proteins | sample WasSprMetagenome_FD_15133 | JGI IMG/M metagenome (IMG submission 15133) | reverse complement strand
CTTCAAGATTTTCAATTTCTTCTTTTAGTGAAAGATAGAGCATTTTGTTTAGAATTTCTGTGTCGTTTTGCATGTTTTCTGTTCTCCTTTTTTCTTTTTTTCATTTTTTTACTTTTGTTTTTATATTTATTTATTTCATTTAATTACTAATTGTTTTTATATTAGGATTAGGAGCTATTAACAGAAGAAAGAGGCTTGTTCTGAAATTTTTTTGCTTTAATATTTCTCTTTAAACAAAAAATTTCTTCGTAGAGGCATTAAGTATCAATGATTTGCTGGCGTCAAAGATGCAGATCAAAGGTTAACTAAGTGAGTAAAATTTTAGATACTAATTTTTAAAAAAGCTAAGGACAACTTGTTCGAAAGCTTTAGGAAAAAGTCAATCCCGCGTCAAACTGGTGGGACATGAAAAAGCAGAAGATTTAGGACAACTGCTTAATAACAATTATTGAAAGTTTTTTATTATCCAAACACACTTTCAGAAAATGTAATAGGCTTTTTCAGTATATCTATAAACTCTTTTATCTTTTATTTGCTCTCTTCAGAATCTTCTATCTCTTTGTTCATACGGATCATTAGATAATATTTACCATTTGAATTGTTAACTGGAAAAAGTAAATACTTATAACCTTTTTGGGTAAGTTCTTTATTAATTTCCTTATCAAGTTCTTCAATGAGACTGTTAAAAGTTGCATATGCAACCAACATCCCTTCGATAAGCAAAAGCTCTAAGTGAGGGCTTTTATATGATTTATCAGATTTTATCTTTCTTAGTTTTTCAAATTTTTTCTTACTTTCTTCAACATTCTCTTTAATTTTTTCTATATGGAAGTTTATATTCTCAGATTTCCACATTTTATGAAAACAAACAATGAAAATGAACTGATTCTTTCCTTCTCTTCTTGGATTTACTTTAATTACGCAACTAGTAAGAGGACAATCTTTGCCTAACTTTTCTGAAAAATAATCTTCAAGAAATTTTCTTATATACCCCAGCCATTCTTTAATGTCTCTATTAAAAATATCTTTCCATTTTTCTTTATATTTACTAAATTCTTTTTCTAGGTTTAAGTTGTCCCAATGTTTTTTTATTGATTTAGGTGAGAAATCTGCATAGTTTGGCAAATTCAATTCTATGTTAATGTGAAAATTTTCAATTACCAAGGAGTGTTTCTTAAACTCAAATGGTTTTTCATAACTTGCAAATCGGTCATAATCTCTTTGTAAAGTCTTTATTTCGATTGCAAGATCAGGATATCCTTCTTTTTTCGACTTTAGGTAGAAATCTGGCAAACCTTCTGAGTATTTGTCTGTATATTCGCTCACAGGTTCATAGTAGGCATTTAAATTCCCAATAAAAATCCCAAGCAACTCGAAAAATTCATTAAGCGTCTTTTCTTCGCTCTTTTTCTGTTTTTCTGCTGACATTTTTTTTATCTTCCGATTTGTATTAATTAGAAATATTGTTTAGTTTTTCCTTTATCTCTAAACACTTTTCAGAAAATACGATGAGCTTTTCACTATATCAATAAACTCTTCTACTTTTATCTTTGTATCCTAAACGATGCCTGTATTTTTATCTTCTTTTTATTAATACTTGCCTACACTCAATAGGTGGATATCTTCCTGTCCTGCATTCAAAAGCAAATTTAAAAGTGTCTTGGATTTTTACTTTGTTGCAGATTATGATTCCTACCTGTTTTTTCTTATTAGGTCTTGCTTTCCTGTATATTCATTAAAATTATAGTATTTGATTTAATGTAATTCAAACAAAATAACAAAGAGAATTAAGTAAATCTAATCGGTATCTGTTTCCTATCTATTTTATTTTTATTAACTAGTAAGGGAGAGGTTCTCGATTATGCATAAATACCTTTTAAATTTTTACCTAAAATATTCAAAAATCTTTTTGAAGAAGATGACCTTCTTTATGGCTTTAAAACAGCAAACGAAGCTTATACCATTTTTAGTCAAACTGACATAACTATCTAATTATCTTAAATATCTAACATATACCCATTTTCTTTTAACCATCTGTCTTTTTCTTCATAGTCTGGCATTAAAACTTTTACTTTACTCCAAAACTTCTTGCTGTGATTTTTTTCTTCTAAGTGGACTAATTCATGAATTACTACGTAATCTATTACAGACAAGGGAGCCATTATTAGCCTCCAGGTAAAGTTTAGANTTCCAAGGCTACTACAAGAGCCCCATCTTCTTTTTGCGTNTGTTATGTTTATTTTATTGTAAGTATAGCCTTTCATTTTGGCGTAAAATTCTACTCTTTCAGATATTTTTTCAAAAGCTCTTTTTTTATACCAATCGATGAATACTTCTCTTGCTTGATGTAAATGGCTTTCTGAAAGATGGAAATATTTGTTTTTTAGTATTAAAGGTTCTTCTTGGCTTTTGGTTATTTGTAAACGGTAATGTTTTCCTAAGTATAAAAATCCTTCTCCGTTTACAAATTCTTTTTCTTTGAATTTTGGGTCTCTTGATTGTACTTTTTTTATTTTTTCCTCAATCCAAGATTGATTTTTTAAAATTACTTTGCTTATTATTTCATTGCTTGCTTGCTTCGGTGCTTTTATTATGATTGTTCCCCTGTCTGTAATTTGTATAGCAATGCTTTTTCTGTCTGACCTTATTATCTTTTCCACTATTAGGTTAATTTCTTTTGCCATGTATGTTCCATGCAAGCTCTAATAGTTTTTGAGTAATTTCATTTCTTTTGTCATATAAATTAGGAAATATATTTTCTTTCTCAAGAAGAAGGTCTCTTATGCGACCTTTCAAAATTTTTTGTTTAGGTTCGGAATCCCAAAAATCTACTTTTTTTGTTTCTTTTTCTATCAATGATGTTATATCCTTTGTTAGTTCTATTAAAGCGTCTATTTCTTTGTCTGAAAGCTCTGTAATGTTTTTCTTGCCGTAAAGCTCTTTTTTTATTAATCCCAAGAATGGCATCTCTTTTTTTGGGTCTAATCCGAATGTTTCTTCAGAGGCTCTACCTATTTTTAGCTGTTCTCTTAAAGATTCAAGCTCGTTTGCTAAATTTTCCCAGCTTTCTTTGTACTGCTCTAAGATATTTTTTAATCTTTCTGAAAATCTTTCATAGAATTCTGGGTCTTCTTGAAAATGTTTTTCTATGTGTTCATAGATAGCATGTTCTAACTCTTTTGCTCTTTGTTTTGGTGTTTTTTCTTTTTTAAGCTTTTCTAAAAATTCATCGCTGAGTATAGGGGTTGGTGGGACTTTTGGGTCTATTCCCTTTGAGATTAAGTGTTCTTCTATAATGCTCCTAAGTTTGTTAGGAGCATCGCTTATGCTTAAATTTGGATCTCTGTATCTGTTTCTTGCTGATTCTTTTACAAAGCTTAGTAGTTTTAGGTCTGGTAGATACTTTAAAGCTTCTTTGTCTGGAAAGAGTTTGTCTAATGCTCTGTTAAAACTTCTGAATAAGTTTATAAACTCATTTCTTTTCTCTTTATCTTCAAGTAGGTCTATACAATCATCTACGTTGTCTCTCCAGTTTGATATTTTGTTTTTATTGAAAAATTCATCTATCTTGTTTTGATAATGTTTAGCTTCATCTTTGATTTTAGCTTTGTTTATGATTGTCCTGCTTATTTCTTCAATATCTTCATCGGCGTATATTGATAGAGAATCTTTTAGATTTTTTAATACTCCTACGTAATCTACAACGTATCCGCAGTCTTTTCCTTCATATGCTCTGTTTACTCTTGCGATTGCTTGCAAAAGGTTATGGTCTTTTATTACGTTATCAAGATACATTGCTTGTTCTATTGGTGCATCAAATCCTGTTAGTAGCATTTGATTTACTACAATTATACCAACGTCTCCTGATATTCCGCTTTCATCTTTTTTGTTAAATGGTGTTTTAAAGCTTTTGATGTTTTTTTGATGTTCGTTTGGGTTTGTGTATTCATCTTTAAAAATGCTTGGGTCTTCGTTGTTTGAGCCTTTTGAGATTACAACGGCTACTTTTAGTCTTTTTAGAGTTTCTATATCTATCTTGGTTGGATTATTTTCTTCAAGCTGTTTTATTTTTTCTTTTAGTGCTTCTTCAAGGGCTTCTTTGTATCTTACCGCTGCAAGCCTTGAAACTGCTACCACCTGGGCTTTAAAACCGTTTGGAAATATGTTATTGACATAGTGCTCTATCATATCCTTTGCTTTTTCTTTTATTACCTCTTGGGCTTCTAAGTAGGACCTCCAAGTATACTTTCCAAGTATTTCTCGTTTTTCTTCTTTGTCTGCATCTTTAAAAACTTCTTCAAATTTTGCGTTTGCTTTTTCTTCATCTGTTAGTTCTGCTGAGTGGGTTCTTCCTTCGTAAATTATACCTACTGTTACGCCGTCTTCTATTGCTTGCCTTATTCCGTATCTGTCTATATACTGCCCGAATGTAAGCTCTGTTTTTTCTATCGGTGTTCCTGTAAATGCTATTTTTATTGCGTTTGGAAGCGCTTTTCTTAAGTTTGCTCCAAGTAGTTTATACTGGGTTCTGTGAGCTTCATCTATCATAATAAGAATGTTTTCCGATGTGTTTAATACCGGAAATTCTTTTTTAAGGTCTGTTTCTCTGAATTTATGTACCATTCCCATTATTAGGTCTGGTGTGTTTGTTTTTAGAAGTTCTTTAAAGTGTTCTATGTTTTTCGCTTGATGGACTGTAAAGCCAACGCTTTTTGATGTATCAAGGAGTTGTTTTTCAAGCTGTTCTCTATCTGTAATGAATACTATTTTGAATTTACTAAGTTCTGGGTCGTGATAAAAAGCTCTGACCGTTTGCATCATTGTAAGGGATTTACCTGAACCTTGTGTATGCCATACTATGCCGCCTTTTTCTTCTGGAGTTTTTCCTTTTTTGATTTTTTCTATGATTTTGTTGACAGTTCTAAATTGTTGATATCTTGGGGCTATTTTTTTAATGCCACCTTTGTCATCTTCAACAAAGAATATAAAATTTCTTATAATGCTTAGCAGGTTATTTTTTGAAAGCATTCCTTGGACTAGTATGTCTTGGCTTGTAGGGTTTTTGTTTGTAATGTCTAGTATGTCTGATAATGAGTAGGGGTATGGGTCTTTCCATTCATAAAAATGCTCTGGGCTTGATGTAATCGTGCCGTATTTTGCTTTTTGTCCGAATGTGGCTATCATAAAAGCGTTGTAATAAAATAGCTTTTCGTTTCCTTCTTTTTCTCCTCGCCTGTTTGAATATCTCATTAGCTGTTTGATCGCTTCGCTCATTGGGTCTGAGATTGCAGAAGATTTACATTCTATTACAACAAGGGGTAATCCATTTACAAAAAGCACAATATCAGGAATTATATGTTTTTCTGTGCCTGGAACATTGACTTTGAATTGTGATATTGCTATAAATGTGTTGTTTTCTGGGTTTTTAAAATCTATAAATCTGACTGTTGGGCTTTTTTCTCCTGTTTGTCTGTTTTCTTGGACTGATGTGTTTTCTAAGAGTAGNTCNTGTATTTCTTTGTTTGCTTCAAGTAGAGAGTTTGCTTGTGGTGTTGTAATTTTTCTGANTACTTCTTTTATTTGGTCTTCTTCTATCCATGGGTTTATTCTCTTTATTGAATTTTTTAGTTCTTCTTCAAGTATTACTTCTTTAAATGTTTCTCTGAATTTTACACTATTGCCGTAGATTGGGTTTAGTTTTTGGTCAAATTGGATTATTTCTAATGTTTCTTCTGGATTTTTTGTGTTTTGTCTGTATATTTGCCAACCTAAGTGTTTTAGGTGGTTTAGTAGCGGGTTTTCTACGTAGTGTTCTTCATCAAGTTTGTAATACATGTTTACTCCTTTTCAAGAAGAAATTTTTACGTTTTTTAGACATATATAGCTTCCTCAATGATGAAAGGTTTTATGCGGGGATTTATAGCCGATTTAATCACAAGGTCAACCTTTTTACCAAAAAGTTCTTCAAGGTAGAATTTTAAATCCATGTAATTATCAAAAGTTTTCCAGCCTTCTTTAAAATCAACTATGATGTCTATATCGCTATTCTTCCTTTGCTCGCCTCTTGCATAGGAGCCAAAGATAGCAATTTCAATTACTCCAAACTTTTCTACTAAATAATTTTTACGTTCTTGTAAAATTAATTGTATATCTCTGCTCATTTTCTTTTTCCTTAACAAGGTGGTTAACTCTAACTTTTCCTGTTAGTAGGTCTTGCATAAGTCCTTGTTTTATTTTTTGTAGTTTTTCTTTATACTGCTGTTCTTTTTCTATGGTTTGGTCTATTTGTGAAAGAATTTCAGCTATGCGTTGCTGTTCGGGAAGTGGGGGGAGGGGGATATATTCATTAAAATAATCTGTCAATATGAAATTGATAATTCCTGTTGTTCTTTGCTGATACTTTTCAATGAGATTATTTTTAAAGTTATATAACAACCTATAAAAGAGATAATAACTGTTGCAAAAATTATATTTGATTTTTAAAATTTGAATAAAGTTTGAACATGTTCCATCAAAATCTTGTTTTAAAATTGCTACTTTCCCCGCTGGAGTATCCGTACTACCTCCAGATTTTTCTATCAAAATCATACCTTTTTTTAGTTTAAGTTTTTCAATTTTTTTCTTGTTTAATTTTCTGGGAACTGCTTTTGTAAAATCTATTCTACCATCATAATCAATAGCAAGAGTGCTAAATACAGGAAAAATATTTTCATTATCAATTGGATTATCCCCCCATTCACCTGGATAAGTTTCCTCAACTACCTCCCCCAATCTCACCACTTCCCACTCTTCTGGTATCCTGCCAAGCTGGGAGTCTTTAAACTTGTGAGTTTTTTCATCTCTGATATTGCCGTTTTCATCTATGCCTTTGGTGAGTAAATCCTGCATCAAGCCCTGTTTTATGCGTTTGTATTTTTCTATAATCTTGTCCGTCTTTTCTATAGCATTATCTATTGTCTCAAGAATTTCAGCAATTTTTTGCTGTTCATAATAATTATCAGGGTAAATAATTTTTATATCTCTAAATGTAGAGTTCATTAATTTTGGATTTCCAATATAAGAGACATAATTTTTTGCGATAGTAGAAAGTAAGTAGGAAAAGAATTTTACATTTATATTCTCATTTCGCGGCTTTAGTATGCCGCATACATTCGTACAGTTAAATTTTCCATTTCTATAAAAAACCGTTCCAGCGTTTGCACCATCTGTTGTCCAAGTAATAAATTCTCCTTCAAAATCATAAGTATTAATTTTCCCTAATTCGCCATTATTATAAGTCTGTGATGAATAAACTGGATAAATACCCTCTTTGTTTTTTATTTCTTCTTCACTAATAATTCTACCTCGTCCATCCATAAAAAGATCTTTTACTTTTGAAAATTTCCAACCCTCTGGCAAATCTTTAAAATCTTTCTCATAACTCATACTTACAACACCTCTAAAATTTTGTGTATAACAAATTTTACAGAAAACAAATTGCGTAAAGCCAAACATAATTTTACTTTACACAAAACAGTTTGTGTATATTTTACTTTACACAAATCTAATATACATCTCTACTCTCAACAATCTCTATTATGCTATTAAAAGCATACTCTGCTGATTTTCTTCCTTCAGAAGGTTTATGTAAATGTATTAATCCTGCCTCAATCAAACTTTTTAAAATATTATTCGCAGTCATTCTATTTGGTATACCTGTCATTTGAATGAAATTCGCCGTGCTTATTATCGGCTGTCTAAAAAACGCATCAAGAGCAGGAATGGCATATTGAGATTTAGTCGCCTGTATAAATCTATCCTTCATCTCATTGTAAAGATTTAAAAGCTTTTGAGCTTTATCAGTATTTATTTTAGCCTGTTGTATTACTGCCGTTAAAAAGAAATCTATCCAGCCAGACCAATCACCATCCTTAGTTATCATTAACAACCTATCATAATACTCAGTTCTATTTTTTTCAAAATACTCACTCAAATAAAAACTTGGTCTTGATATTAAACCTTTCCAATACAAAAACAAAGGAATCATAAGACGCCCAACTCTGCCATTGCTATCTTCAAAAGGATGAAGAATTTCAAACTGAGCATGCAATAAACCAAGCTGGACTATTTTATCAGGATAATCATCAGATTTTAAAAACCTTTCCCAGTGTTCAAGATGCTCTGGCAAAATTATAGGGTCTGGTGGTATAAATCTTGCTCTATCAATTGGTGTTCCGGGTGTACCAATCCAGTTTTGTGTTTTCCTAATCTCACCAAGCAGTCTATTTCTTCCTCTAACATCAGTCAGTAAGATCTTTTGAAGCTCTTTAATTAAAGATAGCGATAAATCTCTATACTGAATTGCTTCACAGCCATAGATTAAAGCCTTTTTATAGTTTAAAACTTCTTTTATATCACTTTTTAAAGAATCAGGGATATTTTTGGGAGTTATTCCAGCTTCTTCTTTGAGAACATCTTCAAAGCTTGCCTGCGTTCCTTCAATTCGGCTGGATAATACGGCTTCATTTGTTGTTAATGGGGCAAGTAAGATATCTGGATTTGGCAATGCTCTCAATATTCCGTCAAATAGAGCTACTCCTCTGTTTGCTTCTACTATCTTTTTTATAAATGGCTCTAAGGTTAAACCTTTTGGCGGAAACTTTGCCGGTATATATGGCTTTATTTTACTCATTTAACATATCCCAATTTTTCTAAAAACTCTTCTAACTTTTTAACTTCTAAATCTCTTTCAAATTTCATTTCGTTCAATGAAACCTTATACTTATCCCAAAGATTTTCAAAAATCTTTATCAGTTCTCTTTTTTCTGCATTTAAATATTTTTCAAGATGTTGTTTAGCAGTTTGATAAAACTTATCTAAAATTAACTCCTTAGCCTTTTCTTCGGACATGGAATTTCTTTTTTCTTCAACTGCTTTAATTAAATTATCATTTATCTGTTTTATTTTCTTGCTGATACCTTTCTGCTCTTTTTCTTTTTTCTCAATATCTTTAAGTAAAGCTTCCCATTTTTCAGCTTCTTTAATAGAGTCTTGATTGTTTGTTTTTAAATCTTTGATGAGGTCTTTTAGGTATTTTTTTACTTTACTTACTGATTTTTCACCTTGGTCTTCTTCATCCCAGTCTTCAATCTCTTCTAAAAGCTCGTTTAACTCTCCTTCAATTTCTGATTTTTTTGCTTCAATCTCTTCTAATCTTTCCAAATCTTCTTTAAAGAAAGCTTCTTTAATCTTTTGGTCATCTATGATTAAGCTACTCCATCCTGATGTTTGGATTGTTTTAAAGTCATACCTTAAATCTTCCCACCAATTAACAAAAATACCAGCTAATTTAAACTCATCTAAAACATTCAAAAGAATAAGTTTACCTTTTAGACTGTTTAAAGCTCTAATTCTAAACGCCCAAAGGTTTTTACTGTTTGGAAAGCTTTCGATCTCTTCTTTTACTTCTTCCCACCACTGGTCAAGCTTTTGATGATGCAGATAAAACACATAATTTACATTCTCATCAGAATCTATAATCTCTTTTATCTGGCTTTTATCTATCAAATCATGTTTAAAGTCAAACGAGCTTTCATCTTTTTCTGTAAAGATTTTAAATATATCAAAATTTAGTTTGTCAATTTGAGATTTGTAAAGCTCTACTTCATTCTTAGGTACGCTTCCGAGTATATGATGATGGACGTTTTCAATTTCCGGCTCTGGAGAGTTATCAACGTATCTTCTGATGTTTAGGTTAAAGTCGTTTTCTTCGACCTCTTTAATATCTGCCAATCTTGAATATTTTGGAATTTCTAATTTTTTCTCAAAGACTGTAACTATTTTTTCTATATCTTCGTATCTTAGGTAATTTTGATTTCTTCCTTCTCCATATTCCTTATCTGCATTTATAAATAATATTTTGTTTTTAAGTTCTTTTGGTTTGTTTTTGTTAATAACTACGATGCAGGCTGGAATGCCTGTGTTGTAAAATAGCTTTGGCGGTAGTCCGATGATTGCTTCAATCAAATCATCTTTAACAATGCCTTTTCTAATTAACTTTTCTTGACCACCTCTAAATAGCACTCCATGAGGCATAACGGTTGCCAATATTCCATCATCCTTTAAACTTGCTATCATATGCTGTAAAAACATTAAGTCTGCTTTTTTGCCTGTCTCTGGAGCAAAACCATACTTAAATCTCTCCTCAAACTTCATGTTTGCTCTTGAGTAATTTTGAGAAAATGGAGGATTTGCGAGAATTCTATCAAATCTTTTTATGTATCCATTTTCTATATGTTTTGGTTCTGTCAAAACATCTTCATTCTCTATGTGGGCATCAGGTATGCCGTGGAGTATCATGTTCATTTTACAAATTGACCAAGTAACACCGTTTAATTCCTGTCCGTAAAGTCCTAAATTAGTAGGGTCTTGTCCTATTTCTTCTACATAATTTCTTGCTTCGATGAGAAATCCACCAGAGCCAACCGTCGGGTCGTATATAGTCATTCCTTCTTGCGGTTTTACAAGTCTAACCATTAAAGTCCTTACACCTGCAGGAGTATAAAACTCTCCGCCTTTTTTACCCGCCGAATCTGCAAATTCTTTTAAAAGGTACTCATAAGCTGCACCAAGTAAGTCAGGAAATTCAAAATCTTCATTTCTCAATCTATACTGGTCAAAATGATGTATAAGATCAATAAGTTTCTGGTCTTTTAGCTTTGTTTTACCTTTTACAGCGTTAAAGTCTATATGTCTAAGAACACCCTCAAGACTTGGATTGGCTTCTTCTAAAGATGCAAGAGCTTTATTTAACTGGTTTCCTACATCTTCTTTTAAGTTTAAGATATTTTGCCATCTTGCCCTTTCTGGAACAAAGAAAGTATCTTCATAAGAAATAGGATCTTCTATTAATTCTTGGATCTTTTCTTCTGAATAGCCTTTTTGTCTGTATTTTGCTATGAGTTCTTCTCTCTTTGCTTCAAATTCATCGGAAACACGCTTTAAAAAAAGCATGCCAAATATATACTCTTTATACTCCGAAGCATCCATCTGACCTCTTAGTAAATCAGCAGCTTTAAATAAATGTTCTTCAAGTTGTCTCAATGTAATTTTGTTTTTATTCATCGATTGTGCTCCTAACTATTTAATTGTTTAAATATCTAGTTGTTTAAATATTTAGCTATTTAAATATTTAAATATTTAAATATACTTCAGGTAAGAAATTCAACCACAAGATAAAATATAAAAAATTTCTTTGATAGCAGTTGAAATTTTAATAGCAAAATTCCACCAATAAAGCAAAAAATGCAAAAATCCAATTTTTATTTTACATTATCTCAAAAAACTCTAAAAATCTAATTAAATTTTTAAATTATACTTCAAATTATACTTCAGGTAATATAGATAAAATAGCAGAAGTTTTAATACTTCAGGCATTTTTTATTTTACTTAATTTACTGATTGTTTTATTTTCTAAGATTAGGTAATACATTAAACAGATATTTAGATAGTTAAATATTTAAATATTTAAAAAGTTAAATATTTAAACAGGAAAATATTTGTGTTATAAATAATTAAAGCTATTTTTTTCACTTTCTCACTTTTCACTTTTGTTTTTAAATCAAGAATGTTTCTGTATTTAAATAGCTTCTGGATTGTTGAATTTGGAGACTAACAAGTAAGCATATAAGTGTTCCTAAATCTTTGATTATCAATACTCCTATCAATTCCTAAGAAAATCTATTAAAATTTGATAGAAAATCATAAATCTTATTAACTTAAGCCACATAAAGTTAACATCATGATATATAAGGATTTGAAAGTATAGATGATTGGAAAAGGTTGATATTTTTTGATTTGCTTATTAAAAAATTTAATTAGGGCTACCTTATGCTATTGATATCTAACAACATTAAAGATAAGATAAAATTATCTCTTATATAAAGATTCAACTAAGCGAAAATACCAAAAAATATAAAGTAATGAGGCAAATTTTGCAGGTACAAGAAACATAATACAAAGCAGAATAGAAAAGTCGCTTAAAAAAATCTCATATAAGTAAAGATAATTTTATTACTATTTAGAAAACTTTGAATTTAGTATTATTTTATGTATAATATTAGCAATAGCTTATATAACGCATATAAAAATAAAAAAGTTTAGCCGGAGGAAGCATGCATAAGAGGTTATTATTGGGCGGTTTTCTAGCATTAGGTTTACTGGGATTATCTCATGCAGAACCATTATGTGAAGGTGATTTAGATTGTTTTACAAAATTCGATGAAAGTAAAGATATTCGTTATTTAGAATATGGATGCGATAATTACAAAGACCAATCATTCGGACACTCTTGTACAAGGCTTTACATTGAGTATATAAACAAGATGCTAAAAGATGTAAATTATTTATGCGATAAAGGAAATATGATGGCATGTATGATTAAAATTCAGTATAATATCGATTTAAAACATAGAGATAAGACAACTGTTTCAAGAGAGCTGCGCGAAATACTAAAACAAACTGAAGAAAAATGCGAAAGCGGAGAAGATGATTTAGCATGTGTGTTGGCATACAAAATGTATAAAGTAGTCGTAGGAAATCCTGAAAGAGCAAGATATTATTTAAATAAAGTAAAAAGTAATAAATGGACTAGTAAAATAAATGACTACTAATTAACCGATGTTAAAACATCCTCTGTAATTTTTTAAGCAGCTTTATATCAAATAAAAGGCATTATGGAAAATCAGGGGTTTAAAAATATAAATACTCAGAAATTACCAATATTTCTTGTTTCTTTGTTTTCATTTCCAGACAATCAACTAAAGTTAACTCTTTTCTATAACTTAATTTGCTATATTGATAATTCTTAAAATAAACTATTCTTTAAACAGATTTTAGTTCAAACTACCCCCTCTCTCTTACCACAAACCTTGAAATAGAATTCACTTCCAAGTTAAACATATAAATTGCAAACATCAATGCTATAAAGTCTCTTAGTGTTTTTATTCTAAATGTGCCTTTTTCTATTTCTGCTTTTACTCTCTGTGCTTCTTTTTCGTAGTCTACTGCTTTAACAAGAGTGATTTTCATCTCTTTTTTAACCATCTCTTCAAACTCAGCCTTTGTTATTCTTTTTGGACTTGTAGATTTTGGCTTTTTTAGTTTTTCTTTTAGTCCGATTGACAATAAAGCTTCTATGCTTTCATCATCCAGCTGTGTGCTTTCTTTTAAAACTTCTTTGAATATCTTTTTTGTCTCTTCTTTCTTTTCTTCTTCGGTCTTTAAAGTCAATTGGTATATGATTTCAGCTTTTCTTTTTATAACTTTGCTTACAATGGAGATTATAAGGCTGTTTTTGTATAAGTCATCTCCTACAAGCTGTAGTAGTTTTTTGCTGTCTATGTCAAATACGTTGCCGTTTTCAAGGATTGTTTGGTATAGTTTTACAAGCGAGTAGATTTCTTGGTTTATCATACTTTCTCTAATTCTTCCAGTTCATCTTTGGTTGTTAGTTTTGCATAGAATTTTAGTGTGGTTGAGATGTTTGAGTGTCCTGCCCATTTTGATACTGTAAGTGGTTTTATGCCTTTGCTGATTAGATAAGATATGTAGCTGTCTCTAAATCTATGAGGATGTATGTGTATGTCTAACTCTTTTGATAGTCTGTTATAGTATATTTCTGCTGTTTTAGGTTTTATCGTTATGATTCTTTTTTGTATGTCGTTGTAGTAGGTAAACAGCGGATATTCTTTTAGTTTTTTGTTGTTTCTGGTTGCTATAAAGTCTATCAAGTCTTCTCTGTATTTGTCTTTCAGTATTAATGGAGATAGTCTATCTTTGTTAAACTTTGATATCTCAGGTCTTACTTTTACAAAGATTTTTCCGTTTGTTTCTATAAAGTCCTGTGGCTTTAGTGATAAAGCTTCTGATATTCTCAGCCCAAAGCCATAAAGCGTCAGTGATAGATAGTAGTATATTTTATTGTTATCCTGCAGGTAGGCAAATATTTGTCTTAATTCAAGTTCTGAAAATGGGTTTGCACTTTCTACAGCATCTCTTTCTCTGTAGATTTCTTTTATATCTCCTTCCCATCTTCCACCTGTAAATTCTATGAATTTTTTTGATATTCTTAAGACAGCTTTTATGGTTGTGGATTTTAGGTTCTTGTTTTTAAGATACTGGATAAATTTTTCTATATCTCTTTCTCTTACTGTATTTCCTGCTATGATGTGTTTTTCATAAAAGCTTATAAAGTGTTTAAGCAAGTTTTGGTATGTTTCTATTGTCTTGCTATTGTAGTGTCTGTTTTTTAGCTTTCTTATAAACTCTTCTAATCTCTCCTCCATGACTATATCACTTTCCACTGAAAATCCACTATGTTTCTATCCTTTTTACTAAACTCAATTCCAATTAAATAAACTTCTTCATACTTTCCTAAGTACTTTTCATAATATTTTTTCTCTTCAATCTGTTTTAAAGCTGTATTTTCTGGCCGGTCTTCTACTACTTTAAACTCTATGATGTAAGCTTTGTTGTTGTAGATTATTGTTAAATCTACTTTACCTTTATTAGTAGTATCCTCTGCTACTGTTTCAAATCCTGCTCCGCTAAATAGAGCATAGACAATTGATGCATAAAAGCCTTCGTAGCTTTCTAAATCATTTTTTCTATACCAATCATATGGTATGCTTGCAAAAAATCTGTGTAAGAT
>JGI20130J15133_1002211_pt1 | contig 14759 bp, 10 predicted proteins | sample WasSprMetagenome_FD_15133 | JGI IMG/M metagenome (IMG submission 15133) | reverse complement strand
AAGCCGTAAAGATTATGCGTAAGCTTTGGGCTGGCGAAGTTGTAAGTTATGAGGGAAAATTTTGGAGGTTTAAGGATGCCTTCTTGCAGATCACCCCAGTTAAAGGTAAAATTCCAATATATTTCGGAGCTAACAGTCAGCGAACTTTAAGGTTAACTGGTGAATTGGCTGACGGCTGGCTGCCTATCCCCGTTCCTCCGAGGCTCTATAGGGAACGCTTAAAGTTCGTCAAAGAGGGCGCTGAAAAGGCTGGGCGTTCAATTGACGAGATTGACCTTGGGATTCACTTATACACTTGTGTTACTGACAAAGCCGAAGATGCGTATAAACAGATTGAATCCATAAAGGCTCAAATAATTCCATCACCTGAACTTTTGGTGGAGGCTGGCTATAACATTGATTTGCCTGCGGATTTGCGTTCTTTGTCGTTTTTTAAGGTGCTTGCCGACTCTGAGTGGGCAGAGAAGTTATTGGCTTACGGCGAGCTTATTCCAAAGGAAGCGGCCATCGAGTTTTCTGTTGCAGGGACAGTTAATGACTGTATTGAGAAGATAGCTGAATACGTGAAGGCTGGTGCAAGACATATTCTACTTATAAACGCTGGTCCTGATCCAAGATATGTTTTGAAGGTTTACAGCGAAAAAATAATACCTTACTTTAAATCTGGGTGATTTCGTAAAAAGGGTTTGCTAAGTGAACGGCTTTAAAGGGCAAGCGAGACCAGTTCTGCAACGTCTAAGACCTGGATTTTTCCCTCAAACCCAGTGGTTTTAACAGCATCCTCTATCGTTAATAGACAGAATGGACACGCGACGGCTATTACTTCTGCGCCTGCTTCTGCGGCGTCTTTTACTCTGGTTTCCGCTAGTCTCGGACCTGGGATGTCAATCCACATTCTGCCGCCGCCGCCTTCGCAGCAGAGGCTTCTGGCTCTTGAGCGGTCAAATTCTAAGAGTTTTACGCCTGGGAGGCTTTCTATGACTTTTCTTGGTTCTTCGTAGATTCCGTTTTGTTTGCCCAAAAAGCATGGGTCGTGGTATATGACTTTCTTGTTGACTTCTTTTGTGAAGTTTAGTTTCTTTTCATCTATCAGTTTTGCAAGCAGCTGTGTGTGGTGTTGGATTTCGAAGGTTGTTTGGTTATACCTGTTTTTGAAGGCGTGGAAACCGTGTGGGCAGCCTGTCACTGCTTGCTTTACATTGTATTTGTTGAATATTTTCATGTTCTCTTCAACTAGAAAGTCAAATAAGCCTTTTTCACCCATTCCGTAGACTTCGCTTCCGCAGCAACTTTCCTCGTCGCCTAAAACGCCGAAGTTTAATCCAGCCTTCTCGAAGCATTTTACAAGGCTTTTGGCTACTTCTTGAATTCTTGTGTCGTAGGAGGCTGTGCATCCCACGTAGTAGAGGATTTCTGCGCCTTGGGATATGTGTTTGAGGTTTAGGCCTTGGCTCCATTCTGAGCGTTTGTTGCGTATTCTTCCCCAAGGGTTCCCGTTTTTGAATATGCTTTCNAGNGCGTCTCTTATTGTCGGGGAGATTTGGCCTTCTTCAACGGCCATGCTTCTAATGTCTATGAGGAACTCGTAGGGGTTTATTTCTTTTGGGCATCTTACGCCGCATGTGGAGCATGTTGTGCAGCTCCAAATCTCATTCTGCGGATGAATTGTTAGTTTGCCGAGGGTGGCTACTTCCCGCATATACTTCCTTATGTTTAATCCAGCTTTTCTCGAAACTGGACAGCTTCCCGTGCATGTTCCGCATTGGATGCATTCGAGAAGTTTGTGTTTCTGGACGAGTTCTTGCGGGTTCATTTTATCATCACTTTTTAGTGAGTTGAAGCATAAATTTTTAATAAGTCTTTTCCTCAGTATGTGCTAAAACCATCATGGAAATGAGGGATTACATTGGCTGAGAGGAAGCTTCCTAAAATTGGGATTTTCGTCTGCGAGTGCGGTGGAAACATCGGCGATGTTGTGGATGTTAAGGCTGTTGTTGAAGCTGTCAAGAACTGGGAAGGCGTTGCCGTAGCTAAGTTTCACAAATATTTGTGTTCTAAGCCAGCTCAGGAGATGATTCTTGAAGCCATTAAGAAGGAGAATCTGGAGAGGGTTGTTGTTGCGAGCTGCACGCCGAGGATGCACCTTCCGACCTTCCAAAGCGTTTTGGAGAGGGCTGGTTTAAACCCTTACATGCTTGAGTTTGTAAATATTCGTGAGCATGACTCTTGGGTTCATGGGCCTCATGCTTCAGCTGAGGCTACGAGGAAGGCTATTAGCCTTATCAGAGGTGGTTATGAGCGCAGTATTGCGCTTGAACCTTTGGAGGCGGTAAGTGAAAAGGCTTCTAGAGAGATTCTCATTGTTGGGGGCGGGATTGCCGGAATCACGGCTGCTCTTGAGCTTGGTTACTTGGGTTATAAGGTTCATTTGGTTGAGCGTAAGCCAAGCATTGGCGGTAACATGGCGAAGTTAACTAAGGTTTTTCCAACTTTGGACTGTGCTCAGTGTATTCTTACTCCGCGGATGGCTGAGGTTGGAAGGAACCCGAATGTTAATTTGCTTACTTATGCTGAGGTTATGGAGGTTAGTGGACGGCCTGGCAATTTTAATGTGAAGGTGTTTATGAAACCTCGAGGTGTTGACGTTCAGAAGTGCAGAAGCTGCGGTGTCTGCGCCAAGGTCTGTCCTGTTACTGTTCCAGACGAGTTTAATGAAGGTTTGGCGACGCGTAAGGCTGCTTACATAGAGTTTCCGCAAGCTGTCCCTTCTGCTTATGCGATAGATTTTAATGCTTGCAACAAGTGCCGCAAGTGCGAGCAGCTTTGCCCAGCCAAAGCCATCAACATTGATGATAAGGGGCAGATTGTTGAGTTGAAGGTTGGCGCGATTATTTTGGCCACTGGCTACGAGCTTTATGATGCGCGGAAGCTTGAAACCTTCGGCTTCGGAGTTTACAAAGATGTTATTACAATGATGCAGTTGGAAAGGCTTGTTTCTGCAACTGGACCAACCGGGGGTTTTGTGAAGCGGGCTGATGGCAGTGACGTACGGAAGGTGGCTATCGTGCTTTGTGCTGGTTCGCGGGACAAAAATCACATTCCTTATTGTAGCCGCATCTGTTGTATGTATGCTTTGAAGCAGGCTTTTGTGCTTAAGAAGATGCTTGGAATCGACGTAACAATCTATTACACGGATATTAGGGCGACTGGCAAGGGCTACGAGGACTTGTATTGGAGAGACCAGGAGGCTGGAGTTGTCTTTGTCCGCGGCAAAGTCGCTGAAGTTTACAAGAACAACAGTAATGGGAAGCTTGTGGTTTTGGCTGAGGACACTTTGACAGGCGAGGTTGGCGAAGCGGAGTTCGACATGGTTGCTTTGGCTACTCCTATGGTTCCTTCATCTGGTTTGAAGGAGCTTTCCGACAAAATGAAGGTTTCCGTAGGCGAGGACGGCTTTGTCACTGAGAAGCATCCTAAACTTGACCCTGTTGACACGCTTATCACTGGAGTTTTTGTTTGCGGTTGTGCTCTAAGCCCCAAGGATGTGAGGGACACGGTTTCTGATGGTTTGGGCGCTTCGGCTAAAGCTGCCTTATTCCTTAAGAGCGACTATGTGACAACTAGCCCAGAGAAGGCCTTTGTTATTACCGATTTGTGCGATGGCTGCCAAGCATGCGTGCCTATCTGTCCTTCCAACGCCATTACAATGGTGGAGGGCAAAGCCAAAATTGACCCATTCATGTGCATCGGCTGCGGCGCTTGTATTCCAGTTTGTCCACGGGAGGCTATTGACTTTAAGAACGCGACTAGTAGACAGATTTTCGGTCAGTTGCGGGGTGTTTTGGCTGAGAAGGCTGCTGGCGAGGTTAGGGTTGTTGCTTTTGTTGACAAGAATGTTGGGTATACGGGCATGGACTTCTTGGGCTTGGACAGGGCGAACTATCCGGAGAACATCCGCATTGTTGCTGTTCCTTCAACCGCTATCCTTGGAAAGAAGCATCTGCTTGCTGCCTTTGCCTATGGTGCTGACGGAGTTTTAGTGATTGAGGGAAGCGAGGAAATCGATGAGAAGTTCACTAAGAAGCGTATGATTGAGATGGGCAGGGAATTTGGTCAGTTCGGCGTTGAAAGCATGAGAGTTCGCTACAGCTACGTGCCGTTGCCAGTTTACAAGAAGGCTGCTGAGCTTTTCACCATGTTCACTGACAGGATTAAGAAGTTTGGACCATTGCCTGAAGAGAAGCGCAACGCGATAAAACAGAAACTGCAACTTCAATAATCGACTAAGCGTAGTTTCTCTACATTTTTGAGTTAAAAACAACCAATAAGGATAGACTCCCTCTAGATTTTCTAGTTTATTCTCGCTGAGTGTTGCACCGTTTTGCTATCCTCTCACTATTTGAAGGTGTACTTTAGGTTCGTAAAGTTTAACTTGTGCCAAACGTAGCATTCACGTGTGGCGGTCGACTTTCATGGTTACCACGTATCTTGACAAAATTTTCAATCCGAAAAGCGTCGCCGTAATAGGCGCAAGCGACGAGGAGGGCTCTGTCGGACGCGCTTTAATGAAAAACTTTTTAGAGTCAGGTTTTGAAGGCAAAGTTTTTCCGGTAAACATTCGAAAAACCGAAATTTTGGGGTTGAAAGCCTACCAAACAGTTGGACAAATCCCGGAGCCAGTTGACCTCGCCGTAATTGCCACTCCAGCCAAAACGGTTCCGGAAATTGTTGAGCAGTGTGGAAAGGCTGGAATAAAAGGAGTAATCATAATTTCAGCTGGTTTTAAAGAAATTGGTCCAGAAGGAAAAGCTCTAGAAGACAAAATTCTCGAAGTAAAAAGGCAGTATGATTTGCGCATTCTTGGTCCAAACTGTTTGGGAGTTATCCGCCCAAGCATACATCTGAACGCAACATTCATAACGACAATGCCCAAACCGGGAAACGTAGCCTTCATAAGCCAAAGTGGAGCCCTAGGCTCAGCAATCCTGGACTGGGCAATCCATGAGAACATAGGCTTCAGCAACTTCGTTTCGGTAGGTTCAATGATAGATGTGGACTTCGGCGATTTAATAGACTATTTTGGAACAGACCCAAAAACAAGAAGCATCCTACTATACATAGAGGGAATAACAAACGCAAGAAAATTCATGAGCGCCGCCCGCCACTTCGCGAGAACAAAACCCATAATAGTTGTGAAAGCCGGAAAATTTGCGGAAAGCGCAAAAGCTGCATCCTCTCACACCGGCGCCTTAACAGGCGAAGACTTGACGTATGATGCAGCCTTCAAACGCGCGGGCATGGTTCGCGTCGAAGAGATAGCCGACCTATTCAACTGCGCAGCAGTCTTGGGAATGCAGCCTCTGCCAAAAGGACCAAACCTCGCCATAATAACGAATGCTGGCGGTCCCGGAGTAATGGCTACAGACGCGCTTATAGCTCGCGGTGGAAAACTGGCAAAACTAAGCCCAAAGACAATGGAAACACTGAACAATATCCTTCCGCATTATTGGAGTAAAGGCAACCCCATAGATATCCTCGGAGACGCCCGTGCAGACCGCTACAAGGCGGTTCTTGAAGCATGCATTGAAGATGAAAACGTCGATGGAGTATTGTTAATCTACACGTCCCAAGCTGTAGCTGAACCAGTGGAAATCGCGGAAAGCATAGTTGAAGTATGCAAGAACAAACGCTACCTAAACAAGACAATCCTCACTTCTTTCATGGGACACGGTGCGGTTGAAGAAGCCAACCGCATCTTCAACGAAAACGGCATTCCAACATACTCAACTCCAGAACAAGCGGTTAAAACCTACCTTTACATGTACCAATACAAGCGCAACCTCGAACTTCTATATGAAACGCCAGAGGAACTTCCAGTTGATGCTGCTTCTCCGACGCGTCCAATACTTACACTTATGAGAGGTGCCGCCTTAGAGGGCAGAGAGCTCCTAACAGAGGCGGAAGCCAAAAAAATCCTAGAATACTACGAGTTTCCGGTTGTAAAAACGTTTGTAGCCAAAACGGCGGAAGAAGCCACGATGCTGGCGAAGCAGATAGGCTATCCAGTGGTGCTGAAGATTCTCTCACCCCAAATTATCCATAAGAGCGACGCTGGAGGAGTAGCGCTAGACCTAACATGTGATTCTGAAGTTGAACAAGCCTTCGAAAACATAATGAAACGAGCGAAAGAGTACAATCCAAACGCCGAAATAACTGGCGTGACGGTTCAGCCCATGATAAAAAGAAGAGGCTACGAAATAATAATTGGCTCCAAAAAGGACGCCATCTTCGGTCCGGTGATTCTTTTCGGCATGGGCGGCATAGGCGTAGAACTTTTTAAAGATTTTGCAATTGGGCTTCCGCCGCTGAATCAGACATTGGCTAGAAGGCTTATGGAGGAAACAAAAGTTTACCAGCTTCTTAAAGGGTACAGAAACATGCCTCCGGCAAATGTGAAGCTCCTTGAGGAGATACTTGTGCGTTTTTCTCAGATGCTTGTTGATTTTCCGCAGCTGGTGGAGGTCGATATAAACCCGCTCTTGATAGACGAGAAAGAAGCCTTTATTTTAGATGCTCGCATCCTAATCGATAAAGAACTTGCTCTCAAAATGTTCTCGCCCCGCGACTATCCCGGCGCGTGTCCATCCCACCTCGTTATTTGTCCGTATCCCAAAAAATATGAAACGTTGTGGAGGCTTAAAGACGGTCGAATGGTGCTTTTAAGGCCGATAAAACCGGAAGATGAGCCTTTGTGGCTGGAGATGTTCCAGAATTTTTCTGAGGAATCCATACGTTATAGGTTTTTCCAAATCATTAAAGACACGCCTCATGAGGTTAGAGTGCGTTACTGCAACATTGACTATGATAGGGAGATGGCGATAGTTGCTGAGCTAACTGAGAATGGGCGAAGGAGAATAGTTGGCGTAGTCCGCATCAGCCTAGAGCCTGATAGAAAAACAGGCGAAATAGCCTTTATAGTTGCTGACCCGTGGCAAGGGTTGGGCTTGGGGACAAAAATGGTTGATTACGCTATTGAAGTTTGCAGGGACATGGGGGTTGAAAGTCTTTACGCTATAATGCTGCCTGACAACAAAAGAGCCATAAACCTAACAAAGAAAATGGGCTTCACGCTNAAGACAATGGAAGANGGAACAATAAAGGGCATTCTAAACCTAAAAGAAGAAATGCTTATCAAAAGCAAAGAGCCAGAGAGTCAGCTAAAAAGTGAGTAATAAGAGGCGGAAAATAGGCTAATCCCTCAAGCCTTCTCCACACTATTTTTGTCAAATATCACCTAAGCCTAACATAACAGTTCTATAGTCAATTTTCTATTTACCAACAACTAAATTTAAATTATAGAAGCTGCAATAATCTAGCTTCATTAAACTATACAAACGGTGATGAAATGGAGAAGAAACTAAAATTCGCCTTCTACTGGGCAGCAAGCTGCGGAGGATGCGAAATCGCCGTCTTAGACATAAACGAAAAAATCCTAGACGTAGTAGCCAAAGCAGATCTAGTCTTCTGGCCAGTAGCCCTAGACATAAAATACAAAGATGTTGAAAACATGCCAGACAAAAGCATAGACGTATGCTTCTTCAACGGAGCAATACGCAACTCAGAACAAGAACACATGGCAAAACTTCTAAGGCAAAAGTCAAAAGTCCTCGTGGCCTTCGGCTCATGCGCATGCGACGGCTGCGTAGTAGGCCTCGGAAACCTGTGGAATAAGGAGAAAATTTTTGAAAGAGCCTACTTTGAAACTCCTTCAACGAAAAACCCGCAACGTGTTACCCCACAAACCCGCTATAGGGTCAAGCAGGGAGAGCTTGAACTCCCAGAATTTTATGATACAGTTAAAACCCTAGCGCAAACTGTGGATGTTGACTACTTCATTTCAGGCTGCCCACCGCCGGTGCCAAGAATACTCGATGCGATAGAAGCAATTTTCAGCGGTAAACTTCCGCCAAAAGGCTCAAGCCTCCTCCTAAACAAATCCGTGTGTGATGAATGCCAAAGAGAGAAAAAGGACAGAAAAGTAACCCAGGTGAAAAGAATCTACGAAATAAACGACGACTTCAAAACATGCTTCCTAGACCAAGGCGTAATCTGCATGGGACCCGCAACCCGAGGCGGATGCGGCGCCCAATGCTTAAAGGCAAACATACCCTGCACAGGATGCGGCGGACCAGCACCCCGAGTAGCAGACCAAGGCGCAGCCATGATAAGTGCCTTCGCCTCAATAGCCACAGACCCCAAAGTCATCGAGCAAATCGTTGACCCGGTTGGAACCTTCTACAAGTACTCGCTTGCAAACTCCATTCTGCGGAGGAGGATAATGAAATGAAGGAAATCGTCATAAACCCAATAACAAGACTTGAAGGCCACGGAAAAATAACCATATTCCTAAACGATCAAGGCGATGTAGACGAAGCCTACTTCCAAGTTCCAGAACTCCGCGGTTTCGAAAGATTCTGCGAAGGAAGAAGGGCTGAAGACCTACCAATAATAACCACAAGAATCTGCGGAGTCTGCCCCGTAGCCCACCACATGGCAGGCGCAAAAGCTTTAGACTCAGCCTTCAACGTTGAACCGCCAGAAACAGCCAAAAAACTTAGAGAGTTAATGTATTGTGGCTATTACCTATACGACCATACACTGCACTTCTATTACTTAGGGGGACCAGATTTTGTTGTTGGACCAGACGCACCGCCAGCTAAAAGAAACGTTTTAGGCGTTATTGAAAAGGCTGGATTGGAAATAGGCAAAGAAGTCATTAAACACAGAGCCTACGGACAAAAAATAACCGAGATGTTAGGCGGAAAAGCAACCCACCCCGTGAGCGCGTGCGTGCCAGGCGGAATCGCAAAGGGATTATCTGAAGAGGAAAGAAAAGAAATCGAGAAGATGGTGAGAAGTTGTCTCGAATTCGCCAAATTCTCCCTAAAACTCTTCGACGACATAGTCCTCAAAAACACAGAATATGTAAAGCTAATCACAAGCGAACCATACACGCTAAAAACCTACTACATGGGGTTAGTTGACAAAAACAACAAAGTAAACTTCTACGACGGCAATGTCAGAGTCGTCGACCCACAAGGAAGAGAATTCGTTAAATTCTCTCCAAAAGAATACCTCGACATAATAGAAGAACGCGTTGAACCATGGACCTACGTTAAGCTGCCATACCTCAAAAAAGTAGGATGGAAAGGCTTCATAGACGGTTCAGAAAACGGCGTCTACAGAGTTGGCCCCCTTGGAAGGCTTAACGCCGCAGACGGGATGGCAACGCCGCTGGCTCAAGCCGAATACGAACGCATGTACAAGACCCTAGGCGGAAAACCAGTCCACAACACTTTGGCCTATCACTGGGCTAGGCTAATTGAACTGCTTTACGCTGCTGAGAGAGCCCTCGAACTCGTAACCGACCCAGAAATAACCGGGAAGAACATTAGGAACAAGCCTGGAAAACCAGGCGAGGGTGTTGGCATAGTTGAAGCTGCAAGAGGCACCTTAATACACCATTACCAACTGGACGAGAACGCTTTAGCCAAGAAAGTCAATTTGATAGTTGCCACGACCCACAATGTGCCTGGCATCTGCATGTCAATAAAGAACGCTGCAAAGGGCTTAATCAAGAAAGGCAAGGTTACCGATGGAATACTGAACATGGTGGAGATGGCTTTTAGGGCTTATGACCCATGTTTCGCGTGTGCGACACACTTTGCAGTTGGTCAAATGCCATTGGAGGTGGAAATTTATGACAGCCAAAAGAGGCTCGTCAAAACGCTCAAAAGGTAAGGTGAAAGCCTTGGAAGAAGCAAAAATTGGAGTTTTCCTATCAGACTGCGGTGGACAACTCTCAAAAATACTTGACTTCGAAGCCCTGGCAAACTTCGCGAAAACCGTTCAAGGAGTAGCACTTGTCGCGAGAGGAAGCGAGTTCTGGCGTGGTCAAGGACTAAAAACCATAGTTGACGCCGTTAAAAACAAAAAAGTGAATAGAGTTGTTGTTGCGGAAAGCGTTCCAAAAATAAGTGAAATCGCCATAGCCAAAGCAGTTGAAGAAGCTGGGCTAAACTCAAATCTCTTGGAAGTTTTAGACCTAAAAGACCATTGCGCTTGGCCACACCGAGACGCGCCGAAAGAAGCAACGGAAAAAGCGAAAGCAATGCTTTTGGCCGCTATAGAACGGGCTAAGCTTTCTGAGCCGATAGGAAAACTCGAGTTTCCAGCCGTCAAATCAGTTCTTGTGATTGGCGGTGGAATAGCTGGGATGCAAGCAGCCGAAGACTTGGCAGACATTGGCTTCGAGGTTTACTTGGTTGAGAAAGAACCTTTCTTGGGCGGATTAGCTGCTAGGGCTGTGCGTTTCTTCCCAACAGACGACTGTGCCATCTGCATACAGTCTCCAGCCTCAGACCTAAAAACAGTCACCCACACATCGCGAAAATGTGTTTACCGCTCGGGGTTCTCCGAAATTCCAAACCTAAACGTGCTTACAAACTCCAAAATTGTAAAAGTCGAAGGGGTTCCCGGAAACTACAAGGTTACCGTGGAGAAAAAGCCAAGATACGTTAATGAAAAGAAATGTGTAGGCTGCAATTTATGCACAACCGTCTGCCCAGTTGAAGTGCCAGACGAGTACAACGCGGAACTCAAAACCCGCAAAGCCATCTACATAAACACGCCGCTCGTTTATCCGCCAGTCTACGCTATAGACGCAAAAGCCTGCAAGTTCACTGAATGCGCAAAATGCGTTAAAGTCTGCCCAACAAATGCTATCGAATTAAACCAGAAAACCGAACATATAACCCTCAATGTTGGCAGCATAATAGTTGCCACAGGATTCAGGGAATACGACCCAAGCGTGATAAAAGAGTACCATTATGGCGAGTATCCAGATGTCATAACGCACTTGGAACTAGCACGGATGCTGGACGCTTTCGGACCAACAAACGGCATGATAGTCAGACCATCCGACCGCAAACCTGCAAAGCGAATAGTCTTCGTGCAATGTGTCGGCTCTAGGGATAGGCGCTGGAATCCCTACTGCTCAAGCATATGCTGCATGATCTCGCTGAAACACGCAACCCTAATCAAGTCAGCTTACCCAGACGCGGATGTCACAATATGCTACATAGACATTAGGACAACTGGAAGAGAACATGAATATTATTATGAAAAAGCAAGAGAGATGGGAATAAAATTTGTTAAAGGCAGACCAACAGAAATTCTGCACGACCCGGCAACGAACACGTTGGTCGTGGACGTTGAAGACGAACTTCTAAGAAAATTCTTGGAGCTTGAAGCTGACTTAGTGGTTCTCGCGTCAGCAATGGTTCCCGCTGAAGATGCAAAGGAACTTGCCCAAATCCTCGGTTTAGAGCTTGACCAAGACGGCTTCTTCAAGGAATACAACGCGAAACTTAGACCGACAGAAACAAAGCATAGGGGAATATTCCTCTGCGGAGGTGCAACCTTCCCCAAAGACGCGCCAACAACATCCCTTCACGCCCACTCAGCGGCGGTGAAAGCAGCTAAATTCCTAACAAATGGCAAAATAATCAAAGATCAAAAAACAGCCGTAGTGAATGAGGATTACTGCGGTGACTGCGAATTCTGTCCGGTCACATGCCCATATGGCGCAATAAGCTTAGTGCAAAAGGACAAGGAACACTTTGTCGCGAAAGTAGACGACCTCCTCTGCGAAGGATGCGGCGTCTGCGTAGGAACATGCCCAGTTGGAGCCATCGAACTCCGCCACTTGAAACCAAGCCAAATATCAGCTCAAATGAAAGCGCTACTTTCTGTAAATGGAACATCCAAACCGTTGATTCTAGCCATAAGCTGCTCAGAGTGCGGTCATGCAGCTATAGACTCTTCAGGCATGGCTATGATGCAGTACCCAGCGAACGTTAGGGTGCTGAAAGTTCCATGCACCGGCATAGTTCAAGTTCAGCAAATACTCGAAGCCTTCAAGGCTGGCGCCCAAGGAGTTATGGTTGTCGGCTGCAAACCCGACGGTTGCCACTATGAAGTCGGCAGCCAAAAAACCAAAGTGAAAGTGGAGCTTGCAAAGAAACTGCTTAAGGAATGTGGCATAGAGCCAGAAAGACTTGAAATGTTCAACCTCGTCTACATTGAAGGAGACAAGTTCGCTGAAGCCGCTAGAACTATGACTGAAAGAGTGGAGAAGCTGGGAACGCTGCAACTAGCCTAGCGTAGGCGATGACTATGATGGCGCAAGAAAAAACATCCGCCACAGACTTTGCAAAGGAGATAACAAGCAGACTAGGCGGAGAAACAATAACCTACTGCTACCAATGTGGAACATGCGCCAGCAGCTGTCCAGTTGCAAAAACCACAGAACGCTACAACCCAAGACAAATCATTCGGCTTGCACTTTTAGGACTGAGGCAAGACGTAATTTCAGGCGACGCCATTTGGCTCTGCGCCTCATGCTATAACTGCCAAGAACGCTGTCCGCAAAAAGTTGAAATCGCAGACGTCATCTACGCCTTAAGAAACATAGCCATACGCGAGGGAAACATACCCAATATATACGCTGAGTTCGCCGCCGGAATGACAAGCGAAGGACGCATAGTTCCCATATCAAAATTCTTAGAAAAAAAGCGAGGAGACTATGGACTGCCGCCCCTAAAACCCGCAGGCGTCGACGCAGCAAAGAAGATTCTTTCAGCCACAGGCTTTGACAAAATTATGTTTAAAAAAGGTGAATCCCAATGACAACCTACGCGTTATTTTTAGGCTGCACGATACCAGCCCGCCAACCCCACTACGAACTCTCAGCAAGAAAAGCCTTGACAAAACTGGGAATAGAACTCGTTGACTTAGAGAATATGACATGTTGCGCTCCTCCGCCACTGCAGTCCATAGATTTAGAAACAAGCCTAGCCATTGCGGCATATAACATTTGTCTAGCAGAGGAAGCCGACCTAAACATTGTCACGCTTTGTACGGGATGTTTCGAGTCACTGGCAATGACCAACACTTTGCTAAAAGAAAAAGAGGAACTGCGAGAGCGGGTGAACAAAATCCTCTCAAACGTTGGCAAAGAGTTTAAAGGCAACAAGGAAGTTAGGCACTATCTTCAAGTTTTAACGAAGGACATTGGCGTAGACCGCCTAAAAAGAAGCGTTGTCAAACCATTAAACAAGTTAAAGGTAGCCTCATTCTCCGGATGCCACCTTCTCAGACCAAGCGCGCTTTTAAGATTCGACGACCCAGAGCGCCCCCGAATTTTCGACACGTTAATCGAGGCTTTAGGCGCAAAAAGCATCTGGTATAGGAACAAGCTGAGATGTTGTGGCGGTCTCCTTAGGGGTTACGCGGACGATGTTGCCTTGGCGATAGCCAGAGACAAAATTGTTAACGCAACAGATGCAGGTGTCGACTGTATATCAACGCTATGCCCATTCTGCTTCCTAACATTAGACCTTGGACAAATGCTGATAAAATCCTCATATAAAGAAGAATACAACATGCCTATCGTCCATTACGCGGAGCTTCTGAGCCTAAGCCTAGGCGTAGAACCAAAAGAACTGGCGCTTGACTTCCACAAAATAAAGATAGACAAAGTACTTGAGAAACTGGGCTAACCACCTTTAGACGCGCTTTTCCCTACATTCCTTTTTCTTTCTCATGTCAGAAAATGTTAATAACGTGAAATGTTCCCTAAATTTGAGGATGCAAAATGAAGGTTACAGCCTTAAAAGAGCATAAATGCTATTGTTGTGGAGGAGCAATAAACAGGGGCGAGGAATGCTTCGCCTTCATTGTGAACCCTGCAAACCCCGAGAAAAACGAGTTTGACGTTATCTATACTTGTTCAAAATGCGCCGAAGAGGAAGCCTGCAGAAGAAGAATAAAACAAAAGGGTGTAACCGTACCCGTATAGTGAGGCTTTCAACGGTCGTAATTTACGGTTGTCTTCAATTTTGGAATCTCAACCTCTAAAGCCTCGTTATTGTTACACTTCATAATCATGTTTTCAACTTGCAACTGCTCAACCGGCAAGTTAAGCTTTCTACACATACTTTCCACACAAATTTGCAGACCATTAGATTCTCTGTGAACTGTTACTTTTTGATCTTTGCAACGGCACTGCATCAAAACTTTAACGTAATTATCATCCTCAAAAACGTCTATTAGGGGTTCTTCAATTTGTGGAAGCGGAATAAAATGTTTAACCGTCGGATTCTGCTCCACTTGTTCCTCTATAATGTACTTTCTTTTAAGAAGCTTTTCCATAGGCTCAACGAAGATGTTGCTTTCAACATCGTTTAGGCTTTCAACCATCTTCTTAACTAAGACTCTGCAGAAGACGTCTATATTTTGTAATGCTTCATCAAAATCATCCATAGAGCCTTCCTCTAAATACAATATTTACTTTCTCCCTTTTTAACCTTGTTATGCTAAAAATAGCACAAGCGTAATGCAAACAGCAGCTACTTCTTTCCCGCAAGCAAAGGCATAGTTCGCATGTGCTTCACCGCCCGAACAATGTCCCCAGCATACTTGCTAGGCTCTTCTAAGGCTCTGTTTATCGCTATTTCAGCTATTGTTGCGCCCTTATCTGCAATCTTGCTTAAACATGAAAGAATAGACCTAACATAGGGGATCTCCGGCGCTTCCCGCGTAAGCCTGTTTGAGTCTATTTCAAGCACATTCCTCATCTCCAAAAGCTGATTTGCAACTTTTAAGTCTCTCGTGAAAACGCATTCCACAGCCTTCTG
>JGI20130J15133_1002194_pt1 | contig 14804 bp, 18 predicted proteins | sample WasSprMetagenome_FD_15133 | JGI IMG/M metagenome (IMG submission 15133) | reverse complement strand
TGCCGGACTAGCTGAGAGGAGGTGCATGGCCGTCGCCAGTTCGTGCCGTGAGGTGTTCTCTTAAGTGAGACAACGAACGAGACCCGCGCCCTTAGTTGCTAACGATCCCCTTCGGGGGATCGTGCACACTAAGGGGACTGCCTCCGCTAAGGAGGAGGAAGGAGCGGGCCACGGCAGGTCAGTATGCCCCGAATCCCCTGGGCCGCACGCGGGCTGCAATGGCTGGGACAATGGGTTCCGACCCCGAAAGGGGAAGGTAATCCCTAAACCCAGCCTCAGTTGGGATCGAGGGCTGTAACTCGCCCTCGTGAACATGGAATCCCTAGTAACCGCGTGTCATCATCGCGCGGTGAATACGTCCCTGCTCCTTGCACACACCGCCCGTCGCTCCACCCGAGCTTAGTTTAGGCGAGATGCAGCCTTAAAGGCTGCATCGAACCTAAACTAGGTGAGGGGGGAGAAGTCGTAACAAGGTAGCCGTAGGGGAACCTGCGGCTGGATCACCTCCTAAGAAAAATTTTTAAGCTGGAAGATGAAAGAGGATGCTGCAAACCTTTCAATTTCATTATTTAAATGCAACCCTTAAAGCTCGCCTTTAAGGGTGAAGGGCTAAGCAAGCTTTCCAGTGAAAGCTTGCTATGAAAGCCGCGCATAGACCTCTAAACGCTAGTCGAATATGGGTTCCCGAGTAAGCTCGACGCGCTACGCCGCCTGATGGATGGCTCGGCTCGGGCGCCGAAGAAGGGCGTGGCAAGCTGCGATAAGCCCCGGGTAGGTGCATGCAACCTTTGATCCGGGGATCCCCGAATGGGACTTCCTGCCGCGATAAACTCGCGGCGCTCCCTTTCGGGAGCGGGAACCCCCCGAACGGAAACATCCAAGTAGGGGGAGGAAAAGAAACCAATATGGGATTCCCTGAGTAGCGGCGAGCGAAAGGGGAAAAGCCCAAACCGAACCTAAACGGGAAACCGTTTAGGGATGTGGAGTAGAAGGGGCCGACCGCACCCTCTCTCGCGAAGCCGAAGTGGCCTGGAATGGCCCGACATAGAGGGTGACATCCCCGTAGGCGTAAGCGAGATGGGTTTGGGTCGGCATCCCTGAGTACCACGCCTTTGCTCTGGCGTGGGAAGCCGGGAGAAAACAACTTCCAAGGCTAAATACGTCCCGAGACCGATAGCGGACTAGTACCGTGAGGGAAAGCTGAAAAGCACCCCGGAAGGGGGGTGAAAAGAGCCTGAAATCAGGCGGTTACAGACGTGCGTGGTCCGAAAGGGTAGATCCCCTCCGAAGGAAACCGTGGCGACACGGGAGTACGTGGAGGGGGGACCAGGATCACGCGTTCCGTTTTGTACCACGGGCCGGGGAGTTCATCTCCGTGGTGAGGCTAAGGGGTTTAAACCCGAAGCCGTAGGGAAACCGACATGCCCGCAGCATCCTTTATGGATGCGAGGGGCGAGGTCTGAAAGGGCCTGGAATCACGGGGATGAAACTAGAAACCGAGCGATCTAGCCCGGGGCAGGGTGAAGCCAGGCGAAAGCCTGGTGGAGGCCCGAAAGGGTGCTGACGTGCAATTCGCTCCCCTGACCTTGGGCTAGGGGCAAAAGACCAATCTAGCTCGGTGATAGCTAGTTCCCGCCGAAATATCTCGCAGGATAGCCTGGCTGGAGGTGGCTGGTGGGGTAGAGCACTAATTGGGAAGCAAGGGGTCGAAAGGCCCCACTTCCCAGTTAAACTCCGAATCCACCAGCACCGTAGAAGGCCGGAGGCGGGCGTGGGGGGTAAGCTCCCACGTCGCGAGGGGAACAACCCAAACTAGGGTTAAGGCCCCAAAATCCTGGCTAAGTGCAGAAATGGAAGGGGGTCCTCAACCTAAGACAGCTGGGAGGTAGGCTTAGAAGCAGCCATCCTCTAAGCAGTGCGTAACAGCTGACCAGCCGAGGTTGAGGGCACCGAAAATGGACGGGGCTAAGCCAGGTGCCGATACCCTAGGTTGCAGCTCGAAAGAGCTGCAGCGGTAGGCGGGCGTTGCGGTTGGGTAGAAGCTGGATCGTGAGATCCAGTGGACCGACCGCAAGTGCAGATCCCGGCGGTAGTAGCAGCAAAGAGGGGTGAGAATCCCCTCCGCCGTAGGGGCCAGGGTTCCCCGGCAATGCGTCGTCAGCCGGGGGTAAGTCGGTCCTAAGGTGGCCCTTAACCGGAGCCACCGAAAGGGAAGCTGGTTAATATTCCAGCACCGCGGAGATACGTGCGGCAACGCAAGCCTGCAACCCGACGCTTCAGGATAGGTTGAGTGGAGCTGTCGCTCCATTTAACCACTGAAGCCCAGGGAGTGCCGTAATGGCGAGAACTGGGTGAAGGTGGGAATAGCCGCCCGTTTTTAGGGCGGTTCAACCGATTCCTGGAGCCACGGAAAAGGGTTGCAGGAAGGATTCTCCGCGCCCGTACCTAGAACCGACACAGGTGCCCCTAGGTGAGAAGCCTCAGGCGTGTCGGGTGGAACTCGGGCGAGGGAACTCGGCAAATTAGCCCCGTAACTTCGGGATAAGGGGTGCCTGAAACCCTAACCTTAAGGTTGGGGTTTCAGGTCGCAGTGACAAGGGGGGCGCGACTGTTTAATAAAAACATAGGTGGCCGCTAGCCCGAAAGGGTTTGTACGGCCATTGAGTCCTGGCCAGTGGCGGTACCTGAAACCCGGGTTCAACCGGGCTAAGGGCCGCTAAACGCCGGGAGTAACTCTGACTCTCAAATTTAAGGGAGTCACTAAACTCGGCTATATGCGGGGAAAGGAGAAAGCCTTCTCCCGAGAAGGGAAAAACGATTGGCTTTATGATCCTGACCCGCAGGGAATCATCCGCCGCCGCAAAAATCTTTTATCTCTTTAACCTATAGGTTTATCGAGGAAGGTTGCTTATCAATGCTTAACGAATTTAAAGCCATAATAGATCCGAAAAGGCTGCCAAACCGAAGAAAATATCTTCACTATTATATTGTTGGCTTAGTAGATAGCGAAGGATGCTTTTCCATTTCTATTAAAAAGCAAAATAACGCTAAGTTTGGATGGGCAATCGATCCAGTATTTCATGTAACTCAAAAAAAGGAGCATCGTCAAATTCTTGAATTACTTAAAGCAGTATTTAAATGCGGTCGCATAATTCCTAAACCTGGTCAAGAAAACATTGCATTACAATACATTGTTGATGCAAGAAGAAATCTCATGGAAAAGATAATACCATTCTTTAAAAAACATAAGCCAATCATTAAATGGAAAGAATTTGAAATCTTCGCTAAAGTTGTTGAAGCGTTAGAAAAAGGTGAACATAAAGACGTGAACAGCTTTAAAAAACTAATACTACAAATATATGAGGCTTCTAATGAAAGAAAACATCAACTTAATGAAGTGTTATCTGAAATAGATAGGCGGTGGATGAGCGCCTCAGAGACCATACGCCGAGCACCCTAGAGCGAATTGAAGATGAGCTCGAAAGGGTGAAGATATGGTCCAACCTTTTTAAAAAGGTTGCTTAAGGTAGCCAAATGCCTTGTCGGGTAAGTTCCGACGTGCATGAATGGATTAACGACGTCCCCGCTGTCCCCGCCCGGGGCCCGGCGAACCCACATAACTTGGACGAACAGTCCAGGGTCTCCCAGCGGGGCGAGAAGTCCCCGTGGAGTTTTACTGCAGCCTGTCGCTGGGGTGCGGTTGTGGGTACAGAGCGTAGGTGGGAGCCGTCGAGGCCAGCCTCTCCGGGGGCTGGTGGAGGCGCCAATGGAACACCACCTACCCATGGCTGCACCCCTAACCAGGCGTAAGCCTGGGACAACGGCAGGTGGGCAGTTTGGCTGGGGCGGCACCCCCTTGAAAAGATATCAAGGGGGCCCTAAGCTCGGCTCATCCGGGACAGAAACCCGGAGTAGAGGGCAAGGCCAAAAGCCGGGCTGACTGGATCCTCCAAAGCAAGGGATCCAGAGGCGAAAGCCGGGCCTAGCGATCATTCATGTCCCCATTGTTGGGGGCTGGATGTGACAGAAAAATTACCCCGGGAGTAATTGGCTCGTCTCCCCCGAGAGTCCCCATCGACGGGGAGGATTGGTACTCCGCCGTCGTCCGTTCCCATCCTGGGTCTGCAGCAGGACCCAAGGGTGCGGCTGTTCGCCGATTAAAGGGGAATCCGAGATGGGTTTAGTCCGTCGCGAGACAGGACGGATTCTACCTGCTGGGAGTGCTGGCCGCCTGAGGGGAAGATGCCCCTAGTACGAGAGGAACGGGGCATCGCGGCCTCTAGTTTACCGGTTGTCCGACAGGGCACTGCCGGGCAGCCACGCCGTTGGGGATAAGGGCTGAAAGCATCTAAGCCCGAAGCCCCTCCCGAAAATAGGCGGCCATTCCAGCTCAACTCTAGACCTGGCAACAGGCCTAGAGAGCTGGAGGAGGGCACCCATAGAAGATGGGGTTGATGGAGCAGGGGTGTACGCGCCAAGGCTTCGGCCGAGGCGTTTAGCCCGCTGCCCCCAATAGCCCGACGCGTCGAGCTGAAAAAGGAACCTATATTCGAGCGAAATTTAGAGGTTATGCGCGGCTAACGAAACCTTTAAATTTCTTTCCCCCTAAAATTTTTAATTTAGGGTTGGCGAGCCGGTGAGCGGCTTTCAAGCTTCACACTTGCTCTTTTCTCAGAGTTAAGTGTGAAGCTTGAGGAAACTCCACCCACACCGCGGAAGCGCAAGCTCGCGAGAGCTAGGGCGAGAGCCCTAAAGCCGAGAACAGAAACGAAACCTTAAACCATTATAAGCAATGATGCGGAAACGTTGAGCAATGAATGGTTTAAGGGTGAAACGGCTCGGCTGCGCTGTGAAAGGGAAAATAGGCGCCTATGAAGTCCGCGTGAGGCGCGGGTATCCCGATTAGATAAATGCCGCTTAAAACAGAAGGTGGGTTACGGCCGGCACGCCAACCCCCTAATTTTTTATAAGGGGGTTTAAAGCAAGCTCTCTTTAGGAGAGAAGGAGGAGAGCAAAGTATACCCCGCTAGGAACAATTGGAAGTTTGTAATCGGGATTGCGTTCGCGTATGCTATTTAAAATCTTAAAAATGCAAAATGAGATTCATATAACCGGGAAAAACAAAATGATGGATAGAACAAAAATAAGGAAGATTGGATCAATAGCGCTTATAATTTTAGGTCTCTTGATATTTGCGGTTTATTCCATTCATCTAATATTATTCAAACTTTCATTACCTCCCTACTCAATCCAAACAGAAGGAAAATATGTTGCGTTCGGCTTAGAAATATTGGCTTATCTTTTTTCACTACCTGTTATTATCTCATTATTCTTATTAGCCTATTTAATATATCCTTCAAAATTTGAGCGATATCGTTTAATATTAAAGATTTTGTTTACACTTTTTATTATTTGTGGATTTGGAGTAACTACTGGATTGATTACTATGGCATTCATTAACAGTTCACCATCGATAGATAATATTCCAGTATTTGCATTCCAGCTCGTAGCGATGACATCGCCATTCTGGATATTGGGAATTTTATCTATCTTTGCATTTAAAAAATAAGTTGAAAAAACGAGAGATGGAAGCGGGCGAAAATGATGATATGAATCTGCCTAACTTTCGGCATTTCATGCCCTGCTTCGTTTATCTCGGTCATATAACAGCGGATAAAAGGCTTCGCTACGCTCTATCCAAATTGCCTTCGGCACCTTCTTTTATCCGAGAAACGTTACATGAAATTCCACCCCTTCACCGCAGAAAAGGAGATTTTATAAAAACATAAATGTTAATGGTGTTATGATGAATGATAAAAAAGAAATAACAAAACTGATTTATGATGAATTGAAAGAAAGAGACATTAAATCAATCCCATTTTTAATTTCAAAAAAACTTAAGAAGAGGAAAAACAACTAAGCTTTAAATTACCAAAACATCTTTACTTAACTTCATAGGAGGAGAATTAAGCAAATTACTGAGTAAGGAAAAATGGAAATTTGAAAGGCTAATAGAATTGTGGAAAAAGGGTAAAAGAGATGAAAAATTGATTGTTATTTTTGCTTTAATGAGAATAAGCAAAAAGGATTATGAGAATTCAAAATCGTTTGTTATGAATATAATTGATGGCATCCCAGACTGGGAGATTTGCGACCAGTTAGCTGTTAGAGTAGTTGCAAACTTAGCTGTTCAGAACAAAGACGAAATGTTTTCTTTAATGCGAGCATGGATAAAATCAGAAAACAAATGGATTAGAAGGTTAGCAGTAGAACCCCGCTGCTTATATAAGAAAAAGGAAGATGAACTCAAAGATATGCCTTCAACTTTTAGATGGAGCGATGAAAGAAAAAGAAAAAGATGTTAAAAAAGCAATTGGTTGAGCTTTAAGAGAAATTACAAAAAAGATCTATCTGTTTTTGAGTTTCTACAGAAATGGGCCATGGTTGAGGATAAAAACACGAAGTAGATAATCAAAGAAGGAATGAAAAAATTGGCAAAAGAAGAACAGAAAAAATTGGAGGGTTTAAAAAACTTTGAATTGAAGACAAACTTTCGTAGTTCAACAGGAGGTAATAAGCATGAGATACAAAGATCTTTATTTCTAAAGCATGTATAGCCTTAATAGTAATTTTACTGGTTATTGTGTTGTCTAATGGTTGTTTGAAAGAAAACTTTATGCCCAACACTACACTCTCATGGAATTCTATAAACGATTTTGTATATCAACTACAGAATATAGACCTGATAGCAATGGGGAACACAAAATTTGATCTTGTTATAATAGATTATTCTCGGAATGGAAAAGAGGATAGTCGATTTACGCCTGAAGAGATTAATGCACTTAAGAACAGTCCCGGTGGTCCTAAACTTGTGTTGTCATATTTAAGTATTGGCGAAGCGGAAAATTACAGATGGTATTGGAAGACAGAATGGGATGCTGATGATGACGGTAATCCCGATCCAGGAGCACCCTCTTGGCTTGGTCCTGAAAATCCTGAATGGTCTGGTAATTACAAGGTTAAGTATTGGGAATCTGATTGGCAATTCATCATCTACAGTTATCTTGACAAAATTATTGAAGCAGGTTTTGATGGAGTTTACCTTGACATTATTGATGCTTACGAATATTGGGGACCGGGTGGTGAGAGTGGTTTGAATAGAGAAACCGCTGAGCAAGAGATGGTTGATTTTGTTAAGTTAATTGCAAACCATGCACGAGCAATTAAAGGCAAACCCAATTTCGGAATATTTGTTCAAAATGGTGAAGGATTAGCATCTCATCTGGACTATGTTGAAACAGTAACAGGCATCGGCAGAGAAGATGTGTGGTACAATGGAAACGTACTCAATCCATCTTCACATATTGATTCAGTTACTGCAAATCTTGATGTTTTCAAACAGGCTGGAAAGCTTGTTCTGGTAATTGATTACGTGACACAAAAGAATTTGATAGACGATTTCTATTCAAAAGCAATAGCAAGAGGTTATGTGCCTTATGCAACTGTGAGGGAGTTAGATAGACTTACAATAAATCTTGGGTATGAACCTGATTAATTATGATAGCGGAACTTTTGCCTAACAGAGTATAAAATGTTCATTCATCAGAAGATAGCCTCACCTAAATTTTTGCTTTGCAAAAACTTCTTTTATACTGGGAACATTAAATGAGATCAGGCGGTGGCTCGAAAAGAGATATTTAAAAATTTGGAAGTGAATTATGAATATGGAATTAAAGACATGATTATCTAACTGCGGCTTCAGGACGGCACGCTGCGGTTGCTTCGCGACCTTGCTCTTCGGGGCATATAACAGCGAATAAAAAGGAAAATCAAAGATTTCTCCAAATTGCCTCCTGGAAACTTTTATCTGCAAAACCTTCAGTAAACGATTATGTACTACGCTATCAAATAATTCTATTTTTAATTCCATATTTTTCACATAACCCTCTTGATTTTTCTTCAAGTTCTTTTTGATATTCTTTTGATGGTGCAAAAAAGATTCCATATAAACCCTTATATTTTGGCACAAGCTCAGGATAATATTTTTTCAAAAATTTGTAGTAAAGTGTCTTACAATCTGTCACTCCATCTCCAAATAAAGTTAAAGTTCCAACAAAAACATAATTTGCTCCATAATCTTTAGCAGTCTTTATCATCCTGTCTAGCTCCTCTCCTGTATCTGAAATGAATGGCAAAGTAGGTGCATAACAAACTCCAGTGAGAAAACCATTCTCTTTGCATTTTTTCATGGTCTCTAATCTTTCTGCTGGTGAGGGTGCTCCTGGCTCGATGATTTTTGCTACTCTTTCATCAAGAGTAGATATGGAAAAGGTTATCATAGCTCCACGTTTCAGTTTCGGCTTTAAATCTGCAGGAAGAATTGCGTTTTTATCAATCTCTTGCAATAAATCCAAATCTCTTAAAACAAGTTTTGATTTTGTTAAAACATGAATAGGAAATTTATATCTCAAAATTATCTCAAGCAATTTCCTTGTCAGTTTTAGTTTTTCTTCGATTGGCATGTAAGGCTCGGTTGAAGATGATAAGGCAATAACTCCATATTCCTCTTTCCTCGCTCTTCTTGAAAGCTGTTTTTTCCAAAAGTTCTGATGAATTTACTTTTGCCGATAAAGTCTTTACCATGTTCTCTCCATATTTGCTCCCTCTTATATAGCAGTAAATGCAGTTGAAAGCACAACCTTCGTATGGATTTACTGAATAATCATCCAGAAACCAGTCATCTCTCTTTTTGTGTTTGTTCAAAATTGATTTCACTTGAATTTCATTTACCATGTTTATAACCTCATTTTATAAGCCATGAGCATATAAACGACAATCGCATATAAATTCCCCAAATTTATTCTCAGCAAATTTTCTTATGGTTTCTGGTGATTGTATCTTATCTTTGAAATAAAAGTGGGAAATGGCTTTTTTACTCTCCTCGGCTATAATCTATCAACCAATATTCTAAAACCATCATTTTTAGAANCTTCGTAAATTCTTTTAATCTTTATTTCTATGTTAACTCCATCATCTTAAATTTATTGGTAGGCTATCNTTTTTAAGGATAATGCTGTTTACTCTTTTGTCAAAATAAATTTGAATGGCTTTAATTTTTACTCCTTTGTTTTTGGNGATTTTTAAAAGTTCATAAATTTTGGGGTCGGCGTTTTTATTAGGAGAGAAAGCNATGATATTTCTCATTGCTGCAATAAAGAGAATAATTGAATTTTGATAATTGTTTATCAACTCTTTNATTTGTCTTTGTCCCCTAACTGAAGGACAATCTGGATACATGGCAAAGTTTTTATATTTCATTACTGCACTTTTGATTTCAAGAAGATATTTTTTGNTTTTTTGTTCGATTAAATAATCAATCAAAGAATTATTTATCTTAAAATTTCTTTTTAAAATTTTTGCCCCCTTTAACCATGAAATTAATCCTTTTTCTAAAGAAGTTTCGAAACACTTCATTTGTAAAGAAGTATCAATAATCGAATAAATGTTTTTACTTTCTTTGACCATTGAAAGCCTAAATTTTAATTTATTTTTATTTTCTATGGGCAGAAACAATCCAATTTTTCCTTTTCTTATAAATTCTTTCAATCTTCCGGTGTTGTTTAAATGGGCTAAAATAGTTTTCTTTTTTATTTTTGATTTAACCACGAATCTGTTTATTCGCTCAATAATTATTCCCTCTTGGTAATTTTCGATCTTCATTAAAACCTTATTTTTTAGGCTCATTTTTTCGCTTAATTATTTTTTCTATCCAACTTTTTATTTTTTCATACTTTTGAGCTCCAACCAATTTATATTTACTATTAGCCACAAGAGTTGGCGCATCATTTTATATTTAATGAGCGGAGGGAAGACTTTGGGTGTCTCTATACGGGTTTCCAATGTTTATCACGCTAAACGATATAAGAAACTTTTCATCCAGTTTTACTTCAGAAAACCTTTTTTGTTGATGTAATAGATGCTCCACCACATTTAATGAATAATCATCCACATAAAGTGTTAGCATATCCAAACCATCGTATAACAGTGATTCAGTCAGAAAGGAAGAAGATCAAGCTTTTTACATTTGAAGAAATGTTAAAACTTCTTACAGAAAAAAGAGTTGAAATATCCCTTAAAGAGCTGCTTGAAAATCTTAAAAGATTTGTTTTATATATTAGAGGGAACGGAACCTAAAAGCAAACGTCTGAAATTTACATTTCAAATATTTCCAAGTTTAGAAAGTAAACAATAGAACCTTAATTATTTTATTGCTATTTGTTTTCTCATCTTTTCTGCTTCTTGCTCAGCTATTATTAAGGAAAGCTGTGTTTCGAATTCCCTCAACATTTTAACTATGGGGTTTTCTAAGTTAATTTTATATAGCTTCGCTCTACCTATTTTTCTTGAAACATTAACTATCCCATATTTTTCTATATCCTTAAAGTATTTGTAGAATGTTTGCTTGCTCATGCCTAAGGCTTCTATAACTTCCTTCTTTGTAAAATCAAATAGAGGGTTATCTAAGAAAAAGTCTATTATTCTAAGCTTTGGTGAGTCTCCAAGCGTTTTTAGCAATATAGATTGATATTCTTTTTTTACATAAAGCTCTTCCGGCATAGTTCTCTAGCATTAATTGGAGGATAAAATATTTAAATTTTCAATGAGACCATGCAGTTCTTAAGGGTTGGAGATTGGAATTTAACAAGATGGTATCTCCAAACTCTAACGAGGGTTATGCAAACATAATACAAGATGAAAAGAGTGTTGTAGAGGGTATTATTTATGAAATTTCAGATTCAGATATAGCAAAACTGGATTATTATGAAGGATACCCCTTTCATTATGATAGAATCAAAGTAAGGGTTAAATTAGATGATGGACAAGAAGTGGAAGCTGTAACTTATATTGCTCAACCTGATAAAATAGGGAGTGGATTAAAGCCGAGCAAGGAATATCTTAACCATTTATTGAAGGGATGCGATATTTTATCCAAAGAATACTGTGCGAAATTAAGAAAATTGGATACCTTAAAATAATGTGACCTAGCATAGCATATAAAAGCAGACATAAATTTTTCAATAATCTTCCTACGCTTCGCCCCTTTTGGTTGCTCATCGCTTTATATGCTTTTTTGCCGTGACAGGGACCCATTCCCATCCACTCTCCTCAACGACGGCGATTATGGGCCTCCTAATCTCATCAATGTCAAACTTGTAATCGTACACTTTTCCCGCTTCTAGGGTTTTTAGCTGTTTTATTCCGTATCCTTTAGCTTTCTCTTTCTTGTAGAGGATTCTTCCACCGAAGAAACTTTTTTGATAACTTACATATGGTTTAACACCATCTAGCCCCACAATCCATGTAATATAAACGAGTTGCTCATAGCATCGTACTGAATGTCGCTTCTCATCAAGCAGAAGGCTGGCCCTATATACATATTTTAACCCACTCTTGTTGAAAACACCCCACCATTTGGAGTCAGCGATTTTCCATTCCGCAACAAGATCTGCTTCGTCTCCTTTCGCTATCTGATATGGTTTTGAGGGATCATTTAAGGATAGAAGTCTATCCTCTAACTCTTGTCTGCTTACAGGTGGAATTAATGAAGGCTTTTTTCCACCTAAATACTGAAAGAATCCTAAAGCGTAAAGCATTACATAAAGGCTTATTCCAGCAATGGCTAAACCCAATAAACCAATGATTAATCCTATATCCAAACCTAATCCCAATCTCATTCTTTATTTATTTACTATGTTAATAGCGGCACAATGTTAATTACGATTAATATGTAGGAGGCGAGATTCATCACAATTGAGGTTCCCAATATTCTTTTTACGGTTCTATATCTATAAAAGAGCTTTAAGATAGCTGCTTCCACAAGAATGTTAACCATTAAGGGTACTATAACCATCAAGATCAATTTCAAGTAAAATGGATAAGCCTCTATAAAGAAGATGAAATAAATAATGCTTAAAATCCCTGTTATAAAATTCGCGCAAAACGAGGAAAGAAAAGCTTTAGCCACCGCTTTCTCTAAAAGGAAATATATGAAAGCAGCCTCAATAACAATCACTATTAACTCTAAGAATATCATATACCATATAGTTGTTGAAGCAATAATATCAAGAAAGATCTTTTTAACAATCAGTGTAAGCACTGCTAAATACTTGTTTAAGGTTGCTTAAAAACCCTCTTAATCAATTCCTTTTAGCCCCTTTTTTTAGTAAAAACTTCCCTTAAAAGCGTTATTACTAAAAAAACCATTGCAAATCTTTTAAAGCATTTTTGAAACATAAGAAACGTTGCCGACGCTAATAAAGAAGAATCAATGAAAATGAAGGATGTAAGAAAAACTCGAGAACCCATAAGCTTAAAGATCTTTAAGCAAATACTGTTATTTTTAATTTTTCTATACTTTTTGATTTTTCTAGAGAAATCAAAAAAATCAAAAGTTTATGCATAGAAGGTTTTAAAAAAATCAAAGAAAATCAAAAAATTAGAAGCGTTTTAATATGGAGGGGATCCCCCCTCCCCCTTTAAAAACAAATGCGCTATAGGATTTAATATAAAGCTGCAGTTAGTTGCTTACAGCAATTTTAGGCTTTTAATCTATACTTTATTTATGCCTAAACCTATCAAGCTGTGCTGAATTTAACTCTTGTATTTCCAATAATATTTTGAATTGTTACATCATTTTTCTATATGTGCAAAAGGAAATAAAACTTTCTTTTCTATTTGAAGCAGTTGCTTCTTTATTAGAGGGAAGTTATAATTGCGTTATTAATGGTTTTTGACAGATGAGTCCATATTAAAGGAATATTTTTCGCATTTTCTTGATTAATTTAAGTTAAGCTTTCTTCAATACAAAATAAACTACTAACATTTTTTTATTTAAAATTCTTGTTTTCAACCCTTTTCCAGCAAAATTATCAAGTTTATCAAACCTTTTAGTGACATAAAGCGCTGTGAAGAGCATTACAGAAATATATGTGTATAAAAAATTTGTTAAGGTTTTAATGCATTAGCTAGAAAAATTTTCTATTTCCTCTTGCTTTGCTCCACAATATGGACATGTTTTAGCATTTTTTGGAAGCGGTTTTTCGCATTCAAAACAGTACTTAGATTTGCTAGAGCAATTTAATTAAAGCTTTTTATTTAATAGTTTGCATGAAAGCTCAAGCAAATTTATATGTCTTTTTTCATCTTCAGCAATGTATTTAACAATTTCTTTTATATGTGATTTTTCTTCTAAATTTTTTAAGGCTTCTCCATGAAGCATAATTAAATATTCCTCGCTTATGGAATCTTCAAATTCAATAAGTTTTTTAAGAATATTTATAATTGGATGTTTTTGTTCAATTTGGATTTTTAAAGTTTGAATATTTTTTAAGCATTCTTTAATTAGGTAACCTGCTTCTTTTTCGCATTCTTCAATAGTAGGTAATTGAAATTCCTTTTTTAAATTTGCAATTTGAAATAAAAGCTCTTTATGTTTTTTCGTTTCATAAAGAATGTTGAGTAATAAAAGTTTAACTGTTTCATCTTTGCATTGATCCACAAGTTTTTCATAAAGTTTACTTGTTTCATCTTCAATTATTGCAAGGCAAGCATAATATTTGCTTGAAAAACTAAAACTCAATTTTACCTCATTTACTAAATTATTTTTTTTAACCTATTTAATTTTTGTTACTTCATTTGTTTTTGTTTATTGCTTATGTTTATTTGCTGCAATATTTTTACATAAAATTTTCAGTTTCTATATAATTTTACATTATTCACTTTCAATTTTAAATCTATTTTTAAGCTATTAGGCTTTTTAAATTTTATTTAAAAGCTTTAAAATTAATAAATAATAATGGGTGTTTAATGAAAAATAGGTTTAACTATGAGGTTTAAATTTAAAAGCAAAGGTAAAAATGCTTGGTTTAGAGTTAAAAAAGTATTGGAAAAAGCAAATATTGTGCTTGAAGTTTTAGATGCTCGAGATCCTTTAGCCACAAGAAGTTTAGATTTAGAAGGTTTAATTAAAAATCTTAATAAAAAATTTCTTTTGGTTTTAAATAAAACTGATCTTGTTCCAAAGAATATTGCTAAAAAATGGGTTGAATATTTTAAATCTTTCGGTTATATTGCTACTGCAATTAATGCTAAAAATAAAAAAGATATAGAGAAATTGAAAAGAAAAATTAGAAGCTTAGTTGAGGAGAAACCTATAGTGTTAGCTATTGTAGGTTATCCAAATGTTGGTAAATCAACATTAATAAATGGGCTTAAAGGACGATATGTTGCTGAAACCTCGCCTATACCTGGATTTACTAAAGGAGAGAAGCTTGTAAAAATTGATGAAAATTTTTTTATTTTTGATACACCAGGTATACTTCCATTAAGAAAAATTAATTTTACTGAGCTTGCTCTTAAAGGCTTTATTTCACCTGAAAAACTTAAAAATCCTTTAACACCAGCGTTAAAGCTTTTAAATGAAATATTAAGGTTAATGCCAAATCTTTTACAAAAAACTTATAAAATTAAAGCTGATGACGCCTATGAAGTTTTAAAGCTTTTAGCTGCTAAAAGAGGTTTTTTACTTAAAGGTGGAGAATTAAATATTGATGAAGCTTCAAGACTTATTTTACGCGATTGGCAATCAGGAAAATTAAAGTTTTATAAGCTTCCTGAAAATTTTAATTTATAAACTTTTATTCTATTCTATTTTTTCTGATTAAAATTTACATTTAAAAGCAGATTTTAAATTATTTATTTTTGCTTGACACATTTATTGTGGTAATGGTTTAATTATTTTTGTT
>JGI20130J15133_1002192_pt1 | contig 14810 bp, 18 predicted proteins | sample WasSprMetagenome_FD_15133 | JGI IMG/M metagenome (IMG submission 15133) | reverse complement strand
TTGCAATAATGATTCCGGGCAGGCCAACACGCTTCAAAGCAATTCCCCCTTCTTCAGCAGTTGTTCCGATAATTGAAGAGAAAATTAAGAAGGCAAATAAATTGAAGGAAATGGTAGAAAATGCGGAAGAGAACCTAGTTGCAAAAGAATTTCCAAAAAGAGAAATTCTTCTTTTCCAAGGTTGGAATATAATAAGAAAAATCTATAGAGATGATAAACTAGACTCAAAAAAGGAAATGTTGCTCTTTGTAAGATTTGGTAAACCGGATCCTGAGATTATTCAAGCAATTGAAAAGACTGCAAAATTGATGAAAGAAGTTTTCAATGAACTTTGGAAAAAAGCACAACCTATTAAGTAAAGTTTTCCTTTCAGTGAGTTATAAAAAATCTTTATAAACAAAAAATTTTTTACTTCTTTCATGAGTTTTGAAAAAAGCATAAGAGAAGACTTTTCAGATATCCCTGTTGTATTCTTTTTAGGTGGACAGGGAACAAGAATGGAAGATCTTGCTTACAAGCATGTTGTTCTTTCAAAACAATGGCTCCCAATTGGCTTCGATGAAAACAATGAACCAATTCCTTTATTTTGGAGGAATTTTGAAATTTTGCTCGAGCTTGGTTTCAAAGAATTTTATATAATCGTTAACAAAAATGGTGAGAAAGTAAAAAAGTATTTTGAAAAGAAACTTCAGAAAACTAACGAGTTAATTAATGTCATATTAACTAATAAAGAAAATATCGAGAAAAAACCAAAGTTAAAAGGTGTAAATGTTTTTATTTTTGAGAATGATGTAGAGGGAACTGGCGATCAGACTCTTGCATTAAAAAATCCGATAGGGAATAGAATGTTTTTGAGAATTAATGGAGACGAATATTTTGGTGGGGAAAAGGAAAAAATAAAACATGAATTCTCAGCGTTTTTACAATACTCTCTAAAGCAAATAAAAGAAAATGGAGCTATAAATGTATTTGCGTTTGTTAAAAAGAAAAATTCACTTGGAAGCATTTGGGAAAAACTTTCAACAGGAATACTGGGTGGTGAAGCAGAGGGAAGAGTAGTAGAAACTGAGGAATCTATTCATGTGCTCACTTCTCTTTGTATGACTTCTCCTGAGTTTTTTGAAACTTTACTATTAGAAAGGCCACATTCTATTGGTCCTTTAGATTTATCTTCTCCACAGTTCGGTAAAAGGCTTATTGAATCAAAAAAAGTATATGGAAAAGTAATCAATGTTGAAATATTTTCAAACGTTAATCTCCCGGAAGATTATTACAAACTAGTTTCTTATCTTAATAAAAAAGAAAAACTGGAAAGAATCGTAGATAAGATAAGGTAGTAAATAATAAAAATGTGAAAAACTAAAATATTCTTTCTAATTTGATNGATACTATGAAGAAAATTGTTGCGCCTGGAGAACTTTTGTTTCCATATGAGCAGAAAGGAGATTTTTACTACTGTGAAGGAGGTAAAACATACAGTAGCGTTGTTGGAATTTTTGATACTGATAAAAAAGCTCTTACTCCATTAGAAAGCGTTTACATTCCAAAACCAATGCATAAAGTAATTGGTATTATAACAGAAATAAGGTTTGTAAACTATCTCGTAGATATTAACTCTCCTTTTGAAGGAATAATCCTTTCAAAATTCCTTAAGTTTGACCTAAACATAGGTGATATCGTAGAAGCAAACGTGAAAAACATAGAAACCGGCGGAATAGTTTTGCTTGAAAAGGTTAAAAGGCTTGTTGGTGGTAAGCTTATAGAAATTAAGCCAAGCAAAATTCCTAGAGTAATTGGAAAAAATGGATCCATGCAAAAAGTAATAGAAGAAAATACAAACACAAAAATGATAATCGGCTTAAACGGAAGGATTTGGATAAAAGGAGAAAATATCGCAAAGGCTACAAAAGCAATTAGAAAAATTGAAAAAGAGGCTCATACTTCTGGATTAACTGAAAGAATAGTAAAATTGCTTAAAGAGTGAAAGAATGCAAAAACCACAACTAATAAAAGATGGAATAAGAACAGATGGAAGAAAAGTGGATGAGCTTAGAAAGATTAAGATAGTTGCTGGAGTAGTAAAGAATGCTAAGGGCTCCGCTTACATTGAATGGGGAAACAACAAAATAATTGCTGCTGTTTATGGACCAAAAGAAGTTATTCCAATGCACGAAGCGGATCCTACAAAAGCAATAATAAAATGTCGCTATTCAATGGCTCCATTCTCTTCAAAAGAAGAGCATGGAAAGTATGGCCAAAATAGAAGAAGCATAGAAATTTCTAAGGTTATAAAGCATATTTTTGAAGAAGTTATATTTGTAGAAAAGTTCCCTGGAAGTGAAATAGATATCTATGTTGAAGTTCTTCAAGGAGATGGTGGAACAAGAGTTGCTTCAATAACAGCTGCTGCAGTAGCATTAGCGATAAGTGGAATTCCAATGAAAGAAATACCTGTTGCTATTGGAATGGGAAAAATCGATGGTACAATTGTTGTTGATTTGAATAAAATTGAAGACAATTTCTCGGATAGTGATGTTCCTATGGCTTTTAATAGAAAAAATGAATTTCTTTTACTTCAAGCTGATGGACTTCTAACAAAAGAAGAATTTAAGAAAATATGCGAGCTTGCTACTGAAAAAATAAAAGCCATTAGAAAAGAACAGCTTGATGCTATAAAAGATTATTACAAAGTAATGGGTGAATGAAATGGAAGCGATAGACCTTGCAAAAATTTCTTATGTTAGAGATCTTATCTCAAATTCTATGCGTGAAGATGATAGAAAGTTATTTGAATATAGAAAAATTTCAATAACAAGAAATCCTTTACAAAATGCAGAAGGTTCTGCAAAAGTTGCGATTGGAGATACAGAAGTTCTATGCGGAATAAAATTTGAGGTAGGTCAACCTTTTCCAGATAAACCAGATGAAGGTACTTTAACAACAAACGTTTATCTTCTTTCTCTTTCATCTGAAAGGTTTATTCCTTTTGCAAATGAAGAAGATGAAATAGAAATAAGCAGGGTTGTTGACCGTGGCATAAGAAGTGCTTATGCTGTAGATACAACAAAGCTCGTAATCGCAGAAAATCTTGTATGGAATGTTTTTATAGATGTTTATGTTTTAAACTATGATGGAAATATAATAGATGCTGCTTCTCTTGCTGCAATGCAAGCAATACTTGATACAAAGCTTCCAAAGTATGAAGATGGAAAAATAATAAGAGAAGAATTCCAAGGAAAGCTTCCAAGCAAAAGAACTGTTGTTTCAACAACTTTTGGAAAGATTGGGGATAAGCTTTTTGTCGACCCTTCAATGAATGAAGAACTTGCTCTTGATAGTAGAATAACGATATCAACAACAAACGATAATTATATTTGTGCAATTCAAAAAGGATTAAAAGGAAGTTTTTCGATAAAAGAAGTTGAATTGTTAATAGACAAAGCTTTTGAAAAAGGTGATGAGCTAAGAAGATTATTAAAAGGTGATTGAGATGGCAGATTTTAATGTTAGGTCTGGTGCAAAGTTAAGAAAGCTTTATTATGCGGTTAAGAAGAAAAAGCAAACTTTGTATAGATGTCCGGTTTGCGGAAAGAAAAAAGTGAAAAGATTGGCAGCAGGAATTTGGGAATGCAAAAACTGCAAAACAAAATTTGCTGGAGATGCAAATTCATTTGAGCTAATAATTCAAGAAACTGCCCAAAAAAGCTAAAATTTTAAGGACAATTTTTGAAAAATAAAGAGTGTTATAATGTATAAATGTTTGAAGTGTGGTAGAGAAATAAAAGAAATTGGAAGGTTTGTAATGTGCCCATACTGTCATGGAAGGATACTTGTTAAAGTAAGACCAGCAATTGCAAGAAAGGTTTCAACTGACTGATTAAATTTTTATTTTCTTATTTTGAAATAGAAAAATGTTAAAATATTGGAAGTTTGAAGATGCTCCACTTAAAGAACTTCTAAAAACATTATCTGTAAGTGAAATAGCTAGAGTTTTCTTTGATAATGAAACACAAGCTTATAGGTTTGCAAGAGCCCTTCTTCTTGTAAAACAAAAGCAACAGCTTAGATTAAAAGATTGCCCAAAAGATTTACCTCTCGCAACATGGAAAAGATATCTCGACTATGGAGTAACAATAGGAATATTAAAGCATGAGAATGAAGTGTATTCATTTAGTGATAGGTTTTCTAAACCTCTAAGAAATCTTGCTTTTTATATTCAAGAATGGATAGAAAAAGGAAATCCTAATGAAGATTTGCTTGTTGCTTTCCCAAATGCAAAAACCGGAAAGGTAAAAGAAACGAATAAAAACAAAAATATTGATCAACAAAACCAACAGAAAACATGAAAATAAAAAATAGAAAAATATTTAAATTTTTCGCCTTTATAAATAATAATTGGTGCAAAAAATGGGCAAGAAGAAGAAAAAGTAGTTTGAATAAAGTTTTTTGAGAAAGGGTTGCAACCCTATTTTTTTGTTTTGTTTTTGTTTATAATGCTGCTATAGCTTCAATTTCTATCTTTGCATTCTTCGGAAGAGAGGCAACAACTACTGTTGCTCTTGCTGGTAAGCTTTTATTGAAGTACTGAGAAAAAACTTCATTCATTTGATTAAAATCATCAAGATTTGTTAAATAAACCCTAACAGAAACAACATTCTCAAAAGAAAGACCAATTCCTTCTAAAGCTTTCTTTAAGTTTTCAAGAGCATCTCTTGTTTGCTCTACGATGCTCATTCCTCTTATTTGGCCATCTTCGTTTGTGGGAAGTTGCCCAGAAATAAAGGCAAAACCGTTTGCTATTACAACGTTTGAATAAGGCCCATGAACCTTTCCAAGAATTCTTTTTATTTCCATTTTCACACCAACCCAAACTTTTTAAACATTTGAGTAAACCTTCTATCTTTTTGCATCTTTTCCATCATCTTTTTCATTTTTTCAAAATTTAAAACCAACTCCTTTACATCGCTTTCTTTAGTTCCGCTTCCCCTTGCAATCCTTGCTATTCTACTTGGATTCTTTAAAAGTTCTGGGTTTTTTCTTTCTTCTTTTGTCATGCTTTGGATTATTGCTTCATACTTCTTCATTTTCTCCTCTCCAAGGTCTAGAAGCTCTCTAGGAACATCTGGATTACCAAGCATAGAAAATATTTTCATAAGTCCAAGACTTTTCATCGTTTTTAAGCTCTCATAGAAAGTTTCAAAGTTAAGCTCTTCTATTTCTTCTTTTGGTTTTGCCTGCTCTTTTACTTTTTCAACAAGAAGTTGAATGTTAGGAATTCCAAGAAGTCTTGAAAGATAAGAATTTGCATCAAACTGCTCAAACTCGTTTATCGCTTCTCCTGTTCCAATAAAAGCAATTTTTGCACCTGTTCTTGCTATCGCTGAAAGAGCCCCTCCGGCTTTTGCTGAACCATCCATTTTTGTTATTATAACAGCATCTATTCCAACATTTCTATTAAATTCTTGAGCTTGCTTAGATGCGATTTGTCCAGTATCAGCAGAAAGAACAAGAAATGTTTCATCCGGGGCTATCGTCTTCTTTAAGCTTAACAAGCTCATCAACAAGCTCCTTTTCGAAAGCACTCCTTCCACTAGAATCAAAAATCATAAGCTTTTTTGTAATCTTTTTCAATGCTTCGCTTGCAATTTTTGAGCTATCCTTTTCTTCTTTAATTCCGAAAAACTCAACATTAATCTTTTTCGCAAGCTGAGCAAGCTGTTCATAAGCTGCTGGTCTAGAGGTATCGCAACAAACCAAGCATGCTCCTACACCTCGGTCTTGGTAATACTTAGCAAGCTTTGCTGCTGTTGTAGTTTTTCCGCTTCCATAAAGACCAACAAGCAAGATTTTTTTCTTTTTAAGCTCTGGTTTGTATTCAGCATTCTTTAAAATAGAATAAAGCTCGTCATAAACAACTTTTATTACAAATTCTTTTTCGTCAACATTTTTTGGAATTTTTTCAACGCTTGCTTTTTCTCTTATTTTGTTTGCTAGTTCATAAACTAAGCTTGCTTCAACATCACCACTAAGCAAAGCTTTTTGAAAATCTCTTATAAATTCATCTAGCACTTTCTTATCTAGAACCTTTGCTCCTCTAAGCTTAAGAAGTGCTCTTCTTAGTTCAACTCCAAAATCCATTTTGATATTTGGAAAAACTTTTATTTATTTTTATTGAAACATTCTAATGCGTGATATTTCAAGCTTTGAGATAAGGGCTTTTGTAGAAGAGTCAAAAGATGAAATAGAAGGAGCTTTTATAAAAAATTTTTCACAGATAAATGAAAACAGGTTTAAAATTGAGCTTTACAAGCAAAATAGAAAATTCTTACTAATAAGCTTTAAACCAAAACTCATTTGCTTAACAAAAATTATTGAAGAAGCTATTCAACCAAGTAGCGAAGTAATGAGAATTAGAAAGTTGCTAAAAGGCAGAAAAGTACTAGGCATATCGCAGGAAGGTTTAGAAAGAAGAATATTAATAGATTGTGGGGAGCTTAAGCTTATTATTGATTTTACTCCAAATTACAACATTTTCATACAAACAAAAGAGCAAAAAATAAAGCTTTTTAAAAAAGAAGAAATAGCTACAAAAGAAAAGGAAAAGCCAAAGAATAAATTCTTTGAACTTTTTGAGATGGGCGTTCCTCCAATCTACGCTAATGAATACATCCAAAAAAACTTAAACATTGGCATAGAAGAATGGTTAAATCAACTTATAAAAAGAAAAGAGTATCTAATCTTTAAAAATGGAAAAATAAAGGATTACGCAATTACAAAAATAGAAAAATACTCTTCTCTTCAAATTGAAACCTATTCCTCTATAAATCAACTGTTGGATGAAGTTTATAAGCAAATAATAGAAGAAGAAAAAGAAGAGTTTGAAAAAGAAAAAAAGGAAAAAATTGAAAAGCTTAAAAAAATTCTTGCTCAGCAAGAAGAGAATATAAAGCAACTAGAAAAAGAAGAAAAAAATTACAGAGAAATCGGAGATTATATTTTTCAGCATCTTAATGAAATAAATGAGCTTATTGAAAAAGCAAAAAAAGGAGAAATAAAAGTTATATTTGATGGAAAAAGAAAGAAAATAGAAATTGAAAAAATTTAAACATCAAAATCAAAAAATATGCATGGAAGTTTTTATAATAGGTTCTTCTTGTGCAATTCCGACAGTTGAAAGAAATTTACCTGCTGTTGCAATAAGGTATCTTGGAAAAATTTATTTGTTTGATTGCGGAGAAGGAACACAAAGGGAAATGCTAAAAAATGGATTAAATATCGCAAAAATAAAAGCTATCTTTATATCTCACATGCATGCTGATCATTTTATTGGGGTTGGTGGTCTAATAAGAACCTTGGCTTTAACACAAAGTAGTGGTGGTATAAAGATATTTGCACCAGAACCAAAAATGCTTCAAAGCTTCTTATCTTTTGCACAAGCAAATTTTAATGTAGAAATTAAAAAAATTAAAACTGGNTTAATATTTGAAGATAAAGAATTTGAAATTNACGCTTTCAAATTAAAACATGTTGTTCCAACTTANGGNTTTATCTTTAAAGAAAAAGATAGAATAAAGTTTGATAAGCAAAAAATAAAAGAAGTTGGATTAAAAGGGGAAATGTTCAAAGAAATTTTAGAGAAAAAGAAAATAAAGATTGGGGAAAAAGAAATTAAATTGAGTGANGTAAGTTATGTAAAAAAGGGTAAAAAAGTCGCTTATGTTCCGGATACTGCTTTTTCAAAAGAAATAGTAAAGTTTGTAAAAGATTCCGACTTACTAATTCACGAAGCAACATATTCAAAAAATGAAGAGAAGCTTGCAAAAGAAAGAAAGCATTCAACAGCAGAGCAAGCGGCAAAAATTGCAAAAATGGCAAAGGTAAAAAAGCTTGTGCTATTTCATATAAGCAATCGCTACAAAGAACCAGAAATCCTTGAAAAGGAAGCAAGAAAAATATTCAAAAATTCTTTTCTTGCTTATGATGGACTAAAAATAGAAATTTAACAAAAGAAGAGGATAGTTTTATATTAATAATTTCTGTTTTTTTATCATGGAGTTTATCTCAAAAAAAGGAAGAAAAATTGAGATAAGAGAAATCCAAGAAAAAGATTACGTTGAGTTGAGAAATTTTATAAATTCTTTAGTAAGGGAGAACGTATACACCTCAAAGAATGTTATGGTTGGAAAAGAAGAAGTACTTGATTACATAAGAAAATGGTTGGAGGAAATAAGAAAAAAGGAAAGAGTTTACTTAGTTGCTGTTTATAAGAATAAGATAGTTGGAGCTACTGATGTAAAAAGGAAAAAATTCAAAGAAAAGCACGTTGGTATCTTGGGGATAAGTGTAAGGAAAAATTATAGAAAGGAGGGTATTGGAAAAGCTTTGATAAAAGAAGCAATCAGGATTTCAAAAAGAATCGGAATCAAACTTATTATACTAGATGTTTTTAAAGTTAATAAATCCGCAATACTCCTTTATAAGAAGATGGGATTTAGAGAGTATGGAGAACTTCCAAAAGGTTTAAAGCATAAAGGAAGATATATGAGTAAAGTATTGATGTATAAGTGGCTGGGATAAAGCTTTTTTATTTGTTATTTGAAAAATAAAATTATGGAGCTTTTGTATAAAAGGCTCGCACCAAAAAGCATAGATGAACTTTTGCTAAGACCAGAAGAAAAACAAAAACTTGTTGCTTGGCTAAGCAAAGCTTTAGAAGGAAAGGCGAAACCTTTGTTAATTTATGGAAAGCCCGGAACAGGAAAAACCGCTACAGCTTATGCTATCGCAAAAGAATATGGTCTTGAGCTTATTGAAATGAATGCTTCACAGGAAAGAAGCAAAGAGGAAATTACAAGAATTCTCATTGCTGCTTCTTCTTCATCTTCTCTATTTGGAAAAGGTAAGCTTATATTGGTTGATGAGGTTGACGAAATATTTAGAAAAGATGTTGGAGCAAAAAATGCTTTAGTTAAGCTTCTTCAAACTTCAAAATTTCCAATAATAATGACTGCAAACGATATTTGGGATAAAAAACTTGAATTTCTCAGAAAAATGGACATAGAAAAAATAGAATATAAGGGGGTAACTTACTACACAATGAGAGAATTTTTAATGAAAGTTGCAAAAATGGAAAAAATTCCAATAAGCAAAGTAAACATTGATTATATAGCAAGCTCTGCAAAAGGGGATATCAGAGCTGCACTAAATGACCTTGAAGCATTAAAAGATGGCAACATAGAAATTCTTGGAGAAAGAGAAAAAGAAAGAGAAGTGTTTGAAGTTTTGGATGCAATATTTTTTGGTAAGAATGCTCTTATTGCACTTAGCTCTGCGGATATTGATTTGGATATGCTGATTAGCTGGGTTGAAGAAAACATTACAAACGTAACAAACAACAAAGAAAAAATTGCTCAAGCATTTGAAGCACTTTCTAGAATAGATATTTACCAAAAAAGAATAATAAGAAGAAACTACTATGGTTATCAAAGGTACATTTACTCCCTTCTTGCGTTTGCTTTAAAAGTTGGAGAATTTAGAAAGCTTTATTCCTATCCAAGTATAATAAGGAAATTGTCTTCGACAAAAGAAAAAAGAGAGGAAGAAAAAGAATTGCTCAAAAAGATTGCAACTGCTTGCCATACTAATAGAAGAGAAGCAAAAACATATGTTGAGCTTTTTAAAAAGATTTTTGAAAAGGAAAAAGTAGATGAAATACTTGGAATTAAAAGAGAAGAATTTGAAGAAGTTTTTAGCTAGCTCTTTTTTTCTTTAAAAAGTGAAAAAGAGTAAGAAGTAGTAAAATTAAAAGAATTGCTGCTATTCCTTCTACTGAAAAAACAAAGCTTATTGTTGCTGTTTCTATCGTCCTTATAAAATCAAATATCTCTTCCTGCATTCCTTGTTTTATATAAAAAATTAAAGTGAATGAAGAAAGTGGCTCACCAGAGTTCCAAACTAGCGAAGAAACTGTAAAATTCTTTGCGAAAGGAATTGGATTATCTGGCATCGGAAATACCTCTTCTACTATCGCACCACTTGGTAAGAAAATTGTTAAAGATGTATTATCGCTTAGCACCGGGCCACTTTTTCCTAATTCAAATTTAAAAATCTTAGGATTAACAACATACTTAAACAATCTAGGAGCAACTAGCTTAAATGTTGTTGCGTTATTTATTGTATAGCTCATTCTTATTTTTGCTATCCCAAAACTTCCATAAGAAATAAGTGCTTCAGGTGAAAAATAAAAGTTATAATAACTTTTATCGAAAACGTGGGGCATCAAAAAATTGCTTCCCGTAAGTGCTTTCCAGTCAGCGATTGTTAAGTTGAGTGCTTTCTTTGCAATGTTATAATCTTTCATAGATGATCCGTTTACAAAAATCGTTACTACCTCAACAACGTTTGCACTGCCGTTGGTTAAGAGATAAACACTTGTGTTAAGGTAGAGGTCTTTAAAGGAAGCATTTATAAATAGGAAAGAATATAAAAGAAAAAAGATTAAATATTTTAGGTTTGGCATAAAAATTATTCACAAAATTAATATTAAATTCTTATGGTTGGTGAAAAAATGATAACCTCAACTAGAATAACAAGAGTTGAAGCTGAGAGAAAAAGTAACGAAGCTATAACTGGGGTAAAGTTCAATATAAACATACAAAATGTAAAAACAAGTGGAGAAGACGTAGAAGTAGAATATGCATTTGAAGTAACATATCAAGGTAAAAAAGAGGATGTTGGCCATCTAACAATAATAGGGAATCTACAAGCAAAAGAAGAAAAAAAGGTCGTAGCAAATATTGAAAAAGAGTGGAAAGAAAAGAAAAGGTTACCAATTGAATTTGCAGAGATGGTTATAAATACGATAAACTTTGTATGTGGGGCGAATGGAACCTTAGTTTCGCTACCAGTTGGATTAACTCCACCCATACCAATGCCACAGGCAAAGCTTCAACCACAAGAAGAAGGAAAAGCTTCCTAAAAGATTTTTTATCTTTTTTTCTAAATTTATTTATGCAAAAGGATAAAGAAGAAGAATCTAGAAAAATTGCAAAAGAAATAGCTGAGCTAATAATAAAAAAGAAGATAAAAACAAAAGAAGAGCTTGCAGAAGCTAAACAAAAGCTAAGTAAAAATAGGCTGGATGGGGTAGTAAAAAATAGTTTAATTTTTGAAGAGCTTTCTAAGATAAAAAAGCCAACAAAGCAAGAAATAGAACTTTTGAAAATAAGAAGTACTAGAAACATCTCAGGAGTTGCTGTAATTGCTATAATGTTAAATCCAAAAAAATCTTGCCCTTTTTCTTGTACTTATTGCCCTACTTCAAAAAATGCTCCAAAGAGCTATACCGGCGAAGAGCCTTCTTCTCTTAGAGCAAGACAATGTGATTATGACCCTTACAAGATAACAAAACTAAGGATATGGCAACTTACTGTAACCGGGCATAATGCTGAAAAATGTGAAATCATTTTCCAAGGNGGAACTTTTAATTATAGAAGCTTAAGAGAGCAAAGAAGNATTGTAAAAAGAACTCTTGATGCTTTAAACGGAGTAACATCAAAAACCCTTGAAGAGGCAATTAAAAGAAACGAAACCGCAAAACACAGAGCAATAGGAATAACTTTTGAAACAAGACCAGATTTTTGCAAGTTGGAAGATGTTAAGAATTTTCTTTCTCTCGGAGCAACTAGGATTGAGCTCGGTGTTCAAACTCTTGATGATGGGGTTTATAAAATTGTTAAAAGAGGACATACTGTAAAAGATGTAGTAGATGCAACTGCAAACTGCAAGGATAACTACCTGAAAGTTCTTTACCAGATGATGCCTGGGCTTTATAGCGATAAGAAAAAAGACATAAAAATAGCAAAGAAACTTTTTGAAGATCAAAGGTTTAGACCAGATATGCTTAAGCTATATCCTTTGCTGATTCTTGAAGGAACAGAAATATATGAAGAATGGAAAAAAGGAAAGGTTAAGCCATATAATGATGAAGAAGCTATCGAAGTTATAAAAGAAATTCTAAAAATTGTTCCAAAGTATTGTAGAGTAATGAGAATAGATAGAGATATTCCTTCAAAGCTAATCGTTGCTGGTCCTAAGCATACAAATCTAAGGCAATTGGCTGAAAAAAGATTAAAAGAAGAAGGATTTCAACCAAGAGAAATAAGAAGTAGAGAAGTTGGAATAAGGCTTAGAGAAGGCAAAAAAGTAAACTTTGAAAAAGTAGAGCTTCTTAGATATGATTATGAAGCATCTTTTGGAAAAGAAATATTTCTAAGCTTTGAAGATGTGGAAAACGATATTCTAATTGGCTTCCTTAGGCTAAGAATCCCTGGAAAAAAAATTGCTTATGATTTCTTAGAAGATTCCTCTGGTGTTAGGGAGTTACATGTTTATGGAGAAGCTCTAGGAATAGGCGAGCAACCCGTTAAAGAATTCCAACATCGTGGATTTGGAAAAAGACTATTAAAAGAGGCTGAAGAAATAACAAAGAAAGAATTCGGCTTAAGCAAAATTTTTGTTATGAGTGGCATCGGAGTTAGAGAATATTATAGAAAACTTGGCTATTCTCTTTTTGGTCCTTACATGTTTAAAAAGCTTTAAGCTTATCTTTGTTTCTTAAGCTAATAACTTTTTCGATTTTTGCTCTTTGTGGATCAACCAAAACCATAAAAGGTAAACCATAAACTATTGAAGAATTAATCGTAACCACTTTTCCAGAGTGTTCAAAGAATGGCTCTCCATCGCTTGCTTTATTTGGTTGATGGCTTCTAACTATAAGCTTTAAATTAAGCTTTCGAAGCACTTTGTTTGTTACGTCTTCTCCAAACTCTACACCCGCACCTCTTGAATTGGGTATTTCTCCTTCTCCACTATAAGGATCACTCCACAACAAAATTTCTTGGTTTTCTTTCTTAAAAAGGTCTTCTCTACTTTGAATTTTTTCGCTTATACCACCATGAACAAATAAAACTTCTCCAACAATATAAGCTGGTTCAAGATAAACTAGAAAGTTTTGAAAAGTATTTTCCCAAAAGGCTTTCCATCCCCCACTTACTTTTGCATTTGCCTCGTCTATTAAATCACAAGGGTAAAATCTTGGTTCTCCGTTTTTTGAATAATCTTCATGATTTCCTTTCAACGCCACAATATCTTTTCTTGTTTGGAGAAGTTGGTAGAGGTGAGAAATAATCTCAACTCCGTTTGGACCTCTATCAGCGTAATCGCCCAAAAAAATTAAAATATCACCTCCTTTTTTGTTTTTGTCAAAAAATTCTACGGCATTTTTGAAGCTTTCATAATCGCCGTGAAGATCACCAACAACAAAGATTTTCGGCATAAAAAGTTATAACAAAAAAAGTTAATAGTTTTATTGTTTTTTATTCTTCACAACAATTATATGGGGGACAAATTTTAAAAGGTTTCTAAGATTTTTAATTCCTTTTATCAATACTTCTTCTCTAACTAATTTTTCTTTTCCATCCCAAGGATCAAAAAGCTTATACATCTTATCTTTTTTCTCAAAAACTATGACAAAGTGTGGATAATGTGTTACTTTACTTATTACATAGTAATCGATATAAACTATTGGGTACAAATCTAACAGCTTATCTAAAAAATTTTTGGATACTCTTCTCAAATGTATTGAAACGGAAGAAGATTTATTTAACTTTTTAAGGAACTTGTGATAGTTAGCATTATCAACGTATGTTTCTACATTTACATCAAATTCTTTTGTAATAAAATTCAAATGACCAATAACAAAATTTTGTTTGGAAAATTTTAGAGCCTCGAAAAGCATCTTCAATTCAAGATTTTTGTTTATCAATTTTTTCTTTTTTATCTTTCCAGTTACTAATAACAAGCAAACCGCTAAACAAGATTCGCAGGTCTTCTGGGTATATCTAGGAAACATAAAAACATAAAGAAATTTTGTGAATTTAACTCTTCCGCCTTTACCTCCACCAGAAGAGATTTATTCTAATAATTTCAAAGAAAATTATATGGAAATAGAAGAGCTAAGAGGAAAAATTCCCAATGAAATATTCGAAAGCCTAAGCTCAAGAATAAAAAAGCTAACTCCACCACAAGAACTTGCGATAAAAAGGGGTCTTCTTGAAGGAAAAAATTTGGTTGTTTCTTCTCCAACAGCTTCTGGAAAAACGATAATCGCCGAAATTGCTCTTCTAAACAACATAATAAGAAAAAAAGGAAAAGGTGTATATGTTGCTCCAATGCGTGCTCTTGTTCGCGAAAAATATGAAGAATTCTCAAGAAATTATCCTTGGTTAAAGATTGCAATGAGCATCGGTGATTATGATAGTACTGATCCTTATCTAAAAAACTATGACCTTATTTTTGTATCAACTGAAAAGTTTGATAGCTTAATAAGGCATGGGGTTGATTGGGTAGACGAAATCGCTTGTGTTGTTTTTGATGAGATCCACATGCTAGATGATATAGAAAGAGGAACAACATTAGAAATTTTAATAACGAAGCTTAAAGAGCTTAATAAAAAAATGCAGATAATCGCCTTAAGCGCGACTATCGGAAATGCTAGGGATATAGCTTCTTGGCTAAATGCAGAATGTGTAGAAAGTGATTTTAGACCAGTAAAACTTTATAGGGGGGTTTATTACGATGGTAAGATATATTTTGAAAATTCAAAAGAAAATATTGGAAATCTAAAAGATCCTGAGCAGAACATAGCAAATTATGTATTAAGCAAAGGAAAGCAAGTTTTGTTTTTCTATTCAAGTAAAAGGAATGCTGAAGCTGCTGCAAAAAAGCTTAGCGAAATAACAAAGAAATTC
>JGI20130J15133_1002160_pt1 | contig 14987 bp, 13 predicted proteins | sample WasSprMetagenome_FD_15133 | JGI IMG/M metagenome (IMG submission 15133) | reverse complement strand
AAAATAAATTTTAACCAAATGTAAATAGGAATGAATGACAAAATTAAAATAAATATAAAATTTGGACTCTCAAAACAAATTAATGGAAGCATCTAAATTTGTCCTGGCCAATTTTGTAACATTAATAAATCTTTTTCTCCTATAATTTCCCATAGATATTCTGTTACAAATGGCATAAATGGATGTAAAATTTTCAAAGAATTTATTATTATCATTCTTAAAACCTCTGGATTGTTTTTTGTATCTCCTTTACAAGATTCTAAATACACATCGCAGAATTTATTCCAGAAAAATTTATAGAACTTTTTTAAAGCATTTGAAAATTGATATTTTTCTATTTGATTTTCCATATACTTTAATGTTGCATTAAATGCTCTTATTATTTTTTTATCTTCTGTTGAAAATCCNTCTNNNTTTTTCATATTGGGATACTTCATTAAATAAAACCTTACTGCATTATAAATCTTATTACAAAACTTCATTCCTGTTTCAATATAAATTTCATTAAATCTTATATCTTGAGATCTTGTTGCTTGCCATATTAATCCAAATCTTAAAGCATCTGCTCCATATTTTTCAATTAAATCTATGGGGTCTATGCCTGTTCCTAAGCTTTTTGACATTCTTTTGCCTTCTTTAGTTAATATTGTTTGATGTATAAAGACATTTTTAAAGGGAACCTCTTTTCTAAAATATAAACCAGAAAATATCATCCTAACAATCCAGAGGTTTATTATATCTCTAGCAGAAGAAACGATATTTGCTGGATACCATTTTTTTTCCTTATTAGTATATAAAATTGCAAAGGGCCATAGGGCTGAAGAGAACCAAGTATCGAAAACTTCTTCTGTTTTTACCCATTTTTTCTTTCTACATTTTTTACAAATCTTATTAGGTTTTTTTAAACTAACAACATATTCATCCTCGCAATTTTTACAATACCAAACAGGTATTACTTGCCCCCACCAAATTTTTCTTGATATACACCAATCTCTTATATTTTTTAGCCAATCAAAAATTAATTTTTTATATCTTGCAGGAATTATAAAAACTTTTCTATTTTTTATAGCTTCTTTAGCAAGCTTTGAAAGAAAATCCATCTTCAAAAACCATTCCTTAGATGGAATAACTTGCAATTCTGTATGGCATCTATAGCAGTAAGGAATATTATGAACAATATTTTCTTCTTTTTCTAATAGATTTTCTTTTCTTAAGATTTCTAATATCTTTTCCCTTGCCTCTAAATAATCCATTCCTTCAAAATCTTTTACATTAACAATTTTCCCATCCTCATCAATAACTTTTATAAGCTCAAGCTCGTGTCTTTTGCCTATTTCATAATCAATAATGCTATGTGCAGGAGTAATCTTTACAACACCTGTACCAAATTTGGGGTCAACTCTTCTATCAGTAATTATTAATAATCTCCTTCCAACTATAGGTAAAATTGCTTTTTTGCCTAAATATTTTATATATCTTTCATCATCTGGGTTAATTGCTAATGCAACATCACCTAACATTGTTTCTGGTCTTGTAGTAGCTACAGTTAAATATTCTTCAGAATCCTCTATTGGGTATTTTATATAATAAAGCTTTCCCTCTTTTTCTTCATACTCGATTTCCAAATCAGATAAACTTGTTTTACACCTAGGACAGAAATTTATAGCTCTATAATCCCTATACACCCAACCTTTTTTATAATATTCAATAAAAGCATCCTCAACAACTTTAACATATTCTTTATCCATAGTAAATCTTGTTCTTGACCAATCAGGGCTTATCCCCAATAATCTAAATTGTTTTAAAATTATTCCTCCATATTTTTCTTTCCATTCCCAAACTTTTTTCAAAAATTTTTCTCTTCCCAAATCAAATCTTGTTTTACCTTCTTTCTTTAACTCCTTCTCAACAACATTTTGAGTAGCTATTCCAGCATGATCTACTCCAGGAATCCAAATAACCTTAAATCCTTTCATTCTTTTATATCTAGCCAATATATCTAAGAGAGTATTTTCCAAGCTATGTCCTAAATGCAATGAACCAGTAATATTAGGAGGGGCAATTAAAATAATATAAGTTTTATCTCCTTTTTGTTTTTCAATCTTCAAATAAGGCTCCCATTTTTTATATATCCTCTCCTCCACTTTTTTAAAATCATATCTTTTCTCTAATTCCATATTAATATAATTATAACAAAACCTATTAAGCTATTTATAAGCTTTCTTCGTTTCCTATGCTAATTGTTGGTTCTGGAGAGGTATATTTTCTAATTCTTACCCAGTCTAAAACAACACTTCCAGATGTCCACGACGATATTCCCCAAAAAGCATAATAATTGCCAATAGAATTAGTAGTATTAGTTCCTGTTAAAGAATTGACACCATCAGTACCTTTTTGTGAGCCTGTTGATATCCAAGAAAATTGCCATATTTTATTAGCATTAAAAGAAGAACTTACTTGTGTTACCAACCACCCATTAGATGATGAATCTCCTACAATTCTAAAAGCTGGCGTGCCACCTGAGTACCAATCTATAGAATAGCTATTATAATAATTCCCATTACTTTTTATCGAAGCACTAGTTGAAAGGCCTTGTCTATATGTTGGGGAACCAGATGGCATTGCAACAACTTTAGCTTCCTGCCAGACTGGATAAACAAAAGGATTTAATGAATGTATCCAAACATAATCACTGGTACCACTTACTGAAAAAGTTATTTGTCCATTTGAAATTGATACTGAACCTCCACTCGATTTTTTTAACCCCCATTTAGTTGTATCTAAGCTTGTTCCATTAAAATCATCAAAAAATAGAAATGTATTATCTCCGCTACTTGAGCTTGTAGCATTTTGATTACCATAATAAATATAAATTATCTTTGATGAATTTGCTGGAATTGATGGAACTTTTATCCAAATTTTTGTTATGTTTGTGTTGCATCCTGATTCTAACCAGTAATTTAGTGAAGTTTGCCCATCTGAATCAAAAAATCTTATATCTCCACAGTCAGATCTCATTTTTCCAGCAGATATTAAACTTCGGGTATCTAAAGTTATAGATATTTGAAAATCTGTAAGGTTATTAGAGTTTTGGGAGTTATTTATTGTAATTTGTCTTCTATACTTAAAACTTATTGAGCTACTACCTTGCCTTGAAGAAGATCTAGTTATAGGAGTTAGTCTTGTTTTAGAAGTAGAAATAACATATTCTTTATCTTCTTTTTCTAATTTAGCTGTTAATTCATAACTTCCTCCTGATACATATGTATAAAAATAAGGTGGTTTGTTAATAGGATCTATAGGTAGTTTTTGAAGATTAACTAATGAAGAAGCTGAAAAATTAAGAGGTATCCAGCCTGTACCATCTATATTAGTAGGAGTAGCAGAACATCTATAAGAATAGCTTGGGGGCAAATTTGGGAGCTGATTTAGCCAACTTGAACAAGAAGCATCAGTATCTGGTAAACTTATGTAAACTAATGTAGGTGTTCCATAAAAATTTAGGTATCCATAGTTTTCTGTTTCTAATAAAGTTATAGAATCTTTTATTTTTTTAAGATCATTTATTCTTTGTGTGTCTCTTAATCCTTCTATTATTTTAAATGGTTTTAAAACTACTATTAGAAGAGCTAACAAAACAGATATTATACCTAAGACTATAATAAATTCTATTAAGGTGAAAGATCTGTAAAATAAAGAATAAGAATTAAATTTTTTAAATATTTTTTCGTTTTTTATTCTCATGATCATAATGGCTTGTTGCGGGGGCCGGAATTGCACCGGCGCCTCGGGCTTATGAGACCCGCGTGGTACTACTCCACCACCCCGCTATATAGTCCATAGGGATGAGGGGATAAATCCCCTCCTCCCTGCATGGCGCCCTTCGTTCACTGTCGTTCACTCAGGGCTGTCACCCACCACCCTTGGTGAACAGATTGCCTAGCTAATCCCATTTATGGCGCAATTTCGCTCGCTTTATTAATATTTTTCTTTGCTCTCTTTCTATATTATAATTTATATTATAACATAAAGGGGGCGTGGCGCAGCCTGGTTAGCGCGCAGCCCTGTCAAGGCTGAGGTCGCGGGTTCAAATCCCGTCGCCCCCGCAATGAGTAGAAAAATTTTCTTTACTTTAGTTTTTACTTTTTTATCAATTTTAATAATTTCAGCAACTTTTGTTTTTCAGTATTTAAAAAACAAATTTGAAGAAGGGCCAACTCCTATAAAAAAAGAAAAGGTTAAATTACAAACAGATGATGGAGTTTATATAATAGGAAATTTTTATTATAATCCTGGAAGCAAATTTTCTGGAATATTAATACATTCATTAGGAGGTAACAAAGAAAAATTTGAAAAATTGAGCAAATTTTTATCAAATTTTTATTCTATATTAGAAATAGATTTAAGGGGGCATGGGGAAAGTATAAATTCTATAAGAGGAAGAGTTAATTTAGAAAAAGAAAATTGCGAAAATTATATTTATGATATTTTATCTGCAAGTAAGTTTTTAGAATCAAAAGGTTTTAAAGCAAGCAATCAATTTTTAATAGGAGAAGAGGAAGGAGCAAATATTTTGTTAAAGTTTTTATCTTTTAATAAAGAAATAAAGGCTGGGGTTTTATTATTCCCTAAAGAAGATTATTGCCAGATTTCAATTGAAAAATATCTAACTAATGAGATAGGAAATAAAATATTTGTAATTTCAGGGGAAAATACAATATTAGATATATTCAGAAAGCAGACTACAAGTTCATCAATTTTAATTTACAAAGAAGAGATCAAAAATAGAATTTTTGATTTTAAGGAAATTAATGATAAAATTAAAGTGTTTTTGATAGAACACTTGATATAAAGTCGTAATTAAAAAAGATGTTTTATGGCTAACGGAAGAAGGGGAAGAAAGATGTATAGGCCAAGACCTGGTGAAGTTTGGGTATGTGCAAAATGTGGAAAACCTATAAATGAATTACCTTTCGATCCGCAAAGGGATGAAAATGGTAATTTATCGAGGCCTGTATATCATAGAGAATGTCTTCCTCCAAAAAATAGATAAAAATTATTTAATTATTTAAAGTATAGTTTTCCTGGTATTCTTAGATCAATTCTGTTATAAGGATTTTTATAGTTTGTTAAAAAATAGCCTAGTTTTTTAAGTTGTTCATCTATATTTTTATTTGGATCAAAAAGAATTTCTTTATTGTCTGACGTAATAATTTTAATGTCTTTGTTGGACAAAATTTCTGCTTGCCTTAAAATAAGAGAGTTTAAATTTGAGTATTCAAAAATCTTCGAAAATGCATTTGTTAATGTTGGATCTAAATAAGAATTTTTTAAAATTTCCAATTGCGAAAAGATTGGTAAATATTTATTTTCTATTGAATCTTTGTAAATATATGAATGAGAACCTAAATAAAAGCAATCTGTAGAACAGATTATTGCTACAGGATCTTCTTTTTCTAAATCAATATTTAAGCTAAAGTTTAAAAAATTGGGTTTAAATTTAATTTTTATTACACTATCATAAGTTTCGAAGATCTTTTGGGCTAAATTTTTTCTAAAGAATATATAATATAAAATTGATAAATTTTTGATGTTCAATCTATTGTCCGAACTGTTAATTTTTAAAAAGTTTAAATTTCCTAAGTAAAATATAAATATTAAAAGCAGGAAAAACAAAAATGGGGTATAATTTAATTCCAATTTCTTCCTTTTTTTTCTTCTCATTTATAAATTATAATTAAATAATGATAGATCCAAAGTTATTATTAAAAAATCCAGAGATAGTTAAAGAAAATTGTAAGAAAAGAAATGTTAATATTGATATTGAAAAAATAATAGATCTTAAAAAGATCATAAATAAGCTGATAAAAGAAAGAGATGAACTAAAACATTTTTTAAATTTAAGCTCAAAAAAAAGACCTTCGGAAAGTGAAATTAAAAAACTAAAGAAAATTAAAGAAAAGATAAAAGAAACAGAGGAAAAATTAAATTCTTTAAAGAATGAATTTAATTTGCTAATAAGGAAAATACCAAATATAGTTTTTGAAGATGTACCGGTAGGAAAAGATGAAAATGATAATGTTGTTTTAAAAGAAGTTGGGGAGATAACTAAATTCGAGTTTGAGCCAAAAGATCATTTAACAATTGGAGAAAAATTAGATATTATTGATGTTAAAAGGGCAAGTAAAATATCTGGGTCAAGATTTGGTTATTTAAAAAACAAAGGCGCCCTATTAGAAATAGCAATATTAAAATTTGTTTTCGATAATTTAACAGATAAAAAAATTATAGAGAAGATAATTAAAGAAAATGATTTAGATGTAAAAGTAAAAGAATTTATTCCTATTATTCCTCCTGTTATGATAAAACCTGAAATTATGCAAGGATTAGGATATATTGATTCTGGTGATATAGAAGTTTTTAAGATTCCTGAAGATAATTTGGTTTTGGTTGGAACAGCAGAGCATTCAATTGTTCCTATTTTTAAAGATGAAATTTTGGATGAAAAAGATTTGCCCATAAGATTTTTAGGATTTTCTACATGTTTTAGAAGAGAAGCAGGAAGCTATGGAAAAGATGTAAGAGGAATTTTAAGGGTTCATCAATTTGATAAAATAGAGATGGTTTCGTTTACCAAAAAAGAGGATTCAAGAAAAGAGCATAGATTTATTTTATCTGTAGAAGAATATTTGATGAGAAAATTAGATTTACCTTATAGGGTAGTAAGAATTTGTACAGGAGATATGGCGCCTCCCAATGCTGAGCAATTTGATATAGAAACTTGGATACCTTCTGAAAATAGATATAGAGAGACACATTCAACATCGAATACAACAGATTTTCAGGCAAGAAGATTGAATATCAAGATTAGAAGAAAAAATAGGACAGAATTTGCTCATATAATAAATGGGACAGCTTTCGCTATTGGAAGAATAATTATTGCAATTATTGAAAATTATCAAACTAAAGAAGGATTTGTTAGGATTCCGAAAGAATTGGTAAAATATACAGGATTTGATATTATTGATTAGGGCCTGTAGTTTAATGGTAAAACACTGCATTCGCTGTGCAGGGATGCGGGTTCGATTCCCGCCAGGTCCATAAGTTATAATTTTAATAAGGGCGGGTAGTTCAGTGGCAGAACGTCTCGCTTACAACGAGAAGGTCAGAGGTTCGATTCCTCTCCCGCCCAATTTTTATTAAAATATAGCTCTATTAAAGATTTGTAAAGAGGTAATGTGGCCACTGATCCTTCTGGTACTTCTTCTATAAATAATGTCATAACAATTTCGGGATTTTGATAAGGAGCATACCCTGTAAATATAGCATTTAATTTCTTTTTTCCTAAAATCTGCGGAGTACCACTTTTTCCAGCTACTTCTATCTTTAAATCTTTTAAAATTTTTGCTGTACCAGATGTTACTGTCATTCTCATTCCTTCTTGAACAATTCTTAAATTTTCTGGATTTACCAAATTTTCTTTTACAATAATCGGTTTTCTCTCATAAATAATTTTTCCATTTTGGTCATAAATTCTTTTAACAACATATGGTACAACAATTTTATTTTCAGCTAATGCAGATGTAAATAATGCTATCTGTAAAGGAGTTACTAAAATTTCTCCTTGTCCAATGCTAATATTATAAGTATCCCCAATCCTCCAAACAGGGTCTAAAATATTTTTCTTTTTCAAATTAGGATCACCAATATAACCATCTTCTTCTTTTTCTAAATCTATTCCAGTTTTTTTTCCTAACCCAAATAACTCAAAATATTTTTTAATTCTCCATATTCCCAAACCAATTTGATCACCATACCCCCCACCAATTGTATAAAAATAAACATTAACAGAATTTGCTATTGCTTCTCTCATATCAACCCAACCATGAACTTTCCAATCTTTAAATACAGAATATTTTCCAGGGAAATATGGGTTTGGTATTCTTATTTCTCCATTTGCTAATATTTTTTTATTAGGATCAATAATTTTTTCCTCTAATGCACCAGCTGCTAAAATTGGTTTTATTGTAGAACCAGGATTATATAAACCAGAAATAATTCTATTAAACATAGGACTATATGGATTTTCTAAAATATCTTTTACTTTCTCTCTTTCTTTTATAAAAATATTATTATCATAGCTTGGATAAGAAATTAATGAAATAATTTCTCCTGTTTTTGGATTCATAACAACAAGCCCTCCTTTTTTATATCCATTCTCTTTAAAATATTTATCCATTAATTCATATGCTTTTTTCTGAAATTCAGCATCAATAGAAAGCTCAAGATTGTATCCTGGGACAGGTTCTCTTTTCTCAATAGTTTTTATTATATTTTCTTTTGTATCTTTTTCAAGCTCTAAAACTCCAGGAATCCCTGATAAAAATTTTTGATAAGTTTTCTCTATTCCATCTTTTCCTATATAATCTTTTTGTGATACATTATATTCTTTAGCCTCATTTTCGCTTGGAAAACCTAAATATCCCAATAAATTACCTAAAGCTTCTTTGTATGGATAATTTCTTGAATAAGAATTTATAATTCTTACATTTAAATAATTTGGATAATNAATCATTATGTTAAAAGCCAAATCTTTNGGTAGGTTTTTTNCAATAANAATGTTTCCATCTATTTCATAGTCTAAATTGTATTTATTAATTAAATCAAAAAAATAATTTCTTTCTTCATCTTTCAAATGAGTTAAATCTAAAAATAAGTCGAATGATGCTAAATTTTCTGCTAATAAGTTTTTGTTTCTATCAAAAATTAATCCTCTTGGAGCTGGTTGTAGTATTTTTATAGATAAATTTTTTTTAGCATATGAAGCCCATTTTTTATTTTCAAGAACCATGGTTTTAAAACCTATTATTATCGAGATTGATAAAATTACTGAAAAAATGTAATAAAAAATCTTTGGGGATTCTATCCTTTTAAAAATAACATCTTCTTTCTCTTTTAAAATTTCTTCATCTATCCATTCCATCATAATAATTTATAAATAATAATAACAAAAATCGAGTAAAAGAAATTTATTATAAAAACATATGGAAGAAACGGCATGGGCAATGAATTAAATTTTACATAAAATATTGATGAAATAAAAATTAATAAAACTATGAATATCAAAATAGCAAAACCTAAAAATTTGTTTAAATTTATAAAGCTCGAAAATAGATATGATAATAAGATACAAAACCCCAAAACAACGCCCGTTAATCCTATTGGCAAGACTAAAATCAAATCATTCAAAAAAGAAAATGTTAAAAATATTGGAATAAAATATTTGTTTTTGTTTGAAAAATAAATTAATAAAAATGGAAATGTAAAAAATAAATTTTTTGAGATCAATGTTCTGCAAAAAAACTCTAATATTAATAAGTAAATTACAATCATCGAATAACTATAAATCTATCACCCTCAAAGTTTCCTATTGGAGAAATCGTTGCTTTTTGAAAATAATCCGATTTTTGTAAATCTATTATCTCGCCAAATATAAACCCTCTTTGGAAAACATCGTCGCCACCAGTTATTATAAGATCACCAGTTTTTATTTTTATTTTAGGTTCAATATAGTTAACTTCTATATATCCTAAACCAGTTGTCTTTGCAAGTCCGATAATTTCTCCATCTAGATTTGCAACATTAAATTGAAGATTTGGATAATCTAATGTAATAACTTCATAAATATTATCTTTTATTTCTTTTTTAACTTTTCCTATTAAAACCCAATTTTCATCTAAAACAATAGATCCCTCTTTTATCTTATTTTGAGATTTTATATAAATTATTCCTCCTGTTCCTTGGCTTAAAATAGTTGCTTCTGTTGAACTTGGATATCTTGATTTTATGAGATTTAAAGATTCTAAAAATGCTTTTTCTCTTTCAGCAATTTTTATTTGTGCTATTTCTTTTAAAAGATTGTAGTATTTTTCTTTATATTGATCAGTTTTTATAAATGGAAAAATGTTTTTTATTGAAGAAATTATTTTTTGGGCAATTTTTTGCAAGCTCAAAGTCTCTGTATAAATGCTTGAATATTCTTTTGCTATTGTTTTATTAAAATTTAAAAGGAATACAAATATCACTATTATATAAACTATTAAAAATTTTTTTATGTCCCTCATTTTTATATTATGCAATATTTTTTATAATATTCTAAATTTTCTATTATTCTTCCAAGACCAAAAACAACAGAATGAAGTGGTGTCTCAAATTGATTAACTTTTACATTTAATTCTTTTTCCAAAAAATTTGCTAACCCTTCTATTTGGCTACTTCCTCCAGTTAAATATATTCCTTTATTTCCTATATCTCCTATTAAATCTGGTGGTGTTAAATTCAATATATCTTTTATTTCTTCAACAAGCTCATTTAATGATGGAAGCAATGCTTCTCTTAAATCCTGGCTTGATATTGTTACTTCTTTTGGCAATGTTGTTATGGCATCTCTTCCTTTTAATGTATAGAATACATCTTTTCCAACAATACTACTTATAGCAATTTTTGCTTCCTCTATCTGACTCTCCCCTACAATTAAATTATACTTAAATCTTACATGGTTAATCAAATTTTGGTTGAATCTATCACCAGCAATTTTTATACTTTTCCCAATAACTATCCCACCCAATGATATTATAGATATTTCTGTTGTTCCTCCTCCTATATCAACTAATGCTATTCCTTTTGCTTCTTCTATATCTAAATTCCCCCCTAATGCTGCTGCGATAGGTTCTTCTACGATATATACTTCCTTAAATCCTGCTGTTTTTGCTGCATCAATAACGCCCCTCATTTGAACCTCTGTTAAATTTAATGGTACTCCTACAACCGCCTTTGGCCTAAATATTGCTACATATTGTTTTCTTAAAATATCTAAAATTTTTGCTAAAAATGCACTTGTTGCTTCTAAATCTGTTATTATTCCATAATTTATAGGCTTTGTAACTTCTATATGCATAGGTGCTCTTCCCAACATTCTTTGCGCCTCTTTCCCAATAGCAATAATATTTCTATTTCTTTTGTCAAAAGCAATAACTGATGGTTCCTCAAATATAATCCCTTTTCCTTTTAAATAAACTAAAGTATTTGATGTTCCTAAATCTATTCCCAATTCTAATTGTTTTATTAATTTAGCCATTTTCTTATATCTTTAATATTAACCTCTTTATATTTTTTCTCACTTCTTTTTTTAATATCAACTTTATTATTTTTAATTTTTTCTCCTATCACTATTCTATATGGTATTCCTATTAAATCACTTTCTGCAAATTTTTCTCCGGGTGAAACATTTCCTCTATCATCATATAAGACTTCATAATCCTTAATTAAATCTTTATAAATTTTTTCACCAACCCCTTTTTTAAATTTTAAATCTAAAATATGAATTTTAAAAGGAGCAACAGATTCGGGCCAAATTATTCCTTTCTCGTCATTATGAACTTCTACAATAGCCCCCATTAATCTTGTAATTCCTATCCCATAGCAACCAGCATAAACAAATTTCTCTTTATTATCTTTATCCAAATATTTAACATCAAAGGCTTCTGAATATTTTGTCCCTAAATTAAAAGTATTCCCAACTTCTATAGATTTTAATTTTTCTAATTTACTTTTACATATTTCACAATAATCTTTTTTATAAATCTCTTTATTCCATGCCTTTTTACATCTTTTACAATAATAAATCTCATCTTCTCCTGAATCTGTTGGGACCTGAAACTCTGTAGAAAATTTTGAAAATGTTCCTCCTGAAGCAAATGTTTCAATAGCATTCAACCCGCATCTTTTGAAAATCTTTTTATATGTTTTATCTACTATTTTTTTAAATTTTTCTAAATCTTCGTTATCTTTGTGAAAACTATACAAATCTTTCATAATAAATTCTCTTCCTCTTAAAAGCCCTGATTTTGCCCTTAATTCATCTCTAAACTTAGTATTAATTTGATATAGTGCTAATGGCAAATCTTTNTATGATTTAATATTTTTTTTAACTAATGGAAATATTACTTCTTCATGGGTTGGGGCTAATGCATATTCTGANCCTGTTTTACTTTTTGTTTTAAATAAAGCATCAAATGTTTCCCATCTTTTTGTTTTTACCCAATTTTCTTTTGGATGTAGATCAGATAAAAAAATTTCTTGGCACCCAATTCTATTCAATTCTTCTCTTATTATATTTTCAATTTTTCCAACAACTCTTAATCCTAATGGCAAAAGATTATAAACTCCTGCAGAAACTTTTTCTATAAATCCTGCCTTAATTAATAAAATAGCATTTCTTGATTCTTCATCAGCTGGCTTTTCTTTGTATGTTTTATAAAATAATTCGCTTTGTCTCATTTTTTAATTTTTACTAATATATCTTTAATTGTAATTATTATCATTAATGTTATAAGTAAAATTAAGCCAATGCTATTTGTTATAACTTCTGCCATATATGGGACTTTTCTTCTTGAAACTACTTCTCCTAAATATATAATTAATCTTCCTCCATCAAGCCCTGGAAATGGAATCAAGTTTATGATGAAAAGGTTCAATGATATTATAGCTATAAAATGCAAAAAATAATTTATTCCTAATGTTCTCATCTGATTATAAATATCATAAATTCCCAAAGGTCCCACAACTTCTTTTGCAACCTTTCTTTCTTTTAATAATCTTGAAAAGAAATCTTTAAATGCAAAAATTATAGCTTTTATTCCGTCATATGTTTTTACTAATCCTTGATAAAAATTTTGTGGAAAACTATATTTTACTAACCCTATGGATGCTATTCCAATTCCTATTGGAGCCTCAGTATTTCTTGGTGTAATTTTCACCTCAAAACTATTCTCGCCTCTTTTTATTCCCAAAATTATTTCTTTCCCTATGTATGGTTTTATTTTTTCTTTCACCTCTTCTGGTTTTTCAAAATAATAAATATTATTATCAACCCCTGCCTGCCGGCAGGCAGGTTTAAAATATATCAATTTATCTCCTATTTTTAATCCTGCTTTTTCTGCTGGTGAATCCTGTATAATTTGTGTTATTGTTACTTCTTTTGCTTCTTTGTAGTATTCTGGCAATCCATACAAGTATCCTATTGAAAATATCAAATAAGCTAATAATAAATTAAAAAAAACTCCTGCAAATGTTATTAAAAGTTTTTTATACGAAGGTTGATTTAAAAAGCCAATTGGATCATTGGGGTCATTTTCTCCCCTAATTTTTACATAACCACCAAACAAAATTAAATTTAATGAATAAACTGTATCTCCTATTTTTTTACTTATCAATCTTGGCGGAAATCCTATTGCAAATTCTTCAACAGGAACATTTGTTTTTTTTGCAACTATAAAATGACCAAATTCATGAACAAAAATTAGAACACTTAAAACTACTAAAAAAATTAAAAAATTAATCATTTTTTGTAAGCTAACCAAGAAGCTCTTTTTCTTTTTTAATAAACAATTCATCTATCTTTTTATTATAATCTTCAATCTCCTTATCAGCCTTTTCTTTTGTCTTATAAAACATATCTTCTGATATTTCTTTCCTTTCTTTTTTCTCCTTAATCTTTTTTAAAAATTCATCTCTTTCCTTTCTTCCTTTTATCCTATATTCTTCTTTCAATTCATTCAATGTTTTTAATAAATTTTTCTTTGTTTCTTCTGTTATTGGCGGGAATGTAACAATTAAATAATTCTTTTCTCTTATAACACTTCCTCCAAAATTTGTATTTTTTATTCCTTGTTCAATATCTTTAATAGTGTTTACATCCCAAGGTTCTATTTTATATTTATGGACATCCAATTGGGATATGCTTCCTAAACTTTTAATAGGAAATTTTTTGTTATATGTGCTTATCTCAATATTTTCTAACCAATGCAAAGCAAATTTATATCCTCTTATATTATTCAGCTTTTCTTCCAACCCCCTTATCAAACTATCTAAGTTCTTTTTAAACTCCTCTATCATTTATAATAATTATAACAGATGAAAGTTTATCTTGACTATGCTTCAACAACCCCATTAGACAAAAGAGTATTTAAATTTATGAAAAAATATCTATTTTATGAATTTGGAAATCCATCAAGCTTGCATAAACTTGGTAGAGAGGCATTAAAAGCATTGGATTTTTCAAGAGAAAACATTAAAAATTTAATAGGAGCAGACTATCCAAATGAGATAATATTCACCTCTTCAGCAACAGAAAGCAATAATTTGGCAATAAAGGGATTAGCATTTTTTTATTATTTTCATTTAAAACATAAACCACATATAGTATCAACGCAAATTGAGCACCCATCAGTTATAGAAGTCTTAAAAGATTTGAAAAAATTAGGAATAGCAGATTATAGTTTAGCAAGAGTAGAAAAAACAGGAGAAGTAAAATGGGAATACATTCTTGAGTTGATAAAAGAAAATACAATTTTAGTATCTGTCCATTATGTAAATAGTGAAATAGGAACAATACAAAATTTAAAATTAATTTCTGAAAAAATTAAAGAGATAAATAAAACAAGAGAACCAAAAATAATTTTTCATACCGATGCAGCACAAGCACCATTAACAGAAGATATAAATGTCAAAAATTTGGGTGTTGATATGATGACTCTATCCTCTCATAAAATTTATGGGCCAAAAGGAATAGCATGCTTATATAAAAAACAAAATGTTATTTTAGAAAGAATAATATCTGGATCAGAGCAGGAAAATAGTTTAAGGCCAGGAACAGAAAGCATACCATTAATTGTAGGTTTTTCTAAAGCATTGGAATTTGCAGTTAAAGAAAGAGAAAAGAATAGAAAATATTTAACTTTTATAAGAGATTATTTTTTGAAAAGATTAAAAGAAACAAAAATAAGGTTTGAAGTAAATGGAGATATTGAAATAGCCTCTCCAAAAATTTTGAATATATATTTTTATGATAGATATGCTGATGATATTTTGATTTATTTAGACCAAAATAATATTTATATTTCACCTGGAATGGCATGTAAGGCAAG
>JGI20130J15133_1002158_pt1 | contig 14995 bp, 19 predicted proteins | sample WasSprMetagenome_FD_15133 | JGI IMG/M metagenome (IMG submission 15133) | reverse complement strand
AGGGCACCATGCGGATTTGGCAACCTTGGTCAGGCTTGATTTTGTCAAATCACGATGAAAAAGGCAACTGGCTCATCGTCTTAACTGGTCACACTGAAGCGTCGGTGCGAGTTGCAGCCCTCAAATTCCGCACCGTTCGGTCGTTGGGCAATTACTGCGCCGCTCCCTTCTGCCTTCTGGAACTGCGTTGAGAAACCCAAACTTTGTTCTGTCCTGCATCCTTTCTCCCGTCCAGTCAGCTGAGTCAAACTTTCTGTTGGCAATTGCTCAAAGGAGGTGGAGTGAAATGAAGAGACTGATTGGCAGGCTTTTGGGGTTGGCACTTTGCTTTGGCTTGTTGGGTTTCGCTCTATCCGCACCTGCGTTCAAAACCAAAAAGCAAGGTGAGAAAGTTGTCATCGCTGGGATTGGTAAGTCCATCCACGCTTACTGGCGAGAAGTGGAGTTGGGCATGAGGGCTGCCGAAAAGAAATTGAAAGGTTGTCAAGTCCGTTGGTTTGTCCCGCCTAAGGAAGATGTCCGTGCCCAAGTTTCAACCTTTGAGAGTTTTATCGCACAAGGTGTTGACGCTATCGTCATCGGTCCGTCCAACCCTGCAGCCATCAAGGGCGCAGTGAAGAAGGCTTTGAGCGCAGGAATCCCTGTCATCACCTTCGACACCGATGCTCCCGACAGCGGTAGACTGCTCTATGTCGGCACGGACAACTACAAGGCTGGTTATGAGGCAGGCAAGGTTATGGTCAAAGTCCTCAACGGGAAAGGCAAAGTCGCTATTTGCACAGGCTCACTCACTGCCCTGAACAGCGTCCAGCGGATGGAAGGTTTTAAGGCTGCACTGAAGGGAACTCAAGTCCAAATCGTTGAAACCTACAACGACGGTGAAGACAAAGCGAAAGCGTTGGCGAATGCCCAAGCAGCTTTGCAAAAGTATCCCGACCTGTCAGGCTTTTACGGGGTCTATGCTTTCAACGGTCCCGCTTGCGCTCAGGCGGTCAAGATGGCAGGCAAGGCAGGTAAAGTGAAAATCGTTTGCTTTGACACAACCGCAGAACACATGCAACTCATCAAGCAAGGTCTCATCACCGCTACAATCGGTCAACGACCGTTCATGATGGGCTACAGGAGCACCGAAATTTTGTATCGCATGGTCACCGAAGGCGTGGACAAAGTTTTGCGTGACCTGAAGATGGACAAACTCCCGCCTGAAAAGCGGCATCTGGACACCGGCATTGACATCGTTACCAAAGCCAACATGGAAGCCTACCGAAAGCAACTGCTCAAACTCGGCATCCCCGTTCAGGGTTGGTGATAAAGGTGAATGGATAAGGCTGGGGCGCATCGTTTGACGCAAAAATTCCTTGCTGCTTCCCTAATCCATTGACCTCAAGGCTCGCTAACCACTGCGGATGGAAGAGTTAAGCGACAAAATTTGGGGCGGGGTTCTTTCGGGAGGGATGTTTATGAAAGTGGCTGTTTTGGCAAGGACGGAAAAAGATGTCGCTTACATCAAGTATTTGCTGTCTCAGGGGCAGGAGATTGACTTCTGCGATGCCCCACTGCAAGCAGATGCTGTAATCGTGGACACTGAACTTTTAACACCTGCCGAAAAAGAAGTCCTAAAGGCGTTGGCTGATTACGGTAGCGTTGAAGAAGTAGCAGCGAAAACCTTCAGAGCGAAAGCGACAGTCAAGAAGCACCTTTGCTCTGCCAGGAAGAAACTGAAAGCGAAAACGAACATCCAAGCCATCGCTTTTGCCCTCCGCTACAGGCTCATCCATTGACTGTAGTTCAACCCTTTGATGCACTGGATTGAAGGATGTTGGCTTCAACGAGTGAGGGACAAGGGACATGAGGCAGGGAACACGGGATTAGCAGTGGACTTTTCAAGCGCCGAAATCATTCGGTAAAAATTCTCAGTCGTGCAGGAAATTCGTCAACAAAAGTCGGCGCTCAGGTGTTGCGTCATCAACTATGGATTGAAGTCTGCAGCAAGGATGACTTATTTTGCGCTGATGGAAGCCAGTAGCGAAAAGTCGCAAACGGGACTTTCAGAACACTCTCTCGGTATTTCAAAAACGCTGCTTTCCAGCAAACCAAATTTTTTCTCATCTGCAACGCTTAACCCGCAACTCTCAACCCACAACCCCAAAACAACTGTCAATGAACCACAGTGGTGCAAAAAAAAAAGTATCCCTTTGGCTACTTGCGTCCCATTTCCTTGACGGCGAAAATTTTACCAGCCATGCAAAGTTTGGGAGGGCTAAAGCATGGCAGCGGAGAAAGAAGGAAAACAGAAAATTGGGAGTTGGCTGGCTCAACCTGAAAAGAGGTTGAGGTTTTTTGGTTGCGACTTTGTTTGCGCTAACCCTCGTCTTCGTCTCCCTTTCCATCAATTCACCTGAAGGTCAAACAGTTTTGTCAGTTTGGAGAAGTTACAGGCAAGGGATAGAGAACAGGAAGCGATTTCAAAAAGCCCTTTCTTCAGACCCAGCCATTGGGACTTCCCTTGAGAAACTTGGCTTGAACCAATTGCTATTCGCCAATCGCCACTTGCTTCCTCACCATTTGCCACTTGCTATTCGCCATTCGCTCCCTATCTTGGTCATCGTCTTCGGAGGTTGTGAGGGATGCGGGGCACAGAGTTTGAAAGACTGGGTAGAGACATTGGAGGGATGGAAAGTTTGGGAAGGTGAGTTCAAAGGGGTCATAGTTGTTCGTGATAAAGAGGCAAAGGTCAAGGAAGTTTGGGAAAAGAATGGATGGAAGGTTTCGGTGATAGCGGATGAGGATGGTGAGATAAGCGAGAGATTGAACGCTTTCTTCTCACCAAGGGCATATGGATTTGCTAAGGGCAAGTTGGTATGGGTTCAAAAGAGGGTTGGGATGGGGATAGTTGAAGTTTTGGGTGAGTTTTTGGATAAGGTTAAAGGTTCGGAGAGGGCGAAGGAGTTGATAAACGAATGGTCGGAAGAGATGAGGGAGAAGGCATGGGGGAAGATGGCAGGTCTCGTCAAGGGAGGCGATAAGCGATGAAAAGTCCTTCGTTAGCCACTTCATCCGGGCTGCGCCGTTTTGGTTTGACCTTGATAGAGTTGCTTGTGGTTATCGGGATTATTGCAGTGCTATCTGGAATTGTGTGGACTGTAGTAATGATGGTGAAGGAAAGGGCAAGACAAGTGGAGTGCATGAACAACCTAAGGCAAATCTACCTGATTATGAAGATGATTGAACAAGACGAAGGACACATGCCAGAAACTCTGTGGGAACTTTTTGGTGTGCCACCTAATCATCCTGTTAGAAAGCAAAATCCTAACCGCAAATTCTACACGGGACCTTGGTGGCGCTATGCTAACACTTGTTTTGTGTGTCCTATTGTAAGAGCCAGTGAAGCGTGGGGTTCATGGTATTCATGTGATGACCCAACAACCGTTCCTCCGGGCTCTTATGACTTTCCAAACTTGGGGTGGGGGCATTATGTTAAGAAGGGTTTAATTCGTCGGAAACCCGAAGAATCTCCTCCTAATGCTACTTTAGCCTGCTGTGGGGGAGAACTTTACCCTGTAGGGAGAACGCTGTTTCACGGCATCGGCATAGATATCTCCGGTCGGATTGGACGAAGGTATGTCCCACCTGAGAACCGTAAGCCGTTGGATGAATTAATCCGTCATCATGGTGAAATTGGTTGGGACTTAATCAAATAAAGGAAAAAGGAGGGATTGATTATGAAGTTACGCTTAGGAATGTGGTTAACTTTCATAGCTGCTATTGTTGTCATTGTTTACTTTGCTTTATCACAAGGTGGCAATTTTTATTGGTGCCCTGGAGCCAGACCTTGTATGTTTTGTGCCAGGCTCCCTGCACATCGTGATCCTTGTTTTGGTGGTTGTCCACGAGGTGGAAATTGTCAGTTAACCTTGCCTGTTGATGGATCTTGTCCTGATGAAAGGGTAACTGTTGGATTAGTAGGTTACTCAGTTTGTATAAGACATCCAGAACTGCCGGAATACAGAGAACATTTGTGTTGCCGTCCAGATCATGGGTGCACTGCTAATCCTTTTGAACCCAATGGTCAATGGGGACCATGCCTAAGAATGGCTTATCAATGCTTTGACCCATCCACAGGTCAAGAATGCCCATTTGTCGTTTGGGGAGAAGGAAGATTTTGTTCTGAAGAAAACGGTCGTCCTTGCTGCGACCCAGACAAACCGTGCACACCTTAAGTTTGTAAAGAGTAAGCGAGATTCCTTGTCTCTTCAATTGAAGTTGCAGTTACAATTGCTGCTGTTGTTTTGGTCAGTGGGTAGGTCAAATTTTGAGTTGAAGGGGAGTGATAAGCGATGAGAAGAAAGCACAGGTTCATTAATGGTTTCAAGCCTGCACTCATACACACTTGCACGCACTAACTTTGATGGAGTTAGTTATCGTTTGTGCTATTATTGCAGTATTGGCAGGGATAATTTGGGCTGCCACTTCTTTCGTTAGAGAGAAATCAAGACAAACTCAATGCATGAACAACCTAAGGCAACTTTACCTCGCTGTTATGATGTATCGACAGGATTGGGGAGCAATAGCAGAAGAACCTGCTCGAGGTATCTGGCCTCATCAGTTAGGGCTGCCAGTTGACCCAATTGCAGAAAGACCTTTAGCACCTTATTTGAAAGACCTTAAGGTTTTTGAATGTCCTAATGACTTCCGTCCCCATGATGAAGTTACTCTCAAGCGTGGGTTCAAGCATTCATATACTCGGGGCTGGCCATGGTATCCTGCAGGGTTAGTTCACCCAGACTTAAAGTGGCCGTATTACCATGCAAGCAAATGTGGGCAACGATTTGTCTTGTATGAATGTTGGTGGCATGGGATTCAGCAGAAGACAGACGATTATGATATCACTTGCCGCTGGAACGGTCAAATTCGTGGGCATTATATACGCATTCCAGTGACGCCGTGCATTGACCCGTTGTAAAAATCACACAAAAAGGAGGGAATGTCAATGAAGTTGAGGAAATGGGCGTTTCTCTTCACCTTTGCCGTGCTCTTGTGGTTGTGGGTATTGGTTGGAGCGCAGAACCTTCAAAATTGTCGTGACAGATTTGGAAACAATCCATGGGCAAATTGCCCTGAAGGATGCTACTGCAACACACAAGGTCAACCTATGCAAGGTCGCTGCTGTGGCACTATTACTTTACATGGAGTGCCCTTCTGCTGCCTTTACCTTAACCCACCGCCACTCTATCCTTGCATCGTTCAAGGTCCCCTTCCCTATCCTTGCGGATATGCAAGATGTGGCTATTGTGGTGATGTTACTGGGATTGAATACGGTCAATGTGATACTAATTACAGAAGTCCCAGTTATGCTACTTGTTTGTTATATTGATATAATTACAAGGAGTTGTGATATAGTGTGAAGTTATTGATAAGTAAGCGAAAATTTTTGATGGTTGTTACTGTTTGTTTGTTAGTGGTAGTGATTTATTGGCTAATGAACTGGCTTCTCGATCCAATGAGAGCATTGAAGGGTTTTCTGGAAGCGATAGAACAAAAGGATATTGACCGAATTTACAGCATGACTTTGTCGGAGGAGAGAAAAGCAGGGCTAAGCAAGGAACAAGTGGCAAAGGTGGTTGGTGACCTCTTCTACCGACATGGGAATGTGAAATCAGAAATACTCATAACTCACAGGATAGCANATCGATGGTTGTATGGTTATGTGCTGTGGTGGAAGGTAGAAAATGGTCAGAAAAAACCTCTTCCGAGAACTAAAAACCGAGCTTCCAACGATTGTGGCAAGAATAGACATTTTTCGTCCCCCTTTGCGCTTGAAGTGATAAGTCAATTTTACAAGGTTTACATGGGAATTGCTTCATTGCAATTATGCACCTATTAAGCAGTGGATTACAAAAAATCCTGAGTTGAAGGAAGGAAGATGGAAACTCACCCCAATGGCAAAAGAATGGGCGAAGAAACAAATGGCGGAATTATGGGGTATCAAAGAAGTCTTTCCCTTGCCAGTAATGGCAAGAATGAGAGGTAAGATGAGAGTTTTTGGGGCAGATGGCGGGAAGAAGAGTGAACTTGGTCGCAGACAAATCTATCAAATTTCTGCTGCTACCCAAAGTCGGCGCCCAATAATTACATCACTAAATTATGGACTAAAGCACGAAAAGCGTATTTGGACTTTAGGCAGCATCTTTAAGATAGCTGCCTAACGCTCAGTCTCTTCTTTTCTGTCCGAAGAGCATGTTGCCGACAGTGTTTGCGATGGTGTAAAGCAGGGTCATGCCGAATGCAGCGCCGAAGTCTTTGACATGGAAGCCGTTGATGAGTTGGGTTTGACCGATGGCGAAGAAGACGATGGCGTTAAGAATAAGCCCTGCAACGAAACTTGCTAAGCCCAATGTCAACAGATTGAGCGGAAAGGTCAAGATGCGAAAGAAGAAAAGTGCAGGTCGGACGAAAGCCTGAGCCAAAGCGAGCAGAAAGACAACTCCCGCTGCTGCCCAAAGTCCACTAATCTCAACCCTGCCACCGTAAACCCCTTTTGCCAGCAGGAAAAGAGCCAGTGCGTTCCATACAAAGCGATAAGCAAGGCTGCGGACCGAGTCCATTTTCCCCGCACCTCAGGTTTCAGATTCCAAACTTCTCAGCAAATCGGAAACGACAGCGCTCGGTGAAAGCAAATGGCAACGGTTCTTCTGGAATGCAGCAACTCTTCCAACCAACTGTCCCTTCGAGAACACAACGACGCAAGCCACGAAAAATTTTGGCACTTGTCAACCCCAAACTTGCATCCCGCAAAGGGGATGACTCTAACGCCTAAACCTCGTCACTTTCCCGGCTGATTCTATTTCCTCTGCTTTCTCCACAATTCAGCCAGATGTCTGTAGCCGATCAGTTTTATGCCCTCGCTTTCTATGAACTTGCGGGTTTCTCGCTCAGTGAAAATCAGAAACTCGTGGTAGCGGTATTGCCATGCCCCTGTTATCGCCCTAATCTCTGGGTCATCGGTGCTCAAATGCAAGATGATTTCGCTGACCCCGGAAGGCAAGTTGCGAATGATTTCGTAGTAACTCTTCCGCCGCTCTTCCAGAGTGTCGCCACTGCCTCCCGTCACAAGGTTGTCAATGAACACGAAACCTTGTTGCTTGAGCCTAACTGCTACGGGTTGGTAGTCTATCCCCAACTGCTTCGCCATAGCAAGTATCTGAGGGGTCGGTGCAGGCAACATGGGCAGTATCCCATACTCAGCCCCAAGCCGAACATAGACCTCAAAGAAATCGGGTCTTGAAAAGCAAGTTCCCATGTGAGTGTCAATGTGAGTTGGCTTCATGCCGAAGTCCAGCGCCCTTTCAATCTGTGCCCTCAATTCCATTTCTACCTCTTCCGCTTTTGCGTTTTCCCTGACCGAAGCGACATCCCGCCACATGAAGCCATCCTTGTCAATTAGCCCCTTAACTTTGTCCCAAGGGGAAACCGGTCTCCATCGGTAATACTGCCACTCGCTGTTCAAGGTCAGGTGAAGCCCCAAATCCGCGTCAGGGTTACTTCTCGCCCATGCAGCAATCTCCGGAAACCATGGGCAAGGAACCATAACGCTCCCACATGTCACAATCCCTTCCGTCATCCCCTTGATGGAAGCGACATTTACGGCGTGGCACATTCCCAAATCGTCAGCATGGAGAATGAGCAACCTGTCTTCTTTCTTGAAGCCCAATTGCTCTGCGAGGGTTGAACCTTCGGGGGCGTTCAGGCTTTCAATCCTCGCCACAGACACCCCAACGGCAACACCCATTCCTGCCTTTTGTAGAAACTCCCTTCTCTTCATCTCCTCTCACCTCCGAAAAGGTCAAGTGGAAGGGGAAAGCGAACGACCGAACCTGACCTCACCTTATGCCCCTGTAGCAAATTCCGTATTGGTCCTGCATCGCAACTCCCCAAAGTTCGTCCTTGCAGGCAGCAGGGGTTGGGCTATTGCACCATCGGTTATAAGGGGTTTGAGTGATGCAATACTGCTTCAACTGCTGTCCATTCAAGTTCAGCCCAACGCAACCCGATTCTTGCGCCTTAACGACCTTTGCGTGCCCATCAGCAAAGTTAGCGTTGACAAAATCCAAATGCCTTGCTTGGACTGGGGAATCAAAAAGGTTAAAGTTACAAGCGCTCCGCGCTGCTAAGTTGCCATCGTAAATCATCGCTGTTTCGGTTGGGAATTGCAGTTCTGCCAACTTAACAGGTGGGACTGGGTTTAGCAAGCCCGGAACATATCCGTCCTCAAATACAGCGAAATTGAACGGGTAACTGGCATACTGGAAGCCGCCGCATTCTCCCCCAGCAAACCCAAATTGACGGAAGGCAGCATCAATGTCCATCGCCCTCGGTTCAGAAGGGCATTGGTAAATCTGCTTGTTTTTGACATAGGGCTCAATAGCAGCAAGCATTGTGAAAGCACAAGGTTGCATTGATGAGTTGAAAGCGAGATACACGCTCATTGGAAACGCCTCATCGTAGTCCTGAACATACTGCCCTGCAGCCGTTGCAGCCTGACGGAGATTGCTGAGACAGGAGGTTTGTCTTGCTTTTTCTCGAGCGCGGGAAAAGACGGGGAATAGAATCGCAGCCAGAATCGCGATAATCGCGATTACCACCAACAATTCAATCAGCGTAAAGCCGAACCGACAATGCTTTGTCCTCCACATGTCACATCCCTCCATATCCAGAGTTTTTTGCTACCGCCCTCATTATGCCACACTTTTGCCTTTGGTCAACAACCTTAAAGGGCGTTTCTCAGGGATGCCAGGGCGGCGCGGGAAGCGGCGTTGGGTGCTCTCAAACTTTCGGGCAACAACGAGGGCTCTGCGCACATCGGAAGTTGGAAGGGTGAACCTATGAACTGCTTCAACCTTCCCGCCAACCAACGGTGCTGTCAGTTTGCCAATTTCCAGTTCTTCGTCCACTTTCGGTCCTTTGTAGGCGATGGCTATCCCGCCAATTTTCACGAAAGGAAGGGTGCACTCCCAAACGATGTCTAAAGCGCCAAAGGCTCTCGCAACCGCAACATCAAACCCCTCCCGGAACACCTTCTGGTGCGCCAACTCCTCCGCTCTTCCCCACACAACCTCAACATTTGTCAACCCAAGTTCTGAACAAACGCTTTGAAGGTATGCCACTTTTTTGCGGGTAGCGTCAATGAGGGTGAAACTGACCTTAGGGCACATTATCGCCAAGGGCAAACCGGGAAAGCCTGCACCCGTCCCGACATCTACGACTGCTATCTCTTCCCCAATCAAGTTGAAAGCCAAAGGAGCCACTGAGTCCAGATAGTGCTCAATCGCGATGCGTTCTGGCTCCGTGATGCTCGTCAGGCTTAACTTCTCGTTCCAATCCAAAAGCAGTTGAGTCAGTCTGCGGAACCGTTCTCGCTGAACTTCGTCAAGGGCAATGTTCCAACAGGCTAATCCTTCTTCAAGTCGCTTCAGAGTTCTGTCAATCTCCATGCCCTCTCACCGCCATCGGACAATTCTCCAACCTCGCTCTGTTGCGAGGCGACGAAGTTTTCTGTCGGGGTTAACAGCCACAGGGTTTCCAACGCACTCTAACATCGGCGCATCGCTTACACTGTCGCCGTAAGCGTAACTGGCTCTTAAGTCTATCCCCTTTTCGCCAGCGTATGTTTTGACAGCCTCAGCCTTTCCAACACCTATCAGGGGTTTCCCGATGAGCCTTCCAGTAAACTCGCCGTCAACTTCTTCCAACCTTGCAGCCAGCAAATCAGCGCCCAACCACTGTGCAAGTGGTGCGACGGTGAAATCGGCGCCACCTGTAACTAAAACGATTTTGTGGTTTCGCTCGCGGTGCCACTGAACTTCCCTCAAAGCGTCATTGTAAACTCGTGGTTTCAGTGAACTCTCAAAGTTCTCCCAAAACCACCGTCTCGCTTTCTCCGAAGAGATGCCCGCATACTGGCGGAAAAACAGTGTGACGAAAATGCGCCGGTCAATTTGGTCAGCAACGAAATAGATGGGCAAGTGGCAAATTAACTTGCACAACCAAAGCCAATAGCAATGTCTCGGGAGGGTTTCCCTCTGAAGCCAAATTAGCGGCATTAAGACATTTGTTGCGGTCAGCGTCCCATCAACATCGAAGAAAGCAGCGACCATCCCTCACCACCAAGATTTCAAAATTTGTCCGCTCATCATTCCAGTTGTCCGAGTTCATAAAGGACCAAGGCTATTGCCACAATCGCTGCTGTTTCCGTCCGCAAAATTCGTTTCCCCAAACTGACAACTTGTGCTCCCATCCTCTCAGCCTCTGCCACCTCGCTTGGGTCGAACCCGCCTTCTGGTCCGATCATGATTGCGACATGACTTGCATCCCTGAAAGGCGTCACAACTTCCTTCAAGGGTTCTTCCGCCGCCTCATAGAAAAGCAGCCACAGGTCAGATTTTGCAGCCTCGTCCAAGGCTTTCTTGAAAGGAAGGGGCAAGGCGATTTCAGGGACAATTTTGCCACCGCTTTGCTCAGTTGCCGAAACCGCCACCCTTTGCCAGCGCTCCCTCTTTGACTTAGCCTTATCGGGGCTCAGTTGGACAATGGTTCTTCGGGTGAACATAGGCACGATTCTTTGAACTCCGAGTTCCGTCGCCTTTCGCACGATGAAATCCATCTTCTCGCCTTTCGGTATGCCTTGGAACAAAGTCACGAAGGTTTTGGGTTCGGGGCGCGAGAAATTGGGTTCAAGCAGCCTCACCCTGACGACATCAAATTCTGTCCCAACGATTTCTGCCACCCACTCAACCCCACGAGGGTCACAAAGCAGAATTTGGTCGCCCACTTTCATCCTGAGCACCCGCAAGATTCTATGTGCCAATTTGTCCGTCAAAGCGACATGCTCAGTTGTCAAGTTGAAAGGCACGATGAACCTTCGCACCAGCACCACCTTGTCGCTTGCTGTTTTGAAAAAGTGTAGCGACGATTTTCGAAGTTGGTGAGCAGAGTTCGTTATACTTGTGTGGCAGAAGTGCTTCGCCGTTTAAGCGTTGCAGAGAGGGTGAAGGGAAATGGAACGGGCGGATGTCATCGTTATCGGTGGCGGAATCATCGGAGTCTGTGTGGCTTATTTTCTGGCTGAGAGAAGCGCTAATGCGATTTTGCTTGAGCGCGATGAAATTTGCTCCGGCGCATCCTACGGCAATGCTGGGCTGGTTGTCCCAAGCCACAGCGTCCCTCTCTCAGCGCCCGGCGTGATCGAAAAGGGACTGAGATGGCTTCTCAACCCCGAAAGCCCACTTTACATACGCTTCAGGCTTGACTTTGAACTCATGTCGTGGCTTTGGAGGTTTTGGCGCTTTTGCACCGAAGAGCATGTCAAGCACTCCCTTTCCATCCTCGTCCCGATGCAGCAAGAGAGTTTGAGACTCTTTGAGCAATTTGCTGCAAGTGGGCTTGAGTTTGGGCTTCAGCGCAAGGGCACGATGACAGTGTTCAACACGCAAAAAACCTTTGAAGAAGGCGTTCAAGAAGCGGAGTTGCTGAGGGAGTATGGCATCGAATCTCAGGTCTTGTTTGGGGAAAAGGTTCGCGAGAAGGAACCTCTCCTCAAGGAGAGCGTTGTGGGCGGAATTTACTTCCCCGGCGACGCTCATTTGGACCCCGCCCAATTTGTCCTTGCCCTCGCAAAAGAGGTTGAGCAGAAAGGTGTCGAAGTCCTAACTCAAACCGAAGTGATTGAATTGCAGGTCCGAGAAAACATCGTTGAGTCGGTGGTGACGACAAAGGGGCAGTTCAAAGCCGACACAATCGTTTTGGCTGCTGGTGCTTGGTCATCCAATTTAGTGCGCAACTTGGACATCAAAATTCCCATTCAACCGGCGAAGGGCTACAGCATCACATTTTACGAACCCAACCTCTGCCCATCCATACCGCTGATGCTCAGCGAAGTTAGAGTTGCGGTCACTCCCCTTAACGGGCGTTTAAGGTTTGGCGGGACTTTGGAACTCGCTGGGTTGGACTTATCCATCAACCAGAGAAGGGTTGAGGCAATAAGGCGCGGGGCAACCCAATACTTGCCACAGATTGAAGCGAAAAGGGAAGAGGTTTGGCGTGGCTTGAGACCATGCACGCCAGACAGTTTGCCAATCATCGGGCGTCCCCGAAAATTTGACAACCTTGTCATCGCTTCCGGGCATGGCATCTTGGGAGTTTCCCTCGGACCTGTCACCGGGAAACTTGTGGCTCAATTGGTTTGTGGCGAACCTTTGGACTTTGACATACAACCTCTCAGCCCTGACCGCTTTCAGTGAAAACCGCTCATCATCACATGAGCCTTCGGGTTCAAAGTCGCAAAATTAAAAAGCGCGTTGGTCATAAGGCACAAAGGGGGCGATGGAAGATGATTGTTCGCACCCAAGCCTATGCCAGAATCGCTTTGATTGGGAACCCGTCGGACGGATACTACGGCAAAACCATTGCTTGCACCATCCGCAACTTTTCGGCTCAAGTGACCTTATGGGAGAGCCCGACTTTGGAACTCGTTCCACATCCGCGCAATGACCCGACAAAGTTTGAGAGCCTTGAAAACTTGAAAGCAATTGCGGAGCGGGACGGCTACTACGGCGGTTTAAGGCTTCTTTTCGCGACTTGCAAAAAGTTCAAAGATTTTTGCGACGAGAAGGGAATTGTGCTTCCCGAGCGGAATTTCACTATCACCTACGAGACCGACATCCCACGCCAAGTTGGGCTTGGCGGTTCAAGCGCAATCGTCACCGCCGTGTTTAAAGCCCTGATGCAGTTTTACGGGCTTGACGAAACCCACATCCCAAAGCCAATTCAGCCCAACATAATTCTCAGCGTCGAGCGGGATGAGTTGGGAATTGCTGCGGGGTTGCAGGATAGGGTTGCTCAGGTCTACGACACTTTGGTCTACATGGACTTCAGCCGACATTTCATGGAGCAGTGGGGTCATGGGCTTTATGAGGTCATGGACAAAAACTTGTTGCCTCCGCTTTTCCTCGCTTATGTCAACAAACCCTCCTTTTCGGGGCGGATACATTCAAACCTGCGGGCTCGCTATGAAGCGGGAGACCCAACAGTCCTGCGCGCTATTGAAGAATGGCGCGAATTGACCGATGAAGCGAAGGAAGCCCTTGAGCAACGAGACTACAAACGGCTTGCCCAACTTATGAACCGAAACTTTGACTTGAGGCGGGAAGTTTTGGGCGATGCCGCTCTCGGTCAGGAGAACTTGGAGATGATTGAAATCGGGCGAAAGTTGGGTGCGCCGACAAAACTCCCCGGTTCAGGTGGGGCAGTTATCGGCATCTTCTGGGATGAGGAGCATTTTCGCAAATTGCAGCGAGCCTACAACGAAAAAGGTTACGCTTGCGTGAAGGTGGAAGTTTGAACGAGCGCAAGGGGGCGAAGGGACGATGAACAGGGTTGTCCAAAAAGCGGTAGTGCCTGCCGCTGGTAAAGGTAGCAGGCTTTTGCCAGCCACGAAGTCGCAACCGAAAGAAATGCTTCCCGTCGGTCGCAAACCTGTCATCCAGTATGTCGTTGAGGAACTCGCTCATGCCGACATCCGAAATGTCCTTATCATCACCGGTCGGAAAAAGCGCAGCATTGAAGACCACTTTGACGAAGATGCAGACTGGGGTGACTTGGAAGACGAATTGCTCCCGTCGGCAGCGAGGTTGGGAGTTCAAGTTTTCTATGTCAGGCAAAGTCAACCTTTGGGGTTAGGGCATGCCGTTTCGCTTGCCCAAGAGTTCACTGGAGGTGAGCCTTTCGTCGTTTCCCTCGGAGACACAATCATTTGGACACCGAGACCCGGGTCGCTCATCCAAAGGATGATTCAGGCTCATCTGGAATTGAAGGCTACTGCCACTATCGCCGTTGAAACTGTCCGAAAAGAGCATGTATCCCGCTACGGGATAGTTGCCCCAGCCCACTGGGAGAAGACATCTGCGGGTGAAGTGATGCGCTTGACCGACATCGTAGAAAAACCTTCAGTTGAAGAAGCGCCAAGTTGCTTTGCCGTCGCTGCGAGATACATCCTTGAGCCGGTCATCTACGACGCTCTCAAAGAGACGCCGCCTTCCATCGGCAACGAAATCCAACTCACAGATGCCATCCGTTTACTGGTCCGCGAGGGCTATCCCGTCTATGCTTTGCCCCTTGAACCTGACGAACAGCGATGGGACATCGGCAACTTTGAGAGTTACTTCAAAGCCTTCGTGCAAGTGGCAATGATGGACGAGGAACACGGCAGAGAAATTCGGGAGTTCGTGAGGGAACTGTTGGGCAGTTAACCTCATTGATGACGCAACCGAAAACAAACTCATGCTAAGAAACAACGGGAGGGCAAGGCTCCTGCCGAGCCGAAACGGAAGCGAATGGCGAATAGCGACTGGCGACTGGTAGAACGGCAGCGAATGGTGAGTAGCGAATAGTAAGTAGTTTTGGAGGTCAGTGCTTCTGCACTGCCGAAAAATTTCTCGGCTTTTAACAATTGCACTCCGCACTTAGCACCCGCACCCGATTTTGGCTCACCGGAGGTTCGCCCTCCCGAATTTTCAGCCGCCGAATGAATTCGGTGCTCAAAAGAAGTAGTTGATGACGAAGAAACTGAGCGCCGACTTGGAACGGGACATGGGACAAGGGGCACGGGACAAGGAACAATGGGAGAGCGAGGTTTCTGCCGAAGCCAAGTATGACAGCGATTGGCGATTGGCGAACGGATTTCAGTTTACCTCGCTTTTTCACTCCCCCACAATTTTGCCGCTTGTCTTTAAGGGCTTGAGACCTTCCTGCGTCCAAATGGGGACGAAGGGGCATGGCTCTCTCACAATTAGGGTTCTGATTTCGTTTCCGTAGTCAAGCAACCACTTAGTCGCTGCCGGCAAATTTTCACTGTCTCGTGACGAAACGACTTGGACTGGAATGTCAAGGGCACTCAACAATCGTTCAATCTGGATTGGTGGGTGAATTCGTTTGAAGCGTT
>JGI20130J15133_1002157_pt1 | contig 15010 bp, 17 predicted proteins | sample WasSprMetagenome_FD_15133 | JGI IMG/M metagenome (IMG submission 15133) | reverse complement strand
GATGGCGAAAATCAAAAGTCGCTTTCCCATCTTCGCTCACCTGCGCTGCTTGAAAGCATCAGTTTGCTCACCGACTGAAGTCGGTGGCTGCAAAACGAAACTTGCTGAAGCAGGCTAACAAAGAGTTGCTGAAAAATTGGAGGGCACATCTCCTGATGTGCCGAAATTTTTCGGCAGTGCAGGAGCACTGCCCTCCAAAAAAACCATTTGCCATTCGCCACTTGCTACTCGCTACTTGACTTTGCCAGTTCTTTTGCCCTTTGATGTGCGGCGGAGATTGCCTCTATGATTGCACCGCGAAAGGCTTGTCGCTCTAAAACCGAGAGAGCCGCTATGGTGGTTCCGCCGGGAGAAGTCACCATGTCTTTGAGTTCGGCAGGATGCTTTCCAGTCTCAAGGAGCATCTTAGCCGCCCCGAGTAAAGTTTGTGCAGCCAACTTCAAAGCCACATCTCTTGGCAACCCCAAGTTGACGCCAGCATCGGCGAGGGCTTCAGCGAAGACGAAAACATATGCTGGTCCGCTGCCCGAAAGTGCTGTCACTGCGTCCATCAACTTTTCAGGGACATCAACGACCAATCCAACGGCGCTAAAAATTTCGTGGGCAATTTTTCGGTGGTTCTCGTCGGCGTTCGTCCCAAGCGCAATTGCGCTTGCCCCAGCCAAGACTTGTGCGGGTGTGTTCGGCATAACGCGAATGACGGGCGTTCCCTGAGGCAACGATGTCTCTATGCGGGCAATTGGAACGCCCGCAGCGATTGAAATGACGCAATGCTTTTTCGGGTCAATGACAGGAGCGATGTCGGCGAGCACATCGTCCATAACTTGAGGCTTGACACAAAGCAGCACGATTTCGCTCTGTTGGACTGCGGACTTGTTATCGTCGGTGGTCGGAATTCCCAGCGCATGAATTCCCACCAATTTTGGCGGGTCAATGTCAGCGGCGACAATTTGCTCAGGCTTGACCTTCCCACTTTGGATAAGCCCACGCACCAAAGCGCTGCCCATTGCGCCAACTCCGATGACCGCCAACTTTTTATCCTCCAAAGGACTTGACAGTCCCATAAGCATCGCCCCTTGCCAAAGTTTTACGCCTCACGCTTTACGCATTACGCTTCACGCTCCAACTTCTACTCCCAACTTCCTGCGCACATAGTTGATCAAGCCGCCTGCATTGAGGATTTCCCGCATGAAGGGCGGGATCGGCATGGCTTGGTAAGTTTTGCCTGTTGTGAGGTTTTTAATGGTGCCCGTCTCTATGTCCACTTCAAGTTCGTCGCCGTCGCGAATTTCGTCAACCGCTTCAGGGCACTCAAGGACAGGCAAACCGATGTTGAAAGCGTTCCGATAGAAGATGCGCGCGAAACTTTTGGCGATGACGCAACTTATGCCCAATCCCTTAATCGCCAACGGTGCGTGCTCGCGGGATGAACCGCAGCCGAAGTTCTCGCCGGCAACGATGATGTCGCCGGGCTTTGCCCTTTGCGGGAAGTCGGGGGCAATCGGTTCCATGCAGTGTTTCGCCAATTCCTGCGGGTCGGTTGTGACCAAATATCGGGCTGGGATGATGATGTCGGTGTCAATGTTGTCGCCAAATTTGTGGGCTTTGCCTCGCAGAATTTCACTCATGCTCTCGCTTCCTCCTTTCCGCAGTTTGCAGTCCATGATTTTGGCACTTTCCGTTCAAATTCGTTTCTCACTCCGGTTGCCTCCACGAGTGTTTCGGTTCCCAACCCAAAAGATTCTTCGCTTTGCTCAAGTCAAACAAACCTTCGTGCCCCTGAAGTTCGCGCTTCAGCGGCACATCGGGATAAACAGCCTTGATCAGTTCCATCGTTGGGACGGCTGAAGTCGTGTCGGCGGCGCAGATGAAAAACGCTTCATGACCTTTCCATGTCGCGGCGAGGGATTTCAACACAGCGTCAACCACATCCCTGATGTCAACATAGCCCCACAAACCTTTGAAGTCGCCGGGGATGTCACGGCGCGGGTATTGACGCCAACGCTCATACCACTCCGGTGAGGTGACACCGTGAAAGCGGAGGCTGACTATGGTCATGCTCGGCTCAAGCCTGACCATCGCGTCGGCAATCTGTTCGCCAAGCCACTTTGACAGACTGTAGCAATCTTCAGGGCGGGCAGGATGAGATTCGTCAACGGGCAAGTATTCAAGTCGCGGTCGTTCCTTGTTGTAACTTAGCCCAATGGCATTGATGCTTGAAGCGACAACGACTTTGTGGATGCCCAATTGCCTGCACGCTTCAAGGACATTGTAAGTGCCCATGACATTGACCCTCATGACCTCGTGGGGCATTCCGCGCCAAGGTCCTGGAATGGCTGCAAGGTGGACAACGGCGTCCGCACCTTTCAGGTTGTTGATGACTTGAGCGAAATCGGTGACATCGGCGCAAACGAAATCGGCGTTCCTGTCTTCGGGCGCTTGCATGTCAAACACAAGCACATCGTGCCCTTGTTCCAAAAGACCTTTCACCACTGCCCTTCCGATGCGACCTGCGCCACCGGTCACAACGATTTTCATCTCCGACCCTCCTTCGCTGGCGGTTGATTTGAAGTTGATGCCTGAGCCGAAAAGGTTAGAAAATCGTCGGTCCTTTCCTGTTTCTCCACTGGGCGACCTGTCCAAATTGGCTCACATTCGGCTACAATTTTGGCGGCAAGGAGGGACGATTTGATGAGTCAAACAACGACGAAGGCTTTGCCGAACTCACCCGAGCAAAGGGTTTTGACGCCGATTTTTTCCGGTGTGGCAAAAATTGTCGCCAAGGAGAGATACCGAAACTTTTGCCGCTTGACAATTCGTTGCCCAGAAATTGCGGCGAGGGCTCAACCGGGGCAATTTGTCAACCTTTACCTTGATGGGCTCGGTGGCGGAGCGAGTTTTGAGCGGTCGAATTTGCCGATGGCTGCCATATTGCCGAGACCTTTCAGCGTGGCAAAAATTGTCCCGCTCAGGAAGGGCGTGATTCAAAGCGACGAGCCGCAAGCGTTTTCCGTGCTCTTTGACATTCGCGGCGTCGGGACAAATTGGCTGGCTCAGTTGACAACCGATGTTCCCGTCAGGGTTTCAGGACCGTTGGGAAAAGGTTTTTGGTTGCCCGAAGGGACGAAAACGGCGGTCTTGGTTGCCGGTGGCATCGGCATCGCGCCTTTCCCCTTCTTGGCAGAGAGGCTGAAGGCTCAAGGGGTTGAGACTGTCCTTTTGCTTGGGGCGAAGGCAAAGGACAAATTGCCCTTTGACCCAGTTCGTGCCGAATTCCCGTTTTTGCGAAACGGCAAGCCGCTTTCGTATTGGGGCGCTGACGAATTTGAGAGCATTGGAGTCCGCTCCGCAATCGCCCTTGAAAAACCGGAAGACGGCTTCTTCGCTGGAACGGTCACGCAACTTTTTGAGGCATGGCTTTCGACTCGGAAGGAACTGGACGGCATAGTCGTTTACGGTTGCGGTCCAATTCAGATGCTCAAGGCGCTAATCCAAATCGCTCAATCCTACAACTTGCCCTGTCAAGTATCTTTGGAAGAGCGGATGGGTTGCGGGATGGGGATTTGCTTTGGTTGCCCCATTCCCGTCAAAGGCGGCGGATACAAACTTTGTTGCACCGAAGGTCCAGTCTTTGACACAAGCGAACTGGCGTTGTGAGCCAAAGGCACGCAAAGGAGGGGAGTTGGGATGAAGGACTTGGCGCTTCGGGCTTTGGACACGGCGAAAAAGTTGGGCGCAACTTATGCCGATGTCCGAATCTTGCTGACAAGGCGAGAAGACATCTTGGTCAAAAACGAGCGGGTTGCTTCATTGGAGCAGACTGAGGACATCGGTGTGGGTGTTAGGGTCATCGCCGATGGCGCGTGGGGGTTCGCCGCAACCCGCGAAGTCACTCCGGAAGCGTTGGACAAATGCGTTGCCCAAGCCGTTGAGATTGCTAAAGCCAGCGCAACTTTGAAGGAGCGGGAAGTCGTCTTAGCGCCCGAACCTGCCCATGTCGCTTTCTGGGAAACTCCCATTGAAGTTGACCCGTTCACCGTCCCCTTGACAGAAAAGTTGAGACGCTCCGACAATGCACTCAAATCATGCGCAAGTTCCCGGAAGTTAAAGTCGCTGTCGGCTGGATGAGTTTTCAGCGGAAGCACCAATGGTTTGCCAGCACTGAAGGGGCAATCATTGAGCAGATACTCACCAGAAGCGGTGCGGGGATTCAGGCTCAAGCAACGGACGGGAGCGATTTGCAAGTTCGCTCATACCCGCAATCTCACGGGGGTCAGTTCATGAGCAAGGGCTACGAACTGGTTGAGGAACTTCGCTTGGCTGAGCACGCAGAACAAATTGCTGAGGAAGCGAAAGCCCTTCTGACCGCAGACCCGTGCCCTGAGGGCGAATTTGACCTGATTTTGGACGGCTCGCAGTTGGCGCTTCAAATCCACGAATCCGTCGGGCANNCNCTTGAGTTGGACAGGGTTTTCGGCTCAGAAGCCAACTATGCGGGCACGAGTTTCGCGACACCTGAGAAGTTGGGCAACTTCCAATATGGCTCACCAATTGTCAATATCGTTGCCGATGCAACTTCGCCCGGCGGGCTCGCGACTTTTGGCTACGATGACGAAGGCGTTCAGGCTCAAAGGTGGCATCTCATCAAGGACGGCATTCTGGTTGACTACTTGACATCACGCGAAACGGCAGCGAGGTTGGGCGCTGAGAGAAGTCACGGGTGCATGAGGGCTGATGGCTGGCAAAACTTGCCTATCATCCGAATGGTCAACATCAGCCTGATGCCGAGGGAAGGGACTTTGGATGACCTGATTGCTGACACCAAGCACGGAATCTTCATGGCTGTCAACCGAAGTTGGAGCATTGATAACCAGCGAGTGCAATTCCAGTTCGGGTGCGAAATCGGCTGGGAGATTAAGGACGGCAGAAAGGTTCGGATGGTCAAGAACCCATGCTATGCTGGCATCACTTGGGAGTTTTGGCGTTCGTGCGATTTCATTTGCGGCGAGAGCGAGTTCGTCTTGTGGGGCGTCCCAAACTGCGGCAAAGGTCAGCCACCACAGCGAGCCGAAATGTCTCACGGAGCAGCACCAGCAAGGTTCAGAAAAGTCAAGGTCTTTCCGGCAAAGTGAACCCGCCCTCCTGACCATTGTGGACTTTTAAGCGAGCCAAGTCCAAAAACGCAGGTTCACATCTTACCATTTCGTCTGGCTCGACAAGAACGGCGACAGAGTTTCCGGGCGGGGAGAAGTTTTGCCCCTATCTCATTGACGACACTTTCCTGCCAACTTACGACTGGGTCGCAAAACCCATCAACCCTAAAAGTTCGGTGAAAAAATAAGCCATCATGCTACGGACTTCAGTCCGTAGTTGATGACGCAGAAACTGAGCGCCGACTTTAGTCGGCGAATTTTTTTCCCGCAAAATTTGGCACGACAGAAGCCGTGCATCCCCGNTTTTTCTTACGANTGNGTCTCAAAACCTGTTGAGCAGCGCATTTCTGAAAACCGAGATTTTGGCGGCAAAAAGCTAAAAACTGGTGGGTTCTCAAGTCTTTACAAACTCTCTCTCTCTCTCTCGTTATAATGAAAGTGGCTTTGACGATCGCATTAAGACAGCAGAGCCCTTCGGGGTGTCGCTTATGAGAGGCAAAAGTTTCCGAACNGAGGGCAAAATAGGGAAATTGGCGAGGTGGGCTAAAGATAATTGGCAAGTTCTTATCTTTTGGCTTGCCTGTGCTTTCGCTGGTTGGTATCTTGGTGCAAGGGGTTATGGGATGGAAATTTACTTCCGCATAACAGGAATAAACCCTCAAGAGTGGACACCTCTTCTTTTGCTAACGGCTCAAAATGATCCAAAAATTGGAAGTATTGTTTCGCTTGAAGGACTGACTGACTGGCAAGGCAAACTTTTCAAACTGCCTTTCCCTGACAAGGAAACAGCCTTGCTATTCGTGTGCGGGAGATGTGGCTTGGAAGACACCCTGAACCTTGCGCAGGCATTTCAAAACCGATACTATCAAAAAGTTCGTCTTTGTGTTGTTTACATTGGAGAGCCAGATGCTGAGGCTTATGCTCTCATGCAGCGAACGAAGGGATTGATTTTCTTGAGAGATCCCAAGTTGGAAGTTTTTGAGCGCTTAAATGCCCTTTATATGCCCCGTTTCTACTTAATCTCGGCTAATGGAACGCTTCGTTATCTTAGCCCTTTGACAGGTCACTTTTGGCGATTTGAAAAGTGGCAGGAGGAGTTTGAGCGATTAGGTCAGTTGTTATTATATGGAAGGTGAAGGAAAGTGCGAAGGGGAATGACATTAATTGAATTACTGGTTGTGATAGGAGTGATTGCAGTGATTATAGGGATAACCTATCGGGTGCTTTCTCAAGCTCGAGAACGAGCCCATCTGGTTACATGCATTAGTAACCTTCGTCAACTTGTTCTGGCTGTTCACATGTATGAGCAAGATTGGGGAACTGTGCCAATAGAACATCCGAGGAAAACACCAGAAGGGTTATATGGTTATGTGCAGCAAATTCTTTTCCCAACTTATGTTAACGACAAGTCTTTATTCGTCTGTCCAGATGATCCTTATCTTGGCAGGCATCCTTTTATCGTCTTATGGCGAGGTGAGGAATGGCCGATTTCATACGGATATTACATCAATCATGTGACTGTAAGAGAGTATGGCAAAGGTAACCCTCGTCTGAGCCCGAGGTCGCCAATTTTTGACTGCGGTTTTCATAAGCGTGAATTTCAGATAGATATTATTGCCCGATATGATGGTTCAATAGAATTGGCACCTCGTGGGCTTTACAAATTCATAAGACCTGAGTTTGAGGAGGGGATAAAACATGAGAATGACAAAATTAGGCTTTAAGTGGTGTGCTGTGGTTATCCTGTTAGTTCTCGCTTTAACAGGATGCCCAAGGAGGCGTTCTTGCATAGACACCATCATTCCTCCGGGCTGTGTGCAAGTAGGTCGGCAGAATGATGTGTTATGCTGTTGGCTAGGTTCAATATATAGGTGTGACTTGCTCATCTATCGGGATTCTCAAGGCGTTCGAGGATACCGTAGCACCGCTATTTCAGAATGCGATGGTCCTCTTGGACCGTGTAGAGCACAAATTTTGACCTGCAAGTGATAGATATGATTGGGAAGAAAATTTCTCTTGTCGGAGTGTTGATTTTTGCGATATCTTATCTTGCTACGATAGGGTGGAATCTGGTAAAGGAACAAGTTTGGACATACTTTGAGCCTTATTTTGCCTGTCGTTACAACCTGAAAGCCCTTTGGGTGTTAAGCCAAAAGGTGAGTAGGCGTTATCAGGTTCCTTTTCCACCACCTGTGAGGTGGATCAAAATAGCGACGAAGAAAACGGTTATGTTAACCGAAAGGGAAGCAAATTATCTGGGGATGTCTGAGTGGGTAGGCTCTTATGTAGATTTCCCCTTGTCGCTCATCTGTCCGAGAGACCCAAAGTATCTTCTCAAAGTCGCTATGGATAGTCAAGGGCTTGATTACGAACCAAGTTACCTTTGGCATCCTGATAACCGCACTTTAGCCTATTGCCCTTATTGTCGTCTTGCCGTCCTTTTGGACGGGAAGATAGAGAAGCGATGAAGGAGGGATGAAAGATGCGTAACAATCAACTTCTCAAAAGACGCCTCCTTTGGGTTGGGGCTTTCGTCATTGCTTCAGTGGTGGCAGTAACCTTCAAACTTTCAGGCTACCAACCATCTCCTCAAGCAGTTGTCGTTGAGCCTATAGTTCTTGAAACTGCGACGATAGAAGTGGTAAATGGTCTCAACCGTCTCTTCCCTTTGCTCAATGGCACTATCTTTGAAGACATTCCCTTTCATCAAGCCAATCGAACCGCTTCAGAAACTGACAGCGACGGTGATGGGTTCCCCGATTGGCAAGTTTATGATTTCGGAACGACGGAAGACGATGGTTATGGCGGTCTCGTGAAAATTCACGATCAAGGAAGCGTCTTAAAGTATGTCTTTGAGACCTTCCAGACCCCGACGGAGACATGGTCAGGATGGCTAACTTCTCCCGATACTGACCAATTCCCTGCAGGTCAATACGCTTGGAATTTCTCAGTGCAAACTTCTCAAGGGCTAGAACAATGGCAAGGAACCGTGACCATCTCCCAACAAGATGTTGAGCAGTTTTCCATGCAAGGGACTATCTCAAAATCAACCTCTCAGGGAACATCTCAACTTGTAATTTCCGATACAAACCCATTAAAAGTTGATACCACCCAACCTGCTCTACTTTATGATGGAGAAGCATTCTTCACTTTTACCGATCAAGATGGAATTCAATGGCAAGGTTCATGGAGTGTCATGAATGTTGGTGTTACAAAATTATGGGTTGACGAAAATGGTAACGGACAGATGGATAGCGGTGAAGTAGCAGATATCGTTTACGATGCCCAAACGGGAAATTGGCAATCAAGCGCTTCCCAGTCCTCTGAACCTGTTTCCCCAATTGATTGGTGACCGATCAATTTGTCAACCCTTGACAGGTTCAAACCAGCCGACTGTGCGGTTGGTTTCGGTGAAGATTTGCTTTGCTGCATTAACGAGCAAATCAGGCGTGACTTTTTGCAGGTTGGGCAAGTAGGCGTTGAGCAACTTCCAATCGCCCAGAACCTCGTATGCGCCAACATGATATGCCCGCTCAGTTGCCCCGTCTAACGAACGCAGGAAATCGGCTTGTTCCATGTGCACTACCCGCTCCAATTCGTCTTGCTCGGGCGGTTTTTCGGTCAACTGCTGCAACTCCGACCAAACTATGTCTTCAACTTCAGGCAGCGATGATTGGTCTGTCAAGGTCACGAAGACGGTGAAAAGGGCAGCCTCTTTGTGGACGGAGTTGCCAACCCAGACGCTCAAAGCCTTCTTCGTCTCAACCAGTTTACGATAAAGCCGAGATGTCCGCCCATGCCCAAGCACATCGGCAAGGATATGCAACGCATATGGAACAAGTTGCTCGTTTCCGTCCCTCGTCCCTTGATAAGTCGGTGCATGGAAGACCATCGCCAGCAGCGGCAACTCACCGTGCCCTTTTACCCTAACCCTTCGTTCGCTCCTCTGCGGTGGTTCTTTCACTTCAGGCACTTTCGCCCCTTGACTCGGTTGCAATTCGCTGAACCGCTTTTCAACTTCGGGCAAAACTTCTTCAGGCGTGACATCGCCGCTCAGGACAAGGAAAGCGTTATTGGGCGCATAGAAGCGGCGGTAGTAGTCATAGAGGTCGTCTCTGGTCATCCGCTCCAAATCACTTCGCCAGCCAATGATAGGGTTGCGGTAGGGATGAACTTGGAAGGCTGTCGCGAGGACTTCGGTGAAAAGGCGGTGCTCAGGATGGTTCTCATACATCTCCAACTCGCTCAAGATGACACCCCGCTCCAATTCCGTCTCCTGTGGGTCAAACAGGGCGTTGGTCATTCGGTCAGCCTCTATGTCAAGGGCGATGAGCCAATTNTCNTTCGGCAAAGTCTCAAAGTAAGCGGTGTGGTCATAGGTTGTGTGACCGTTCAAGACGCCACCGTGTTTTTGGATGAGACGNGCAATTTGTCCTTTCGGGAACTTTGGCGTCCCTTTGAAAAGCATGTGCTCAACCCAGTGGCTGATNCCAGTTATGCCGATTTGCTCGTGCCGAGAACCGACTCGGTAAAACGCCCAAACGCTGACGACCGGCGCATAATGAACGGGCGCAATGAGAACCTTCAAGCCGTTCGGCAAAACATGTTCGCTGACTTGCACTGACCATTCCGCCACTTCAATCACCTCCGTGCCGAAAATTGTAACGCCTCCGAAAGGGTTGCGAGTTGAGGGTTGTGAGTTGCGGGTTCTGGCGATAAACTTGAACGAGCGACCTTGAACTTGGGCGCAAGGGGTTGATGATGGATGGAGCAAAGAGTTCAGCCCTTTGACCCGTTCAAACTTTGCTCGGTCGGGACGGTTCGCAGGTTGCTTTTGGAGCACCAAATCCGACCATCTAAGGCGATGGGGCAAAGTTTTATCGTCAACCGTTCCGCCCTTGAGCGAATTGTCAGCGCTGCTGAACTGAAGCCAGATGAAGGGGCTTTTGAAATCGGCACGGGCTTCGGGACGCTTACGGCTGCATTGGCGCAAAAGTGTCGGATTGTCATCTCGTTGGAAAAGGACAAGCATTTGTTTTCTGTGGCGGAAACTCTGCTGAAGCCGCTCGCTAATGTCCGATTGATTTGTGATGACGCCTTGACCGCCGATTGGGAAGCACTTATCCGCGAACACGGCGAGGTCGCACGGTGGAAGTTCGTGAGCAACCTGCCTTATGCCATAAGCAAGCCCTTGCTCATGCGGCTGATGAGGGAGCGTCACCTTTTCCCTTTGGCTGTCGTGACTGTCCAGCGGGAAGTTGCTCAAAGGATGACGGCGAAACCGGGCGATGAGGGCTACAGCATCTTGAGCATCGCCGTTCAGTTTTATGCCGATGTTCGCATCTTGTTCAACCTGCCTCCGACCAGTTTCTACCCTGAACCCGAAGTTTGGTCGTCGGTCGTCAAGTTGCAATTCCTGTCACAGCCGAGGGTCAATGTTTCTGACGAGAGGTGGTTTTTCAAAGTTGCTGAAGCAGTTTTGATGCAGAGGCGCAAAACGATTACGAACGCGTTGCACATTCGGTTTGGGTTGCCCAAAGGGTTGCTTGCTGAGTTGCTGCAAAGTTGTGGCATCGACCCTGAACGGCGCGGCGAAACTTTGTCAATTCACGAACTGGCGCAACTGGCGGAAAATTTGCGGCAAAATCTTCCCACAAAAAGGAAGCGTAACGGGGCGTAATCCGTAAAAGCGTGTTGTTGCCCAACTCGCAACTCAAATAGCGGGCTTGTGGCTTTCTGCAAAGGATTGCCCTGAGAGTGTTCATAAATTGAGCCCAATGAGCCCAATGGGAGGGCGAACCTCCCGGTGAGCCCATCCTTTCCGACCTGCCGACTTGCCCATCTCACGACTTGCCGATGAGTTCGGCTCGGCAGGAGCCTCACCCTCCCTTTCCGAACACCTTCGATTGCTCTCAACAATGGGCTTGCAGCGTGCTATAATTACAAACGCCTAAAAGGAGCGGGCGTAGCTCAGAGGTAGAGCGCCACCTTGCCGAGGTGGAAGTCGCGGGTTCAAGTCCCGTCGCCCGCTCCATTTTTCTTTTCGTCCGTCGCGATTGCCTGAAGCGAACTGCTTTCCCCCGACATAGTCCCCTCAACGCTGCTGCTACAATTTCGTTGTGGCTTCACAAGCGAGGTGAGCGAACATGCCTTTGGCATCCGTTGAAGAAGCACTTGAGGAACTGAGGAAAGGCAACTTCATCATCGTCGTGGACGACGAGGACAGGGAAAACGAAGGCGATTTGGTCATCGCAGCCGAGAAGGTGACGCCTGAAGCCATCAACTTCATGACCAAATACGGGCGCGGGCTCGTTTGCGTTGCGATGACTGGCGAACGGCTGGATGAACTTGAAATCCCGATGCTGCCCGGCGACAATACATCGCCTTTCGGGTCGCCCTTCGCTATGCCTGTCGATGCGCATCCGCGATTTGGCGTCACTACGGGAATATCAGCCTACGACCGTGCGAGGACTGTCAAGGTCTTGATTGACCCAAACACTAAGCCGAGCGATTTGACCCGACCGGGACATGTTTTCCCACTTAGGGCAAAGGAAGGCGGGGTGCTCAGGAGGGCTGGTCACACTGAAGCGGCTGTCGATTTGTGCAAGTTGGCAGGTCTTTATCCTGCAGCCGTCATTTGCGAAATTTTGCGAGAGGACGGACAAATGGCTCGTCTGCCTGACTTGGAGAAATTCGCCGAGCAGCACGGGTTCAAAATCATTACTGTCGCCGACATCATCGCCTACCGTCTCTCCCACGAACAACTCGTCCGAAAGGTTGCAACCGCCCGCTATCCGACGCCGTTTGGCGAGTTCACTTTGCACGCTTACGAATCCGTCCTTGACGGCGCTGCCTTTTTGGCTTTGGTGATGGGCGAAATTAATCCGGACGAACCTGTTCTCGTCCGAGTCCACTCCGCTTGCTTGACCGGAGACGCCCTCTATTCCCTTCGGTGCGATTGCGGCACTCAACTCAGGTTAGCCTTCGAAAGGATTGCCGCTGAGGGGAAAGGAGTTCTGCTTTACATCCCGCACCACGAGGGACGAGGCATCGGGCTCATCAACAAACTGAAGGCTTACGAGTTGCAAGACCAAGGGCTTGACACTGTTGAAGCCAACTTGAAACTCGGTCATCCGATGGACGCTCGCGATTACGGTCTGGGAGCGCAAGTTCTGAGGGATTTGGGTGTCCGAAAGATGCGCTTGATGACTAACAACCCGACCAAACGGGCAGGCTTAGCAGGTTACGGCTTGGAGATTGTCGAAAGAGTCCCGCTTGTCGCTGAGCCCGCCACTGAGTTTGCGCGCCGCTATTTGGAAACGAAGCGGGAGAAAATGGGGCACTTGATTGAACTGTAAGGTCAGCGCAACTTAGCCCTGTGCCTGCCTATATTCTCCGAAGGGACAAACCAGAGTTGTAAACTGCCGTGAATTTCACAGCCTATCCCGACGCCTTGAGCGGGGGCTCAAAGTTTAGGGGTGATTTTCGGTGAGACGATGGGTTCAGAAACGAAAGTGGCTCGCAATCGTTTTGCTCGTCGTAGCAGCCAGTTTGGGCTTTTGGTGGTGGCGGAAGACAAAGACGGCAACTCCCGCCAAGTTCGCAATTGTCCAACGGGAAACCTTGACCTTAGCCGTTCGGGAAGTTGGGACAATTGAACCGCTCGTGAAAGTCGCAGTCAAGTCAAAAGTTGCCGGTCGCATAATGGCGATACGCGTCCAAGAGGGCGATTTCGTCCGGAAAGGGCAAGTCATCGCCATCATTGACCCGACCGAGTTGGAGCGACAGGTCAACCAAGTCAAGGCTGAGTTGGCTGCCGCCGAGGCGAGGTGGCGTCAAGCCTTGACAAATTTGCAAATTCAGGAAACTTTGCTGAGGCAGCAATGGGAGCAGGCTCACGCTGACTTGATTGCTGCTCAAGCGAACTTTGAAAAACTTATGGCTGGCGCTCGCCCTGAAGAGATTGAAGCGGCTGAGGCGAGTGTCAGGAAAGCGAAATTTCAACTTGAAGCGGCTCAAAAGGAACTGGAAAGGCAAAAGCAACTTTATGAGAGCCGAGCAATCGCTTACCAGCAAGCGGAAGCGGAGTTGAAAATCGCCGAAGCCAACTTGCAAAAACTCCTTTCAGGCGCACGCCCGGAGGAGGTTGCAGCAGCCGAAGCTGATTTGAAGCGGGCTCAGGCTGTCCTTGAGGAAGCGAGGCAAAACCTTGAGCGACAAAAGCAAATCGTCGAGTAAGGGCTCGCCCGCAAACAAGCGGAGGCTGAACTTCGATCGGCAAAAGCAAATTTGGAAAACGCAAAGGCAAACTTGGAACGCAAGCGAACCCTTTATGAGAAAGGCTTCGTGTCAAAACAGGAACTTGACAGCGCAGAAGCAGCGTATCAGTCTGCCCTCGCCCAATTCCAACGAACTCAAGCGTATCTGGAGCAGGTCAAGTTGGACGAACAACAGTCTCTCGCTGCGGCGAGAGCCAGATACGAAGCGGCATTGCAAGAAGTCAAGGCTGCGCAGGAGCGTTTGAATTTGCTGCGGAAAGGTCGCACCGAAGACATAGCGGCGGCTCAGGCTCAAGTTGAAAGGGCGAAAGCGATGTTGAAATCGGCGATGGCTTCCGAATCCCAGACCCTTGACACTGCTCAAGTTCGCTATCAGGCAGCGCTGGAAGACTACCAAGCGGCGCTCGCTCAAACTCCGCGCCCTGAAAACAGCACGCCCCGAAGACTTGAAGGCGGCAGAGGCTCAGGTGAGGCGAGCGTCATTAGCCCTGAAAGCGGCTGAAGTTCGGCTTCGTGAAAAGCAAAACCTTGCCGAAGAAGTTAAGGCTGCGTGGGCTCAAGTTCAAAGGTTGCGCGAACATTTGGCTAACTTGCAAACCCAACTTCGCGATACAGTCATCACCGCCCCGATTTCCGGTGTCGTCATCAAAAAGTCGGTTGAAGTTGGCGAGTTGGTCGCATCGGCAATTTCAGGGTTCGCACAAGGAACGGAGTTGGTCACCATCGCTGACCTATCACAGTTGGTTGTGAAGGTTAGGCTCAACGAAGTTGATGTGGCTCGCGTCTATGTGGGGCAACCTGCGGAAGTTCGGGTTGACGCTGTGCCCGAAAAGGTCTTCAAAGGTGTGGTGAGCAAAATTGCTCCCGCTGCCCTTGACAGGCTTCTGGCTCGCTCCGTCAACCCAGCGGCAGGTCAGGGCGAAGTGGCGTGGTTTGATGTTGAAATCAAACTGAACGAAACTCACCCAGACCTGAAACTGGGCATGAGCGCCAATGTCGACATCGTAGCCAAAAAGTTGGCGCGAACTTTGACCATCCCGTTGGACGCAATCGTGGAAGAAGATGGGACACGGTATGCCCTTTTGGTCACTGACCCCAAAATCGCCCAGCAAGTTCGCAAAGCCTACATGGCAGGCAGGTTGGACGAACTGGTTATCCCCGAAAGCAAAGTCCCAACCAAAAAAGTTCGCATCCGCATCGGGTTGAAAAACGAAGCGAAGGCACAACTCATTTCGGGGCTGAAAGAAGGAGATGTCCTGCTCGTCAAGCCACCAAAGCGGCGCGTCTTTGAAATTGAACCGCAACAACAAGAGTGAACCAAACTTGCCCAGAGCAATGAAACAAAATTTGCATCGGCTCACAACACCCGAAGAAGGTGACAAGAGTGCGGTGGATAGTAGCATCGCTTGTGCTGAGCGTAGTCCACACAGCCTTCGCAACGGGCGGGTGGCGACTGGGGAAGGATAGCGTTGCACACTGGCGACCAATGCCCGACTGGCTCGCTAACCCTTCCGCAAATGCAAAGGTTGAGGCGACTGACGAAGGGCTTAGGTTCTCCGTCCCTGAAGCGGGCAAGGG
>JGI20130J15133_1002154_pt1 | contig 15018 bp, 11 predicted proteins | sample WasSprMetagenome_FD_15133 | JGI IMG/M metagenome (IMG submission 15133) | reverse complement strand
TGGGATAGAGATATTGATAGACAGGTAATTGATCATGAGTTCGGTAGGGTACAGAATATGTTGGTAATGCCTCACCTAAGGATATTAGTAGTTAAGAGTCTTACCGAACCTGCTAGGAAGGCAGCGTTTGATGACGGTTTCTTCGTTATTGAACTTGGTGAGAAAGCCTCGGCAGAGAATGCCCAAGAAATATACAATATAATTTACAGTAAGTTGAAGGAGATATTTATAGGGATCACACCAGATAAAATCATGAGGATTATTGAGAGAATTAAAGATGCTTTAAAAGAATTAGAAGAACTCACGTAGAAAACTATTATTAATTTTACTATAAGGATATTTCTCTTCTGAGGCAGTAAATTATAGAGGTTAATTGTATGTCTGGTGGTGTTTATGGAGGTATTGTTTTAACTACTATGGAGTGGTTTAGTAAGTGTTTAGAAACGAGTTGCTCTATATTTCTTTTCCCACCGAATCGTAATCCGAGGGTTAATAAGCTTTCCCAAGGTAGTATATGTTTAGTTCTTATTAAGGAAGGTATTAGGGATAATTGGTTATTTGTTGGTGAGTTCATCGTTAGAGATGTAAAGCTTGTTAAGGGTAGTGAATTTCAGGCTTACGCATCAAGAGCTATCGAAATTCCTGAAGTCCCGTTCCCAAGATCTGATGATGTATCATGGATTATTGAGTTTGAGAATCTTGTAAGGTATGAGAAGCCTGTTAAGTTAAGTGAGTGTAGGGATATAAGGACTTCAACTAGTAGGTATCCTCTAAGTGAGTGGGCTATTCTTGGATTTACGTTAATAAAACCTGTTGATGTTGATAGGGTTGTAGAAGCTATTAGGGGTAAAGCTGGTTATAAACCTACTCAAACAGCCGTATTCCCTACACCTACACAAGCTCTAGAGGTAAGACCTACTCATGAAGACCTCATTAAGGAGTTGTTAGAATTAGGTGAGTGGTTAGAATTTATTTCTGAGAAGGAGGGATGGACACCTGATAACGTATATAGGTTAGATGTTATATGGAGGAAATCACTTGGAAAACCACCAGTGAAGGCATTCGAAGTTGAACTTAGCTATAATATCGATAAAGCATTAGCTAGGCTAAAACACGCATATGACGTATGGAACTGTCAGCAACTATGGTTAGTAGTAGGTGATGAAGCTAGTGCTGAAAGAGCTAGAAAACTAGTTGAACCAATACTAAAAGGAGCATTCGAAGAAATCAGAGATAAAGTAAGGATATTAAGTTGGAAAGAACTACATGAACTACACACATACCTAAAACACTACAGAGATATACTTAAAGACTTAATAAGGAAATAATCCTAAAACATCTAATATTAACATCCACATTACTGATACTCCCCATACTGTTTAAAGAAATAGAACGATATAGTATACAACTCGAAGTACCTCTAACTCAGTTAAACTTAATCCCATATTATATTGAAAAAGTTTAAAGTTCGTAATACAGAATATATCTACTGATAGAATTATATCAGTTACTACTTAGATAAATTTAATGTTATTTACGAGGGTATGTATGAGTAATACTTGATGTCTCTTACATTCTTTATGATTATGTGTGAACACTCCACGTTTTGCTGTTTACATATGTCTTCAATAAATCTTATCCAGGCCTCCTCCTACTCATCCAAAGGTTGTTGCTTTACATCTCTCCATGGAGGGTAAGTACTTATGACATTTACTACTATGAGGAACCTTGGTTTATTATGTGTTATTAGATGTTCTATCTTATGTCTTGGAGTTATCCAAGGTCCTCCAGGTAATCCTTCAGACTTTAGTACTCCATGAATTTCATCTGGTGTGAATACTTCTCCAACTCCAAGGATATCAGAATTCTTTAGGTAGGCAACATCAACTTTAATAAATTTTTGATATCTCTTCTTCTTTTTCTGTTTAAACCTTTCATCAATTTTAAACCTATCTATTGGAACTTTAAGCTTAACCTTATACTCAGGTATCGGGTACAGATCGACATCAACCCTTATTAGACAGTATTGGAGGATACTATGGACATTATAATCAAAATATTTTCTCAATCCATCATTACTCAGTAATCCCTTATCAATGATGTGATCTATATTGCGTTAAATACTCTTACAAAGCACTTCAACATACATTAATTACCAGCCAATAAAATTAAGTTTAATTAAAATTAAATGTTTTAGTTAATAGAATTCCACTTATGTAAGAGAAGTTAAGAATACTTACGACTTATCCTTGTTAAGGCATAGTTATGTAATAACCCTTAACTTAATTAAGGTTTATTAAAATCTAGTCATGCAACCGTTTCACTTCTATTTACATATACGGTCTTTTAGTAAGACAATATATGTTAACATCCACGGTCTTAATTAGGGATGTAACTGACTATAGAGCGATTTTATTTTCTCAATTACTGTTTCTTTAAATTTCTCTTCATCATAGACTATGATGTATGGTGGTTGATCTTCAATGAAACGTGATATAAGACCTCTCATGTACAGATCCTGAGATACCCTCTCTAAATCTCCTAGTTTAAGTCCTAACTTACCTAAGGTTTCCAATAACCACTTAATTCTATTTTCATCAACACCTAATGGGAAACAATTATAGAGTATATTTAATGATGCTAAATCTCTAGTTAGCTTATCATTCTTAGCAAACTCAACTACCTTATCACTAATAAGCTTTAGCATAACTTTTCTAGCTTCTGGAAGTAAGGTTAAACTTCCTCTACATTCGAAAGCTAAACCTAATTTCTTAAGGCCCCTCCATAACATTTGATACTTCTCTCTCAATATAGGTCTAAGAGCGCCAATGCTAATCACCACCCTGCTTAGTACCTCTTTTTGTTCAAGGGGTATGGAAGATAATTCAGGAGGTAGTTCTATAAATAGTGGTTTGTCCTCTCTTCCTAGCCACTCCTTTCCTTGGAGTGCAACTACTATTAAGGCGGTTTCCCAGCCACATTCATCAATAAGTTTCTTAAGTTCTTCCTCAACTTCATCAACGTATTTCTCAGCTTCAATCTTAGCAATCCGTTCATCAACATAAACACTATATGTACTTGAACTTGAATCTCTTCTTAAATCTGCTATACCTAGCTGACGTAAAATATTATATGCGTTCTCATCACCTACTACATAGTACTTGAGCTCTATAGGCATACCTGGTCTCCAATTTTCGTTGTCTCTATATAAGTCATAGCATGTCGTATATGCATGTAGTAATATCTTCTTAGCTCTCTCCCTTAAATCAATAGGTATGTTGAATTTCTCAAACGCTTCATCAAGACTTCTATATGTGGGTAGAGGCACTTCCTCAATCATTATTGGAGTAATTCGGGGATAGTCCTCAGATACTTTTAAAACTTCTCGTAATTTATTTTCGAACTCAGATAGGTTCCTCACTACAAATACGTTCTTCCATATCATAGGAGGTATCTCGACAGGTTTTATAGCTAAGACAAAACCGTATTTAGCTTTTGACTTATAGACCCTATTAATATCCTTCTCCAACCTTGAACTACGACTAATTTCAACTGCTAATGTAGCATCACCACATACCTCACTCCTAACACAACGTCCATAAACATCTAACCTACCTACCTCACCATCAGTAAAAATCCAGTACTCCAGCCAAACATTAAAACCATAGTGAGTGAGAACTCTTTCTACAGCCTTCTGATAATCTGAATGAGTGAAATAAGCCTCATTCAAATACAGACACCATCTACAAACTTGTTACCTATCTTAAAAGTCTGATAATGAGTTATCAGCATCAATTAAAATCAAATCCTTACCATACATGCATTATTGATGCGATATGAATTAATTTAAATCAGGATTAGACTCCACTTCAAAGATAAATATGATTTTTACTTAATAATTTTAGGTGTTTCAATATAACTAATGAAGTTAAAGACAATAGTAGGTAATCATGATTTATTTTAAGTAGGATGTATTTATCAACATTACTTTCGATAGAACTAAATTACTTTTCACTTTTCTTGACTTCTTCTATGATTTCTTTCGGTGCGACTGTAAGTACTATTCCTTTTCCGAATTTGAATTCTATTGGTTCTACTGTTTCTGGTGGTTGTAGGTTTTCTAGTTCTATTATGTTTTCTGTCCATAGTTTATGTAGTTTCCATAGGTATTCTATCTCTTCGGCCTTAGCTTCTCTAACGTTAAGTCCTAATTCTTTAGCGTCTCTAACTGTTATTGCTGCACTATGTTGTTTGAAGCTTACTAGTTTCTCAGCTATTTCCCTAGCTTTATTGATGTCCCCCTTCAACATCCTGTTCGTGAGTATCCTCATACATAGTTCTGCGTTATGTTCTACAGCTCTCTTATAATCACCTAATTCTATGACTGGTACTCTCTCTAGTATAGCGTTGATTACCTCCTTACTAATATCCTTACGACTCAGCAGATCTAATATCTCAAGTATTGATTGTAACGGTATGTAACGTCCTGTCTTAGAGTCGTAGATTACTGGGTCTATAGGTCCTAACTCAGCTATAGGTAACATAACAACCTCATCACCTGCTAAAGCTAGTAGAGTACCTGCACTCTTAACATACCTAGGTACGTAAGTAACTAACCACTCCCTAACAATACCTTGTAAGTAAGTAGCTAGTAAGTAAGCCTCATCAATATCACCACCCCCACTAAACAAGACAACACCTAACCTATCAACACATCCAAACTCCCTAAGAACACTAAATACAGAATCAACAGACCTAGCATTAATATACCTACTCACACCAAACAAAATAGGAACCACAGGAAAACCTAAAAACTCCTCAAACCCCTTAACAACCTCCAACCCCTCATCAACAAACCTCCTAAAAGAATAAACAACATCAACAACACCATCAACAAACACAACAACCACCACATAAAACACTATTTAAAATATATTTAATAATTTATACATTATGATTCTCTTCGAAGATACTTACCTGACGGCTAACATGTATACGTCAATTATATCGAGGAAATTACTCATTATTTCAATAACATGCTGCGCACAGACCTCCTCCTCGTAAAGACCTTTTCACTTACAAAGTGAGAATATGAAATTCCAAAAATCCGGGTCGGCGAGTAGATATGCCTGACAACCTTCAGAAGGTAATTTTATTTCTGATGGACGTAAAGGCATTATAGCATTTAATTGTGTCAATAAGTTTTGCAGATTTATCTCAGTATTCGCACACATCTGTAATTAATGAAGCTGTAACCCTACGTTCTCTATTATTTATTTCTACAAACATGATTGCGTACTTACTCTCACTCGGCTTAATAAATTCAAGAAGTTTCATAGGGAACATAAGATTCCGTACTATACCCTAGTCTTATTATTTCCTTAGCAGAACTCCTGATGTTCTTAAACCATATGTTTCTCTATCCTAGTAGCACGATCTATAAACTTCTCATAGAATTCAGGGGATTAATGAATATCACATTCATAATGCCTAGTAAGTAGCTAGGTTCATATAGCGTAGGTTTGGAAAGCTTAAGGTTAATGAGGCAAGATATGAAGACCTACTAAGCGAAGCTGACGAGTATTACTCTAAGTATCTTAACTACTTAAATAATTTATAAGTAAGGGTGTCGTGGGGATTAGTCAGTTCTGTTTAATTAAAAATATATTTATTACCTCATAGATATTATTGGTGTGTATTTATGAGCGGGGGTAGGAACACTATCATAGCCTTCTCAGTAGTTGTAGCTGTGCTAGTTGCTTTACTGGGTTTATTATACTACAACTACGTTAGGACTGTTAACGCTAAGGATTCTGAGATATCATCACTTACTTCAGAGAATGAGGCTTTAAAATCACGTATAGCTGACTTAACGAGTAGGGTGGAGAGTCTTCAGTATCAATTAAATACGTTAATGAGTGATAAAAGGTCTTTAGAGGATAGGGTTAAGGCCTTAGAGTCTGAGAATAGCTTCCTGAAGAGGAGGGTTAATGATTTAGAGGATATTGTGTACTTGAGGAAGACTGTAGTTCTTGAGAGGGATAAGACTGTCAACTTACCTGCTAGGGGTTATACAACACTTACATACAGTACTGGTTATGCTGGGTATTTAAGGGTGTCATTTACAGCGTCAGGCCCTATATACTTCAGAGTTGGGAGTAGCTTCATAGGTGGTTACTATTATAGGTATCCGGAGTCAGGTACCGCTACTAGCGGTAGTTTTGTAGTCCCAGTACTACCGGGAACTACATGGATATACATAGAAAACACAGCCTTACTTATAGGAGCATCCGTAACATTCACTATCGAATACGTATATTAAAGTAAACACAAATATTTTCAACTTCCTCTAAGAGTGTTTCTAATAATGTTAAACACCCTACAATATAGGGGCATTCTCTCAAAACACCATAGCAGGACCCCCTCCTAAACATTCATTTAGGTTTTCAGGTAATGTAGTGCTTCACATCAATAATTTTATTATAATAATCTTTTAAGACCTTAATATATTCATCCTAGATGATGGAGGGTAGGTTTTATATTTTCTGTGATGAATTAAGATATGAAGGTGGTAATTATAAGTAGTATCAAATGTCCTTACTGTGGTTTTGAAGGTGAGTTCAAGCTCTTGAAGACCTGGAGGTATAGGGTGTGGAACGTCTACTACTACGAGTGTTCGAGGTGTGTGGGGAGGTTCGGGTTTTACTTAGACCCTGGTGGGAGGTGTAAGAGCTTCACCGTAAAGTTTAGACCTAGNGCTAGGTGAGCTCCGTGACGTTCNCTCCTCGTAGGGAGGCTCAGGTAGAGGATAGGATTAAGGATATACTGAAGAAGTTCGTCAGTCAGAAGTTCAACAACGTTACGATTACGGGGGTTGAGAGGCAGTATCCGGTCGGTGATAACCGCACAGCCGACGTAGTCGTCCTCAAAGATGATGGTAACCCCATACTGATCATAGAGACCAAGAAGAAGTATGAGGCTAGGGGTTTCAGGGTTGAGAGGAGGTTCATACCGACATCCGAGGAAGTTGTTGGACAGGCTGTTGCGTACGCAGCCCTCCTAAAGAGGAATAAGGATGTATACGTACCGTTTATAGCTACCGCGAACGAGAGTCAGCTAGCCCTCTTCACTGTGCCAAAGAACATTGACCAGCTAGTTAATTGGGAAGCGATTAAGGAGAAGGACTACGGTAGGGTGCTGAGAGACTTCTATGAGTTCAGGAGGCATAACCTAGTGTTCCACAGACCTCACAACTTCTCGGAGGAGTTCTTCAAGGAGTTACTGGATACCGTAACCGGTATATACGTGAGGAGCTATGGTGTTGAGGAGAAGAGGCAGGAGATCCACTGGGTTCTACTAGAGGATCTGAGGAGCTTCGTAGACTTCCTAGCCCCCTACATAGAGCAGGCCATAGCCCCCGGCGGTAGGTTCAGAGACGATGTAGCTCAGAGGCTTGAGGAGTACGGTAGGAGGATTGGCTACAGGCCGACACCTAGCGGGTTAGCTAGGGAGATGGCTTACGTCCTAATGAACAAGATCGTGTTCTACAAGGTCTTAGAGCGTTACTATAGGTTGGAGAAGCTCGAACCCCTTTATGAGAGGGGTAAAGCTACTACATGTAGTGCGTACCTCAGGGAGCTGACCAGGCTCTTCGAGAGAGCCGTTGAGGTCTCGAAGGACTTCGAGGCCATATTCAGGACGGGTATATACGATGCCGTCGAGGTAGTTGAGAGCGGGGAGGTTGTAAAGGCCTTCGACTGGTTGGTGAATCTCCTAGATAGGTACCAGATAGAGAAGTTCGGAGACGTAGTAGGCTTTATGTACGAGGAGCTCATACCAGCTGAGGAGAGGCACCAGCTAGGGCAGTTCTACACACCCAAACCAATAGCTGAGCTAATAGTTAGGTGGTGCATTAGGAGCCCAGACGACAAGGTTTTAGACCCCGGGTGTGGTTCGGGAACTTTCCTCGTCGAGGCGTATAAGAGACTAGCTGAGTTAAAGCTTAAGAAACCGTTCAGGGATATTAAGCACGTTCCTGAGGACGTACACAGACAAATACTAAAGCAACTCTACGCCATAGACATAAACGAGTTCCCAGCACACCTAACAGCAATGAACCTCGCTATGAAGAATGTTAGGGTTCCAAGCCCTGAGACCAATGTGTTCATTAGAGATTACTTCACGGTAATTCCTGGTCACAAGCTAATAGCACCATATAGAGTTAGAACTCCTGAGGGGGAGAGGGAGGTAGAAGTGGTGTTCAAGGACTTCGACGCTGTTGTAGGCAACCCTCCATACGCAAGATGGGGTGAGTTACCAAGAGAAGTTCAAGACCACATCATAGCGAGTGTTGGTGACATACTAAGTAGGTATGATCTACTGCCACAGGCCGGGAGGAGGGGTGCGGAATACAACATGGTCGTATTCTGGATAGCACACTCAATAGGATTCCTAAAGGAAGGTGGGAGGCTGGGGATGATAGTGTCAGATGCATGGTTACAGGCGGCTTACGGAGTGAGATTTGGGGGATTGCTAGCAGATTACTTCAAAATCCGTGCAATCATAGATATTTCAACAAGGGTTTTCCCAGTACCATTGATAGGCACGTGTATAGTGCTCTTGGAGAGAAGCTCTAACGAGAGTGAACGCGATAACAATGATGTAGTGTTTGTTTACCTAAACATTAGGAGAGGAGGTGTTAACGTTGCCGAAGTGTTAAGGCTTGTTGAGGAGAAGAAGCCTATCACTATATCCACAGATGATTACACTATTGTTGTTAGAGTCTACAAACAGAGGGAGGTGAAAGGGAGTAGAGAGCCTTGGATCAGGTTTCTGTTCGACGTAGATAGTGTAATGAGCCAGCTGAGAGCACTTGAGGGGGATCTGTTAATAAGACTGAATAACTACTTTGAACCCACATATGGCAACATTCTATACACTGTTCTCTATACGAGAAGGATTGTTAGGACGAGGCATGCCGGTGTTGGCGGGGAGGAGTTCTTCTACCTCACCGAGGAGAGAGCTAGAAATCATGGCATCCCTCAAGAGTTCCTAGTACCACTTATACCATCATCAAGGTACATGGAGTTCTTCACGTATACCAGGGAGGATTGGGATAGGATTAGGAGGGAGGGTGCTGAGTGCCTGTTATTCCTCTGCCATAGACCTAGGAATCAACTACCCCAACAAGTCCTAAGGTACATACAACTGGGAGAGACAGAAATAATACTCACCAAAGGTATTCATCGAGGAGAACCTGTTAGCAGAGCTAGAGCAGCTGAGGAAAGAAGGAGGCTAAGGAATCACTTCCACGACTGGTACGATCTTGGAGGTGTTGTGGAGGCACCGATATACGCTACGTATGGTGCTCAGTACTGGATGAGGTTTGTGCTAGCCAGGTTCCAGTGTGCTTTAGACCATAGGATTCTCGCTCTGATACCCAGGCAAGGCGTTCAATTTGATGAGGTTGAGCTTAAGGCTCTACTAGCATACCTAAACTCCTCGTTCGCCCAGCTTCAAGCTGAGGCTATGGGTAGGAGTACTGGTGGTGGTATGATAGAGCTTGATGTAAGAGCCCTCAGCTCATTCCTTGTACTCGATGTTAGGAGGTTGCCTAGAGGGGATGTTGAGAGGCTAGCACAGCTCTTCGATAAACTCGAGTCTGAAGCTAGGAGGCTTGGTGGTGCTGACTTGGCCGAGAACGTCTACGGCTCAGATCTTGCCAGAGAGCTTACGGGTAGGACCGATGTTAGGCCTGGTATCCAGGGGCTCTTCAACACTGTGATAAGAGAGATTGACTACGAGGTTGCAAGGATACTAGGGCTAGAGCACTTAGTCGAGCCCATCAGAGCACTTGTCTTAGCGATGACTAGGAGGAGGCTCTCTAGGGCTGGTGAGGCTAGGAGAGAGGCTCTTCGGGGCTCTGAGGAGCTTCCGAGGGTTGAGAGACCTAGGAGGAGAAGGGGTGGTGAGGATGGTGGAGGTATTACGAGAAGACTTGATGAGTACTTCAGAGGGGGGCAGGGTTCTCAGGCTTCTTAGTAAGAGTGTAGATAGTTTATGGGTGGTTTTACGGTACGTTACGTAGATTATAATGTTTTTATTTGATGGTGATAAGCATTTGAAAGGTGTTATTGCTGAGAAGGTTTTGAGAGGGTGTGTAAGAAACCGTTTAAGGATTTCTATTGTTGTAGTACTCTTGAGTTAGCTGATGCCCTCCGTCGATATTATAATGATTCTTCTCTAGTTAAGGGTTTTGCTGATATTGGAACTCTTACCTCTAACTTCATGAGTTGTCTAGGTGTTGTGAGGGGGATGTTGGGTTTAGGGGGTGTGAGGGGTTTCGATTATCTGTTGTTGATAAGTTAAGGTATAGGTTGAGACGTCGTTCATGTATTTTCCGTCTTGAGGGTGTTAAGTCGTTAAAATCTATACATATTGTCTTTATAGATAGTGATTTTATTGAGGTATGTGGTGACTGTCTTCAGAAGGCGTTAGAGAAGGGTTTAGTTTCAGCTCATCGTATTGACAGTCTTAAGAATAAGGATTTCTACAGGGTTGTTAAGGACTTACATAGGTTTGCAGTACTTATAGAGTATTATGAGGTTTTTGATTTTCTCTCTAGACTTGATGAATCTTCAAGGGATTTTCTGTATGAGGTGTATGGAAGGAGGGTTAGTGGTCAGCATTCATTCGATTACGTATGTGTTGATGTTAATGGGGATAAGTATTTAGTTGATGTAACTTCAGTAAGTTTTGATGAGAGGCCTGCAGGACTCTCTAAGAAGGAAAAGCAAGTAGCTGATAAAGCTAGAGAGAAAGGATTTAAGATACTAATACCTATAGTAAAATTCCTCAACAACTGGGTCGTAAGGACGGAACTAACAGAAGATTAAATTAGTAAATTAAAGGTTAAGACATAAATAAACAACTAATCTAATAATGCTATTTAATACTATCACAGGAAGCTCTAAATGAACAATACTTTATATCAAATACTAGATAAAGTCCTTTACCCTTAACTCAATATGTATTTACAGATACTTACTAAATCCTACGATAACCTCCTATATAGTGTTAACTCAGGCACTCCGGTTAATTTAATTAGTTCATTAGTTCTTAAAACACTGTGAGATGATTGAGAGGTTCGTTTCTGAGGTTAGGGAGTTAGATCCTGAAGTTGATTTGGAGGTTGTAGGCTATGAATTTCCCGTAGCTGTAGTTACATCTTTATGTTACATACGTGGGTGTGGGTTAGGGGGTAAAAATTGTTTTGGTTAGATGGCCTCCTGTGTGTATTTAACCCTGCATCATCTCATAACGTCTTACAGCGTAGTATAGGATTTTCTCGTAGTCGTCTTCCCTAACGACAAGTGCTGCAAATCCTTTCTTACCGCCCTTAATAACACTTCCGTGGTCTTTGATAAGGTCTTTTAGTGGTGTGTACTCAGGTATTTTATCGATTTCATCGGGTCTGGCATATTTGTTGTCAGGTTTCTTAACGAGTGCCGCAACAAGCTTGGTGTCCTGCCAGTCATCAGTACCTGCGAACTCAGCAATAGCCCTCATAGTCTTACCCCTACGAGACACCCTAAAAACGACAACACTCCTCCTCTTAGACCCGAAAACCTCCCTCCTACCGTAAGCGATGTAGTAGGTATCCCCGTTAACGTTAAAACATAACGCGTTATCATAGACCTCAATACCCCCAGGCCACCTAAACTTGAAGGGTCTAACCTCCCCGCACATACTGTAAGTGATGAGTTTAGGCTTGAGTTTCTCAGCAGTAAGCCTCTCAACACCAGCCCTAACAATGTCATATAAGCTGACACCAGCACCCCTCAACTTCTGAATAGATTCATATAGTTCCTCATTTACCTCAAAACATACCTCCCTCATACGCAGACCACCTACCATATTATTGATGGTTTAGGAGTTTAAAACTTTATCTTATCTTTACTTCATCTTTATGCTACCATAATAATAAGTAGTATAAAGGAAAGGTGCATTCCCCCTCTTAACGTGGTCTACGACTATACACACCCTATCCTTATGGTTAAGGATGTAATAATAGAAGTTTCACAGATATCAGCTTTAAGTAGTCAGCACTAACTCTATCCTCAGCCCTGGGGTGAGCTAATTCTGTTAACTAGTACACTACCTCCTCTTAAATTATCCTTTAATCTCTTGAACCATGTCCAGCAACATTTAAGAAGTTACCTTGAACCCTTAGGCTTTATCCAGCTTCTCATAGTTTTCAATTAGATGTTTTCTTTAATATTAAGTGCTTCTGGACTTACTTTTAAGGGGTTCTTTCGTGTTTTATGTATCATTTAAGTAAGGCTCACTACTGTGTGAATCAGTTAGGTATGGTTAAGGTGGTGATTAATTTCATCATGCGAAGAGATTTGTGTGTTTGCACACATGAAGCTATGAAGAAATATTTATGAATATGGAGATCATGTAGTAGCGATGAGAAGAAGCTTTGTGTAGATCTCATATCTGTAAAATACTATATGCAAGAAGTAGCTACTTCTCAATTTATGATAATGAGCACATGTAGTACTTCAATATGTGATGAGAATAATTTAAAGCTTATAGAATAGCCCATAGACAGAGCTCTAGTGATGAATACCTTTCATTAAGTTGTGATACGTTCTTAAGTTGTTAAGTAAGGTTCTACAAAATAAATGTGAATATCTACAAATAAGAAGATACTTATTATGCTTAAGCACCAGTAAACGCTCTCAGCCGTTCACGTGGTACAAGAACATTTATTGCTTAATAGATATACGGCATACCGTCTACATGAACAGATACGACTTAAAGTATGTTTAAAGTTTTTTGAAAAATAAGATTTGACTATGTAAATGATTTACTTCAACAATTAATCCCCTCTATATTACAAATACATAGTAACAAAATTCTTAAAATCTTTCTTCATGAAACTTCCTCTAACTTCAAGAATGGTCTAGAGATAATGTTATGAATCATTTACAAAACCACTCACAAGTGTTTTACAGATAACTATATAAGTATTGGTAAGTGGTAAACATTCCGAGCTTAGCTTGATGGTTTAATGAGTTAATGAATTGATCTAAATTTATTGTACAGATTGATGTCACGGATTTATGGCTATGGTTTTAAGAATGAAATCATTGATGGATTAATAATAGTTAGATTAGAATTGAATGATTTTTATGATTTGATGGTATTACATAGAAATTCAATTAATTGAAAATTTGATGAAGTCGTAAGCTCGTCACACAGGTTGATTGCTTTCATTGGTCTACTACTTAATAGTATATAAGTTCGTCTACGGTGTAAATCCTTAACTGTGTTCCTCACCTGGGCATTATCTTGTTCTGCTCATTGCTTGGGCTTCAAAATTCTCAGGCTTTTTATGGTTATAGCCTCACTCCATAGTTTATCAAACTCTTCTACACTTCTCTTAACCTCTTCAGGGTTTATAACTACCTGTGCTTTCTCTATATTTGATGTTAACGCTACCTTTGTCAGGTAAAGCTTCCATGAATCACAGCAATACTGTTATATCCATGCACCACTATTACTGCTCTACACGAAAGATCTACCCCTCCAAAGAATTGGACAACCATACGATACTGTATGTCGGGGAATTTATGAAGATCTTCGTGAATGTTAACGAATATGTTGGTGTACTTGAAGGGTGGGTATTAGATTGATATGTTTCAGTAGGGGGATTACGATGACGTGGGTTGATACTTTATTACAACAAATGAGATATTATTACGATAATATAGTTTATGTAGTAGTAACTAGAGGAAAACTAAAATGAATATCGATGTCTACATAGCTAGAGGGTCTGAAGCAAATATACATAGGAGTATTGTTAACGGTATTGAGAGGAGTTTAGTTGAGGATGAATTAGGTATTACAGTACCTAATGAATCTGTTGATAGTTTTGGACGTGTTCATCTGTGGGGTGTTCCGATGGGTAGGGCTGAGAAATATTGGAAAAGTATGAAGAAGGGGGATATAATTATAATTCTACCGGTGAGAAAGGGTGGAGGGAAAGTGAGTGAGTGCTACATAACTATGGTTGTAGATAAGTATCCTGTAAACATGACTCAGGAAGATATTAAGAAGTGTGAGAATTTCTCAAGAATTATTTGGGAGTCCTATAGGAGGAGGCAAGGGAGGGTAGAGACATATCCATACATAGTGTTCATAGATAGTAGGATAAGTGTTGAAAATCTTGATGACGTACTTAAGATTCTAGGTAAGGATATGAAGTCTCTTGAGGGGTATAGAGAGAGTGTTAAGAGGGTGAGGAGAGTCACTGAGCAAACACTTCAAGAGCTTATTCAGAGAATAACCCAAGTCCCAGACACTTCAACAATACCTACATTACTAGAAGAAATTTACCTAGAACTATCAGTAAAGCTAGGGTGGAACCCCCGTTAACTGCTATCACTACTCAATGAATTATAACGTTTGCTATGGANCACCANTACCACTCGGGAATAAGAAGGTCTGAAATAGAGAAGGTCTATTCGAAGAACTAAACAGGAAACTCATAGAAAAAGATATAGACCTATAACATGGGATCATCTTAAAGAACTCATAAGAAGNATAACTAAGCCAGGGGTCATATGGGCGTCATGGTTTTCATCACCATACACAAAACAAGTAGAACCACACGACGTAACAATAATGAAACCATCATTTTCTAAAGAATAAAATATCATGTCAAACACACCTATTCTTCCCCTCCTAAAGCACTTCATCAAATATAATAAATATCACTTATATGCCTTATGATAATGATAAATCTTAATATTCTCAACACATTGTTTTAAAATGATTTCATATCTAAGAGATTATTTAGTGGATTTTAAAGTCTGAGGCTAAACAGAATTCGAAGGTCTTATTGATGTTGTATGTTTTGAGTTTTTAGGTGTTGTTTTAGTTTTCTTTTGAGTGTTTTGTAGTATGTTTCTTTTAGTCCTTCTTCTTCGTCTAGTATTCTGATGTATT
>JGI20130J15133_1002149_pt1 | contig 15048 bp, 13 predicted proteins | sample WasSprMetagenome_FD_15133 | JGI IMG/M metagenome (IMG submission 15133) | reverse complement strand
TTGCATTAGCTGTAAAGAAGGGGCTCAGGGTTGTGGAGATCCCGATAAGAGTCAGGTATAAGGGTTTGACAAAAACTTCCAAGAAAGCACCTCTATTGCATGGAGGGGAGATAATCGCCTCTCTGCTCAGGCTGGTTGTGGAGGAAAGGCCTTTGCTTTTTCTGGGCGTTCCGGGGATGGTGCTTATGCTCATCACCATGGCATTAGGAGCATATCTGCTGTTGCTGTTCAATGCAACCAGATACTTCAGCCTGCCAATAGCCATAATAGCCCTTGGAGCAGGTCTGGCAGGGATGACTTTAATCATTGCAGCACTCACATTATACGGACTTAATAGAGTTGTAAGCAAGGTTAATGTGCACACATAAGAAGATGAGATGAAGAAATTGGATATAGCTTACGTAACTCACGTAGCTTTTCCTGATGTTGTCGGAGATCCATTCGGTTCACTAGAATTAGCTAGGAAGATGTCTGAACGAGGGCATAAAGCGACCATTATTACTTGGAATAAAGCAACTCCATCTTTAAATAGGATAGATTATATTGATAATGTACAGATATGGAGACTTGCAGGCATAAACTTTAAGTTCAATGGTTACATAACTGAGTATCCATTTACCCCCAGTATGAGTTCTATTTTAGACATAATAAATCCAGATATCATTCATGCTCATTCTCATCTATTTCTAACAACTTATCAAGCTGTAAAATATTGTATCAATCAAAAGAAACCTTCCGTGGTTTCCGTACGTGGTGTTATGGCAAAAAGACAGTATTTAATCAACCTATCACAAAAGATATATCTCTATACTTTAGCTTCTTGGATTTTTAAGAAAGCTACAGTAGTACATTGCCTTACCAAGAGTGACGCTATGGAGATTATGAAGCTTGGCTGTCCAGCCAAGAAGATAAAAATAATACCTAATCCAGTAGATGTGGAATTTTTTGCTCCACAACCAAAATTTGAAGAAGATAACATAGTAGTTTGGATCGGTCGATTCGTTCCTGAAAAAGGATTAGACATATTAATCAAGGTTACAAGAGAGGTTGTTAAATACAATAAAAATGTACGATTTCTGCTCGTAGGTGATGGTCCATTCATTACAAGAGTTAAATATTTAATTAAAAAATATAATATTGAAAATAATATTTTATTAACCGGAGCAGTATCAAGATGGTATGTTAGTAGGATATTAGCAAGAGCGAGTGTATTCATACTTCCTTCATTAAAGGAGGGGCTTCCTAAAGCTTTACTTGAAGCCATGTCTTCAGGAAAGGCTGTTGTTGCTTCGGATATACCCGGAATAAGAGAAGTCATAATGAATGGAAAAAGTGGCATACTCGTGAAACCATATGATTATCTTGGTTTTGCAAAGGCTGTGCTTGACTTAATCGAAGATCGAGAATTCCGTCATAAACTTGGAGCAACTGCAAGATACTATATTCTAAAAAATTATAGCTGGGAAAAAATTTTAAAAGAATTAGAGAACATTTATTCAAGTCTAACAAACATGCATGACACTAACCTATTAACACAAACAAGATATCCCTAGCTTTTCAGCTCAGCAGGCTATGATAAAACAGAATCCGAAAAATCACAAAATATCGCATCTACCTTAACTTTGGCATGAAGATTCTTTTAGTAGCCCCAGAATATCCGCCATATGGCTCTGGCATCGCAAATGTAGTTTACATGCTTTGTAGTTATCTGTCAAAAAAAGGTGTAGATGTCGATGTTTTAAGTCGAGGGGGAGCAGATATAAACATAACCAGCCCATTTAATGCTCCTGGCTTATTTCACTTAGTTCCTTTCTGGCAGAAAGCAGTAGATTATATTTTAAAGAAGTCTGATTACTATGACGCCATATGGTTGCATTCCCCATTATTAATTAATGTAAAAAAACTAAGCCATATACAGAAGATTATGATTTCATTTCACACAACATACTATGGCCATTATAGAGCGTGTAAGACGTATGGTATTAGTCATCTTCTACCATACTACTATTTTGCAACTAAACTTGAATATTATTTCCTTAAACAACTGTCATATTACGAAAATATGACTATAACAGCAATTTCCCCATCGGTTGCTGAAGAACTTCGTAGAAATGGCTTAGTACATTTTATACATATTGTTCCAAACGGACTTGAAATTGAGCATTCTACACTGCCTGATAAATTTCATGCACGTGAGCTTCTCTGTAAAAAATATTCGCTACAGTTATCTAAAAAAGATATAGTATTACTTTATATTGGCCGTATTACAGAATTAAAGCAGCCTCTGCTTTTAATAGATTTTTTCAAAGGAATTAGTATTATTAAGCCGAACATTCACCTAGTAATCGCAGGATCAGGAAATCTTTTTGCAAAGATGAGGAGAAAGGCTATTTATTACCCTAATATACATATGTTAGGAAATATTCCTCATAAAGAAATATGGACGCTATTAAGAGCAACCGATGCATTTATCTCTCTTTCATGTTATGAAGGACTTCCACTCGCCGTGCTAGAAGCTGCATCTTTCGGTCTCCCATTGATTCTATCAGATATTCCAGCCCATAGATTCATAATAAATTCTAAAGTAGGATATGGAATATTAATAGATTTACACAAACCCAGCTTCATAGAAATATGCAGATTTCTCGATAATATCGAAAAGAAAAAGTTAATTACGAATGTATCCCTCATGAAACAGTTTACTTGGGAAGATATAGTAAAGCAATATTTAATATTATTAAATTTCTGATAATTACATGAAAATATGCTTTCTCTCCTTGAGCTCATATCCTATACTGACTAACAAAAATTTAGGATATGCTGGAGGAGCAGAGGTTCAACAAGTTCTTCTTGGCAGGGAGTTAGTAACTAGAGGATACCAAGTCTGCTTTGTCACATATGGTCACGGACAGGATCAAATCGAAAGTATAGATGGAATTGAGGTAATAAAGACCTATGAGCGAGAGAAAGCCCATCAAATAAGTATTACGTTAAAATATGCATCTATTTGGTCTTCTCTAAAAAAAGCAGACGCAGATATATACTTTCACTCTTCAGGAGCTACTGGGGTGCTTCCGCTTTTCTGTCGCTTAAATAAGAAGAAGCATGTTTATCGCATTCCTTCGGATGCCGTGGTTCTCAGCAAATCTATTTCAGGGAGTTATGATTTTATCGGAAAAATTGCTGATATAATTGAAATCAAAAGTGCCGATATAATAGTAGCACAGAGCAACTTTCAAAAGAGAATCTTAAAAGAAAGGTTTGGGGTAGAAAGTGTTTTGATAAAAAACGGGTTGCCACTCCATTATGTTAATCCAGAGAAGCCGAATCCACCTGTTGTCTTGTGGGTAGGATCTATCTCTTACCAAAAGAGGCCTGACTTGTTTGTAAAGCTAGCAAAATCTATCCCTAATGCATATTTTGAAATGGTGGGTGGTAAAACCAAGGACTGGCAACTTTACGAGAAAATAAAGAGGGAAGAAAAAACATTATCTAATTTTAGGTTTCATGGATTTGTACCATATCATGAAATTGACAAATATTTTAGAAGAGCTTCGATCTTTGTTAGCACTTCAAGTATAGAGGGGTTTCCGAACACATTCCTTCAAGCATGGGCAAATTATACACCTGTCGTAAGTCTTAATGTGAATCCAGACGGAATCATTCGAAAATATAAGTTGGGATTCTGCTCTAAAACATTTACACATCTCATTTTAGATGTAACTAAGTTGCTGGAGTGCGAAGAACTTAGGAAAAAAATGGGTGAAAATGGAAGAAGATATGTGGAAAAAGAACATGACATAAAGATGATAACAGAACAATACATAAGTTTGTTTAAATCTTTACAGAATGCTTAAAGTATAAGCATGTCTTGTTCTTATTGTGGTCAATATCGGCGGATTTCATCATGACTTCTTTGTTAGAAACCTTTGTTGAATATATCATAATTTTTGCTTGGTCAATGATGATAATTCTTTTTCCTGGAATAGTTTTAATCGCATCTATTTGTAAAATTCTTAACATTAATATTAGGAATTCTGATAAATTTGTCTTATCCTTACTTGCTGGGATGTCATATCAAGTTATTATGAGCTGTTTCCTTGCAATACTTCGAAGAATAGGTATTGTTGAGTATTTTCTACCTATTTTAATAAATGCTTTTATTTTACTCATTAAATTTTATAGAAAAAATGAGGTTAAATACTTTATAGAATACCTTAGTAAACTTGTAAATTCATCTTATATAAGAAGGTTTCTTCTTGGCATATCGTTCATATCCTGTTTTACAGTAGCCTTACGTACAAAGTGGTATACATTCAATCCAACATTAACCGACTGGGATCCTTGGGGAGACCTTTATTTTGCTAAGCAGATTATTTATAGCGGATTCCTTCCTGAGGAATATCAATTCCAATTTTTTGAATTACCCCATAAAGCATTACTAAGTTATCTAACAGCCAATCCATTAATGAATGATATCTTTATTACCAGAAGTATGGTGATTATCCTTTCGGTTGCATCATCGGTTATGGTCTTTATTCTCTTTAGACGATTACTTGAAAGTGATTTTCTATCTATATTATTCTCCTTACTATTTTTCTCTAGTAAACTTATAAATATTGAATCATTTAGATTCATAGCGAGAACTTATGCATATTTTATGGAGATTCCCATATTATATGTATCAATCTTTTGCTTAGAAAAGCCTATAGTAATAATTGCATGCTTTTTGGGTGCTGCCTCCATGTTTTTGTATCATCCAGGAGAAGCTTTAGCTTTAACCGTTGCTCTTGCCTTCTTTTTCATATGGAATTCTATTCGACTATTGCTAAAAAACAGAAAACAAGAATTATTAATATATATTTTGGCTGCATTATGTTCTACATTTGTTCTTCTTCCTTGGGTTATATCTAAGATTCTGCAACCACTAAATGTTCAATTATACAGCTATGAAAATATAGTGAAAAGTCCTACTGATTTAAATTCCTTTTTACTTGACTCTTGGTCTTATATGGACGGAGCAAATTTAGGTTTTCTGCCTTTTTTAATATCAATAGGAGGATTTGTTACGAGTTTGCATAATGAAAGATTAACTTTTTTGAGGTTATACTTTATTATTACTTTATTTTTCTCGTTCATGCCTATTTCTTTCCTCGGTTTTTCTAATAATAGGATAACTGCTCATCTTTCACTCCCAATATGCATTTTTTCCGCGATGCTACTGAAGAAGATGCTAGAATGCAATTTAGTCTTAAAATTTAAAATCACTAAGTTAGGATGTATACGCATTAGAGTTAAGCACATTGCAATTATTATGATGTTACCTTTTATCTTTTCAACAATATTATGCTTTTCTTATGAGATAAATAAGGCGCCAATATGTGCTATAATGATATCTAAGGATACACACCTGATCGATGCCATTAATTATATAAAAAATAGAAGTCCTAATTCACCTAAATCAGTTATACTAACATATGATAAATTTAAATCTACTCCTGGAAATCCACCTCCATCTCCTTGGAATCCCTGTCCGAACGATCGTTATGTTGGATATTATCATATAGTTGCTAGCTTATTAAGCCCTAGAACTGTTATAGGTAACAGCGCGATAATGGAACTGGGAGCAGATAATCTGTTTGCATATTTTAAGAGTGAAAATATATCTTTTGGAATTATGCGATTAGAGGAATTTGATTTACAAGAGCTGCAACGTGCAGGTTTTTCTTACAAAATATTTGGAGAGCATATTGTGATTTGGATTGAAAACAATTAAAAATCTGATCGCAAATTTATCAGGCACGCTCATTCCAGTGATACTTGAGTGGGAGATGCTCTATATTTCTTATGCTCTAGTGATAGTTAATGGTTCTCTCAGACACCTGCTTCTAATGCCCAACCGATTTACCATTGCAGGCTTCTTGGAGTACTGTAAAACATTTATTGGACATCCCCCGAAATTTTATTTTATATATGATCCCAACGTTCTTTATGCATCCTCGATCACTTACTATGTAAGTTTATTTATTCCTTTCTGGGCATTAAACGGTATAATAGCAGGGCTATCATCACGCAATTTGCTAAATGTGATAGTATCTTCTGTGCTTCAAGTACTACTCTATCCTAGTCTCCTTTTTTTAGATTTTCATAGCGAGGAAGCCTTATTTATAAGCTTAGGGTTGCTAATAAATATATTTTCAGGAATAATAACTTTAATTTATAAAGAATAAAAATTATGAAGATTTGCATACTTTCTCGACCTCTGCACGAGGCTGTTGGAGGTGCAGAGAAACAAGTATATCTAATCAGCAAATTTTTGATTGAACATGGACATAAAATTTTTAATTTATACTTTTCTAAGGAATTTCATTTAAGAGTTAATGACAGAAATGATTTCATTTATATAGGGCTCCCGTTTTTATGTCATGGCAGTGGAGTTTCAGATCTTCTGGGTTTTGTGAATATGTTGACTTTCTCTTATGCACTAATGCGAATAGTGGATGCAGACTTATATTTCCTAAGAGGAGCAAGTTACATTACAAGCGTAGCTTCATATTGCTGCATAATAAAAAAGAAACCCTTTGTTTTTAATTTTGCAAGTTTGTGGGATATAACTTCACCACAAACAATCTTGTCCCCTCTCGAAAATGCTCTTTACTGGAAAGGTTTAGAAAGAGCGTCCGCTGTAATTGCCCCTACTAGAGAGATAAAAAACTTTGCGGAAGAAAAACTGAAGAGAACTGTAATACATATACCTTCAGCCATAGAGTTTAAAACAAATACAACATGTAAAGATGAACCTCCATTCGCTCTTTGGATAGGTCGATTAGTTTGGTATAAAAACCCCTTGGACTTCATTAAACTAGCGAAGAATCTGCCAGAATTTAAATTTTTAATCGCAGGATATGGTCCATTATCAGGAATTGTAAAAGATTTTTCCAAGAAACTTCCTAACCTAGAGTATCTTGGCTTTGTTGACCCTAAACAAGCAGAAGAGATTATTGGAAGAAGCTCTGTTGTAGTGAATACAAGCTTCATAGAGGGATTCCCGAATACATTATTAGAGGCGGCAAATCAAGGCACACCCTATGTAGCTTTATATTATGATCCTGATAGAGTTATTTCTAAATATAAGATCGGTTTTTATGCATCAGGTAAATTTGAGAAATTAGAATATGCAGTTAAGACAATACTCGACGATCCAAAATTGAGAGATAAATTGGGTGAAAACGCTAGGAACTATATCAAAAAGAATCATGATATACATATAATAGGTAAACAGTATCTTGAACTTTTTTCAAATCTAATAAATAAAAATAAATAAAAATATCTGAATCATATGAAAAAGATTGTAAAAATATTTCTGGGTAGCTTAATCTTTCCCATACTAGTTTTAATAATTAACTTTTCGATAATATCGCAGGGGATACCTCCATTAGAATTATTTAATCAATTATATAATGCTAGCAATATTTACATTACAGTAAATGGAACAATAGATATAAAATATATTAATATTAGTGAAGCTTTTAACCTGAAAAATGCAGACATCAACTACATAAAAATCGACCTATTCAAAATTACATATATAGAGCCTTTCCCGAATGAAACTATAACTAACGAAAATAGACAACCTGGATTCTTTAAGCGAAATGCAGATAGTGCATCAATAGAGTTGGAAAACAACCCGAGCGGGGGTATTTACTTGCATATGATTTTAGATCCAAACGAAAGGGAAGCAAATGCATCATATATTGGTGGGTATTCATTTTTGTCTAAGCCAATCCAAATGAACGGATCTTTTTATATTTTGTTGCTTGCTGATTTCAGCGGAAGTACTTCATGGAGCAAACATATGAATAGGTTTGTTTCTGTATATTATTTTGAACAATTCAATAAAAAAACTTGGAAAATTGAAATAGAATGTTTTCCTTGGAATAGGAGCGACGGTCTAAAACAGGTGCATGCATTTTATCCTGAATATAATCTTATATCTATTGATTATTATGGAGTTCGTTCAAAATTTGTCGTCTGCATTAATGCGACCCATATCTTTCAAATCTATTCTATTTTAAATATTACAAGATTTAAAGGAGCATATTATACTCTGGGTACATCCGATGCTTTGACCTATAGCCAGAATGAAACGATAGAGGCAAAAATTTTCTTTGGAAATATTTTACAATTAAAAACCTTTCCAAGTATCTGTATAAATGATGAAATATTGCCTATAGATAACAATGTAGAGATCGTTTTCAAAGATGTATGGAATCATAACGAAATTTATCTTTTTGGAAGAAAAGATTTTACTCTTTATATACCGAAAAGCCTTTTTATCTCAAGCAACATCCCTTCCAGCGAAATTAGAGAAGTAGAACTTTGTATCAAAGTTTATCCTGATCTTTATGCTCCTAAAGTAGTTTCTTTTAATAGAATTGAAGAAGAATATCTATGGCAAAATCTATCTTGTTTGCGCTATATGCATATCAACAAGGCAGTCTTAACGATAAATAATCTCCGTAGTAGTGCAGATATCATCTTAAATGATCGTCTTTTTTCTAATGCTACTGGTAGCTTCAGAGTAAAGTTTACCCCTAAAGTCCCAGTCTACCTTAAGATCATCTACTCAATCTCTCCATTAGAGTTATTTTGGTATGTATTTCTACTTGCAATAAATCCATTTATGAGATTTAGGGGAATAATCTATATCAGTTTAGTGATTTATTTTTGGATGCTTATACTAATAGGAATCGCAATATTAATTAAAAGGATGAAATGGCCAATTTGCTGTTACTATCAATAATATAAATTAAAAAATAACTCAGAAGACTACGGATTCTTCGGCCACTTTTGTGTGCATACAAAATTAATAATAAGTCAAGTAAATTAACGTTCGTAAAGTAAGCTTTGAGTATAGAGATGTTTTCCGCTTTTAGGCTTTGAAATTTCCTCAAGAAACTCCCAATATATTTTACAATCTTTTCCCATTACTAGCTTTATCTTATTTTCTATATCCTTTTTTTCGATTTCATTTATTTTCCCTTGAGGAACAGCTAAAATCCTTATTTTATCGTAATCTTCTTGAATTACTCTGAAAGTTTTTATCCAATCTTTCAGATAAAATAAATGAGTAAAGTATTCACCATGTATAATAGTTCCATCCTTTTTAATAAAATGGTCTGTTATTCTTCCTGTAATCTTTTTCAAAATAGGAAGTTGATTTCCGCATTTGCACCTCCTAGATTCAAGAATTCCGGTATCTCCAATTTCATACCTTATTAAGGGCATTGAATAGTTATGGAGATTAGTAACTATTATTTTTCCTTCCCTCCCTTCTGTCACCGGGAGATTATGATAATCCAATATTTCAACATAATTAGAAAAAATAAAAATATGCATTGACCCCTCCCTACATTCACCGGCGATTCCATTAACCTCTCTTGAACCGTAAAAGTTGTACACTTTTGTTCCAAATACACTTTCAATTTTTTCTCTCATATAATCATTCAATGTTTCTGCTGCAGAAACTAAAACTTTAGGAGTAAAAATTTTTAAATCATTCATCTCAGCAAATTTGCATAATTCGTATAATGAACTTGCATATCCTCTTATTAACTCTGGTTTATATTGATTTATAATTTTGACATATTTTTCCATATCCTCCTTTGTCATTCTGAAGCTATTTAAAAAAATAGTATTAGTCAACCAGTTACTTATTTTAGCTCTTAATCCAATAGTTCCTTCGAATATATCCCTCTCCGAACCCCACAGAATAACTTTTTTACAATGCATTTCATCTATACCAAGCATATTGTGATAATAATATTTATTAGTTGCATTACTCCATTTTTTGTATAATTCATCTTGAATAAATCTGACGGGCTCCCCCGTGGAGCCCCCAGAAGAATTGTAGTACCATTTTCTCTTCATATAATCTTTTGATATAAGTTCTGTGTAGTGTTTCCGTATTATATCTTTTGTAAGTATAGGAAGATTATAGAATTTATACATATTTATTTTATTATTAATCAGATTGATATTTTGGAATATTTTGGAATAATAAGGAACATTAACATATGAGTGTAATAATAAGTTTTCAAGATATTTTTTATAATTAGATAACTCTATTGAGTTGTATTGCACTTCAAAATCTTTTCTCGAAATCTTCAAAAAAATATCATAGAGATACTTTTTTATCATTCCAATCCCCTCTAGTTTATTCTAATAATTTCCAACCAGCTGGAGCTGTGAAACTTAAGCTTTTTTCTCGTTTCAGTTTATGAATATCTTTATAGATATCTAAGTTTGATTTTACTTGTATATCATATAAATCAAAATCTACTAAGGAATATCTCATTTTTCGTTTTAAAATAAAAGGCGCTACGATTTGTTTTATAAATTCATATTTGAACCCCATTATTTTTGCCGCAACATAATCCACCGCACATGGATTTGTTCCCATTATTAATACACCACATTTCTTCGGTATTCCATGCATTGGTCCCTCACCTTCTTGGCCTAGAATCCCGTCCACCAAAAATAAGAACTTTCTTTGTGGGATGCTCACCAATATTCCTTTTTTATCAGCATATTTAACTATTACATTTAAATCTAATATTGTTCTCCAAAGTGTATCGTTTCCATACCAATTCCCTTCCCTAATCTCGTACCTTCTCATTTTTTGGATTGCATTGCTTAATTTCGGCATTTTTCTTTTGAATAATGAGATCATTGCTCTAAAAATAGGTATTTCCGCCAATTTCTCTCTAATTATCATAGAAAAATCTGGGCTTACGGGATATTCGTCCCCTCCATCTATTGGTATTCCTTTTCTGTAATGCGGAAGAAAATCTTTTGAGGCATTTATACCTATAAAATTCTTCAAAGCTACAGTTATCCCCGCTTTTTTATGGGTTTTCAATTTTGGCACTGATATAATAGTGTCAGCGTTAAGTATTGTATTAGAAATAAAATAACAATGTTTTTTATCTGTATGATATTTTCTTAGTGTTTTAAGGTCATAATCTGTTATAGCATACTTCTTCCAAAATTTATCAATTTCTGAATGAAAAGAATCTTTTCCAAGATCTATTATTGTATATCCTAGTGGATCTCCTTTCAGCTGTACTGTTCTTTTTCTAAGACATGCATTAGGCAGCGCCATTTCCCTACGCAAATCGAGTAGTGTTATTTTTATGTTTTTAACTTTAAATTTATAAAAGTTAACCAGCTTTCTTAATCCATTTATTTGACATATCCTGTTAAAATCAGCCGACTGAAGAGGAGCGTCGCAGATAATGATTTTTCCATTTCCCTTAAGTGCTAAAATAGTATAATCAATGATTGGCCTTAGAACAGAAGCATGAGTTATACTTGATAGGGCCGCTTTTTCTCCAAAAGGATGTTTATCCATAACTAAATTTGGCTTTATAACAACAGTTTCTCCTTTTGAGATTATTGCAGATAAGGGGTTCCATATCGAAGTACCATAGTTGGCACTGTCCAATTCGTACATAGACAACAATTCTCTTACCATTTCATAAACCTGATTTGTTTCATCTATATCAATTTTATAAGGTAAATTCTCCAGCTCAGGGTATTTTAGTGGAGGATTATATGGAAAAGGAGGATAAACAAAAATATCTTTCTGAATAACAACGACTGTATGCGTATTCATGACTTTAAAACTTCTTTATGATCCTTTTAAGGCACCTTAATGGTCTAAGAATAACCTCTCTATCAAAAAATGTACGTCCATGACAGGAAAGGCCTCTCGTCCCAGCGTTCAATGTGCAGAATTCAGCGTTCAAAGCTGAAAAGAGGGGCCAAATGGCCCCATCGCTCACCCCTCCATCTGATATGCCCTGGCTCCTCGAGGAGCTTCTTAGAAGCTCGGAGGAGGCAGGACACCCGGCTTTGAGAGGGGTCATTTAACCACCATTGATGTTGCTGTAGCTGAGTGCAGCTGAACTTAGCAGAAGGGAGATAATAAAAAGTTTTCTATGAGAGAAGTTTAGTGATAATCTGCTCAAGCAGGGAAAAATTACCATGAAGTGTGGTTCAGCTGTTTACTTTAACTTAATTTTAACCTGAAGGATCTTCAAAGCTGTTAGAAACTAGAAATTCGCTCTCAAAGCCTTTCTTTCAGGAAGTAATTTAACATCTCCATCATTCTCTACTGAGCTAGTAATTCCCAGTTTTACTCTATTTTCCCTTCTTGGCACTTTCCTTCTCCTCCTCTTCCTTTTTCTCCCTCTCTATTTCGATCTCTATTTTATGGGGCACCCAGCTAAGCAGCCAGATTTCTTCTTATATTAATTTTTCACTATTTCTCTTTTTATACACTTCTTTGGAATGGTAGGTAAGCTTGCACCTATGAGAAGAGGTGCTATGATTAGGGTAAAATCATTTCGTATGTCGGCATTAATGAGCCCACAAAACTTTTTTCCTTAGAGGGAGGATAGTCTAAGGGCAATATTGCTAGGACTTTACTGAAAAGAAGCTATCAGCTGGCCTATACCCCTCAAGATCGAGAGTAACATATCTGAATCCCAGCTTTTTTAACTCCTCGGATATTCTGTCCATCTTAGAGGTATCAAAAAAGGAGGATCTCTCATCCCTAGCCACCTCTATCCTAGCGATGCCTCCATGATCCCTCACCCTCAAAAGCCTCACATTAGTTAGCTCTCTCATTATTCTCTCGGCCCTCTCTATCCTCAACAGCCTCTCTGGTGTTATCCTCTCCCCATAAGGTATTCTGGTAGCCAGACAGGATTGTGGCATCTTCTCACTAACAGAGAGACCAAGATCTCTGGCTATCTCCCTTATCTCCTCCTTGCTGAACCCAGTCTCCGCCCATGGACTGTATATTCCTAGCTCCTTCAGTGCCCTAAGCCCCGGCCTCTGGCCATCAGAGACATTAGTCCCATCGAATATCGCCTTTATCCCAAGCTCTTCAGCTAAATTTCTAATCCTCCCAAAGATGGCTCTCTTGCAATAGTAGCACCTATCTAGTTCGTTTCTCGCGACATTTTCTTCCTTCAGTATGTCCATTCTTATCAAGATGTGCCTTATTCCTATCTCCTCAGCCACCCTCTTGGCATCCTCTATCTCCTCCTCAGGTTGAAGCTCGGAGACTACCGTCACAGCCAAAGCCTTGTCCCCCAGCAATCTTCTGCATATAGCTGCCAGAGTTGGGCTATCTAGTCCGCCTGAGAGCGCTACAATAGCTCCCTCCTTCCCCTTCTCGATTATAAACTTCTCAAGGGCCTTATACTTCATATAGTCTCCTCACCCTATCCTCAACAAGTCCCAATATAAGCCTTAATGGTTTCCCTGTCCTCTCAGCTATCTCCCTTAGATCCTCATACTCGGGCTTCACCCTGATTATGGAACCTCTGGCATCCCTAGATACCTTCACCCTCACTTCAGCCTCATGTCCATCAACAGATACCTTTACTGGTATAATCTCCCTCATCAGGATCCTCCTCTCGCACCTGTAGATTCGTATTCCTAGACTGCCTGTTTCCTCTATCATTATCCTAGCTAGGCGATCTGCATCATTTCTATCGGCTATCACCTTCAGTATCTGGCCTGGCCTACCTTTTTTCGCAATTATGGGGATAATGCAAGCATCTTTTGCCCCTTCCTTCATGATTCTATCTATTGTATATCCTATTAGCTCTCCGGGAACATCATCCACATTCGTCTCAAGTATCAGGACATCATCCCTCATCATATCATTCAGGGGCTCGCCTAACACGATCCTGAGCACATTTGGTATCTCTAGCTCCCTATCCCCGGCCCCATAGGCCACCTTGGAGGGCCTCATCATCGGATAGAGCTCCGTAACTGCATCAACTATGTTCACGAGAAGGGCAGCCCCGGTCGGTGTAGCCAGTTCCTGCTTCACAGGGCCCCCCACAATCGGGAATCTTTTCTTTCTAAGTATCTCGAGCGTGGCTGGAGCCGGAACTGGCACCCTTCCATGGGAGATCTCAATGCTCCCCCCGCCAACGGCTAAGGGGGTTGAGTAAACCGTGGCATCGAAGAGGCCTAGATTATCAAGGGCAACCGAGGCTCCTACTATTTCAGCTATTGTATCAGGCTGGCCCAGCTCATGAAGATGGACATCTTCATGTATCCTGCTCTCAGCCTCAACTATGGTCTCAGCTACCCTAACAGCATAATTCTTGGCCTCATCCCCTACATCCAGCTTCCTGACGCAGCTCTCAACATAGCCTATTAGCTCCTTTCCAGTCATGGAGGGCCAGCTCTCTGCCTTTATTTTCACATTCTTTGCCCTTATCCCCCTTCTGGTCACATCCCCTATCTTCACCTCTATTCTGCGACCAATAAGCTCTCCTATTGAATCTATTGCTTCAATAACCTTCCTTTCATCAGCTCCTAAATCCAAGAGAGCTCCCAGGAACATGTCCCCAGCTATCCCTGAGCTACAATCTATGAGAGCTATCAAGGGCATCGCAAGGATTATAGATCCCTCATATATAAAGGAGGGTCCACTTGAGGGAGATACTTGAGAGGCTTGCTAGGGGAGAGATATCAGTTGAAGAGGCTGAAAGACTGCTCAAAATTCTCTCAATAGCTGAAGTTGAGGAGCTAGCTAGGCTTGATCTAGGAAGGGAGATTAGGAAGGGAGTTCCTGAGATAATACTGGCTGAGGGAAAGGAGTTGGGTGATATCATCAATTTGGCTAAGAGAATGGTTCATGATGCTGGAAGAGCAATAATAAGCAGGGCATCTGACGAGCTGATGGAGAGAATAGCTGATATGATCCCAGAAGCCCTAGTTGAGGTTAATGAGAGGGCCAGAATCGTTGTGGTGAGGAGAATAGACTTCAAAGTTGAGAAGAGCGGGGGAAAGATTGGAATATTAGCTGCAGGCACATCGGACCTTAGGGTGGCTGAGGAGGCCAGGGTTATAGCTGAGGAGATGGGCTGCGAGGTGCTAAAAGCATATGATGTGGGAGTGGCTGGCCTTCACAGACTCTTTGAGCCTCTGAAGGAGATGATAAGACATGACGTGGAT
>JGI20130J15133_1002114_pt1 | contig 15233 bp, 15 predicted proteins | sample WasSprMetagenome_FD_15133 | JGI IMG/M metagenome (IMG submission 15133) | reverse complement strand
CGTGGTCTGCACGTCGGGTGGTGTAGGGTCGCACCTCGCGATAGTTAGCAGGGAGTTTTCCATACCGGCACTCATGGGGACGCGGATTGATGGTTTGCGCTTGGATGAAATCGACAGGAAGAGAGCGATTATCAGGCCCTATGATGGTTCACGCGGAGAACTCCTGATCCTCGACTAAAATGTTCCAAGAGAAAAGAGGAATTAAGGGGAGGCCATATATTTGAAAAAAAGTTTTGCCCGCAGATTAATGGGAATAATCACCGAAGGGTTTAATGGAGCAGCTCAGGGTGATCTTCCATCCTGTTATTGAGGTAAGCATCTATCGCTTCGTCTGCGCTGTCTATGTTGGTTATTATGGGGCGAATTCCGTTCAACATCAATGACTGATAGGCGCCCATCCCCATCCCGCCGCAGATAACCACTTGACAGTCGGAGACGGGGTTAATTATAGCCCTATGCTTCTGGTCCGATCCCATGTGTGGACCCCTTGATTCTTGTTGGTGTACCCCGTGGAACTGAGTATGACCCAGCTTGGGGACCAGCCTCTTCTCCTTGACGGAGCTCCCTTCTACCTCGACTACCAGATAATAGGGAGCTCTCCCAAAGTGCTTACTCACGTTGACGCCATCATCCGTTACTACAGCCAACTTCAAACTAATCACCCTTACTCTTGATTTGTGATGTGATAACCACACAGTTGTTTATATATTTTGTGATATATCTCTAATTATTCCTCCATGTTGTTGGTGAAGGCACCAATTCTTTTCCCTATGGTCTAGGATTTAGGGACGCATCCAGAGTCAGCCAAAGTCAGGTAAACCTTCCCGTTATACTCGACTCTTCGAACCGCTCCCCTCTCAATAAGGTCGTTTATAGCCTTATCTGGGTGGATGTGCCTCTCCATGAGAATCTTGCACACATAATCTTCCCTCAGGGGGTGCACAGCCATTATCTTCAGCAAGCCCTCAATTGGGTCCTCGAATCCGGCTGTCGCGAAGCTATCCTCCTCCTGATAGTCTAAGACTTTTGTATTGATCCCAGATTCTATGAAGCTCTCATACCACTCGAAGATTCTACGCGAGGGTCTGACGCTGGGTTCCGCCGGCGGGCGTACAGGCACTGAGAGGTATGCATCTCTAGGAGAAACTCGGCGCAAAAATTCGACCGTTTTGGATAGGTTTTCTGGGCCATCGTTCAGACCTTCAAGGAGCATAGTCTCAGTTATTAAGATGCCTCCGTAACTCTTCCTAAATTCTTCAATATCTCGAAGAACGGCGGTTAACGAGAGGCTTGGGTGGGGTCTGTTAACCTTCCTGTATATTTCATCAACAACAGCATCTACCTTCACAGAGACGAGATCCGCCTCGGCTAGGTCGGAAAATGCAGATTTTATTATGGAGCCGTTAGTTATGATGGCAACTTTGTTTTTAACGTTCTCTTTTATCATCTTAATGATCTTGCCCAAGTTTATGTCCAATGTGGGCTCGCCGTCAGGTACAAATGTGACATAGTCAATCTCCTTCTTGAACCCCCTAATGGCGAGCAACACGTCCCTAAGAACATCCTCAGGCTTAAAAAATGGCCTCCTATTCACAGTCAGATTCGTGGTCTTGCCGACCTGGCAGTAGACGCACGAGTACGTGCAATACTTCTTGGGTATGTTGTTTATTCCAAGCGAGACTCCGAGGCGCCTAGAGGGGACAGGACCGAATACGTACTTCATCTTTATCTCACCCTTTTTACTTTGGCAGACCTAGCCTTCCTTGAGTACCTGTGGAGGGCGGTTTCCAACTCCACCCTGCCCACATTTAGGCTCTTTGCGAATTCTTCAAGATCCGAAATGTTGAGCGCCCTCATGGCATCTGCTACCCTTGGGGTTGGTTGGGGATCAGCTTTTCTCCACACCTTTCTCATATCCCGAAGGAAGACAGAGACTGTCACAGGACCAACCCCCTTGCCTAGCCTCCTCAGCCTCTTCTCCAGGTCCCTGCTGTCACTAGCAAGTTCGTGGACTCTGCTCAGGCTCCCGCCGTACTCCTTCATCAAGTTACCGCAGATGTCGAGTATTCTGTCCGCCGTGCTGAAGTCGTATCTGGTGTAACCCCCTTCGTCCAGCACATCCACTATCCTCTCCCAGCCGACCTTCAGGAGCGACTCTGGGTCTGCCAGCCCGTATCTTTTAAAGAGCTTGAATGTTTTAGTGGCAGTCTCCTCTCTGATAGGCTTTGAGTAGAGAAAGGCTGCCAGAAACCACTCAAAGTAAGACCTATCGCCCTTATTCAGGTCTATGGACAGCATCTCGGAGTAGGGCTGTCCGTGCTCCCTGACAAATTTAAGAAAATCTCTTTGAGGGGTGCTCGTTTTGAACACCATATTTGTTTTCTTGGGAAGGATTTTTCATCTCCTGCCCACAATCCTCTCTTGTTAAGCATTTACTTATAAGGTATCTCTTCTTTGCCTCGGTCGTGAGCATCATAACAACCTCATCTATGGCTCTTTTGAAACCCTCAACGTCATGCATCACAAGGAACTTCTTGGAGTCCACGAAATTCTTGAGATCCCTTAGAAAGGGATCTTTGGTCAACTCACCTCCGTACTCCGGCAGATCTATCAGCCTGCTGAGGGCATCGAGTAGCCGGAATGGCCCATAGAGCGGCGGCTCGTTTAGGCATCCCTGAGCGCTCGTTGCCAAGAAAAGGGCCAACTCGAAGAGGTAGTCATTCCCCGTCTCCTCAACCTTTCCCGTATTTTCTTGGTCTCCTTTCTTGAAATTCTCCCCGTACCTGTTCAGGTACACGATCCTCTCAAGTGGCTCCCTTGGCGGGGGTTTAGGTATGCTTGCGGGGTAGCCCACTACTACAATCAGCTCCGGCTCTACGCCCCTCGGGATGTTGAGTAGTTCCTTCACCGCGCTGTGTGAGAATGACTTGACCACGCATGCCCCCAGACCTAGCGCATGCGCCGCCAGAGTAATATTTGCGGCAGCCATGGAGCAGTCTGCTATCGTCAAGTAATCCTTGGCAAGCTGACCGCCGACCCTGTATGAGTGCTCCTTGTCCGAGCAGATCACAATGGCTAGAGGAGCATCACCGAGATATCCCGGCGAGACTTTTTTTAAGCAAGTCGAGCAAAGTCCTCTCCCTGACGACTATGAACCTCCATGGCTGCATGTTCCCACCTGTCGGCGTCCATCTCGCCGCGTCCAGCAATTTCTCAACGAGATCCTCTGGTACAGGGTCTTCTTTGTAGCGCCTCACGCTCCTTCGGGCCTTTATGGCCTCAAGAACATCCATTCCTGAGCCTCCCAGTTTATTTTGTGCACAATTAATATTATCTGGCGCCGGTGAAGTTTATTAATGCTGCCTGATTTCAAATCCAATTGCTGGTGCAGGACCAATGATTAAGCTCTTCACGCATGAGGGGTGCGCAAATTGCAGGAAGGCGAAAAAACTCCTTCAGATGGTGCTGCCAGATTTTGGAGCGTCTTACGAGGCACATGTTTTGGAGATGGACATCGAAGATCCAGAAGCTCTGGCGGAGCTTTTAATGCTGAACACAGAGCATGTTCCAACTATCACAATTGGTGGGAAGGTACTGAGCGGGGAGGATGCAATAGACGAAGGGAAGATCCGAGCCGCGCTGTCCTCAGAACTGAAAAGATGAGCTGTTCGGGGTCTTCCCCTAATTGAAGCAGGGGGCTTCATCGCCGAATCTGAAAAGGATCGCTGAATATGGCACACTTTTCATAATCTCATACAGACTTTTTTGCGAAGAAAAGATAAATATACAAATCTATCAGTAGAGTAGTCAGTAATCAGCGGGCCGGTCGTCTAGCTTGGTTAGGATACCGCCCTGACACGGCGGTGGTCTCCGGTTCGAGTCCGGACCGGCCCACTTAACCTTGGCGAATCTTTCGATATTGGGGCGTCTGTTTCAATCCTGTTGATCGTGTGTGGGTGCTAGGTGCGCGCATCTCTTGGCTGATGCGTATCCCGCGCTATTTTAAGATCCTTCCAAGTATTTCGTAGCTTGATTTTTTCTTGCTCCAAAAGCGCCCGTAACTTTTTTGGACCCTTCAATTCGCATCGCTTAAGAAAAGGGTTTTCATGTGCCATCACCTTTTCATCTTTTTAAAAAACCGGGTCATGATCGTCAATCAGCCCGCTAGAGCATTGCCACAAGTGAACTACCCCGCCCTATTGGACGGGGACTTCCCGCCGAGACAATTAAAGAACCGCTCTTGGCCAATAGTTCGTTTTTCGGATCATATCGAGAACTGGGTTGTATCCCTTTTCTTTTGCTCATGCAGAAGTTGAGACGTGTTCCTTGTAATGGTGGTAGAATAGGACCTTTGTAAACTCCACCATGGCCAAGTACGACCCTACTATAATCAATAAGAGCGGGTAGAACACCGGGGGCAGCGCTATGAATCCAAACCAAGATCCAATGACGGTCAATGGGAGAGACAGAGCGAATAGCAATATGAAGAAGGTTGTTAGGAGGAGCGCCCTGCTGGGCTTGCTCCGGTAGAACGGGGTCCGCCTCGTCCTGATGACAAAGACTACCAGCGTCTGGGTGCATAAGGACTCTATGAACCAAGCTGTCTGGAAAAGTGCGGGCTTGTCCCAAGCCATGAACACCGTCAGTAAGAGGAAGAAGGTCAGGAAGTCGAAGAGCGAGCTGATCCCGCCGAAGAAAATCATAAACCGCCTTATCAGCGAAATGTTCAATCTCTTGGGTTTCTGCAGATACTCTTCATCAACTCTGTCGGTGGTTATGGCAAACTCCGACAAATCGTAGAGGAAATTGTTGAGGAGGATCTGTATTGGCAACATTGGAAGGAATGGAAGGAATATGGACGCGCCAGCGGCACTGAACATGTTGCCGAAGTTTGAGCTGATGGCCATTAGGAGGTACTTCATGGTGTTACCGAAGGTCTTCCTGCCCTCAAGCACCCCCTCGTTCAGAACAGTTAGATCCTTGTCCAGGAGGATTATGTCCGCAGACTCCTTCGCAACATCAACTGCGTTGTTCACAGAAATCCCCACATCGGCGATCCTCATTGATGGGGCGTCGTTAATGCCATCGCCCAGAAACCCTACCACGTGACCGTTGTACCGCAGCGCGTTTAATATCCTGTTCTTTTGAGCGGGCGTGAGTCTTGCAAATATATTCGCCTTCTCAACTACAACTGACAAGGCCTCATCGCTAATCTGGGGAAGCTCGCTGCCCAGAACCACCCCTTCAACCTCGATTCCAAGTTCTTTGCAGATCTTCTTGGTGACGATCTCGTTGTCGCCGGTCAAGATCTTGAGCTTGATACCAGACCTTTCTAGTAGTTTTATGGATTCCCTTGCGGTCTCCTTGGGCGGGTCTAAAAAGGCTATGAAGCCCAAGAATACCATTTCTGACTCGTCGGAGATCGAGTATCTCATTTTAGCCTCTTTCAGGCGCTTGTATGATATTGCCAGGACGCGGTAGCCCTCCTCGCTCAGCTCCATGAACTTCTGCTGGATTTTTTTCTCGACCTCGTATGTTTTGTCTGAGATCTGCCCACCAGACTCGTAGTAAGAGCAGATTTTGGATATCTCCTCAGGGGCACCCTTTGTGATGAATAGACGCTCGCCTTCAAAGTCCACCACCACGGAGACCCTCCGTCTGGTGAAATCGAACGGGACCTCGTCGACCTTCTTGTACCGCGAGGCGTCAATGGGTTTGTGAGAAAGGACGGCGTCGTCGAGTGGACTTCGCAGGCCCGTCTGGTATAGGCTGTTCAGGTAAGAGTAAAGCAGGACTTTCTCGTCGTCCTCGCCATCAATGTTGACGTGAAGGATTAGGACCACTCTGTTCTCTGTGATGGTGCCAGTCTTGTCGGCACAGAGAACGTCCATGTTCCCGAAGTTCTGTATGGAGGCAAGACGCTTCACTATGACGCCTTTTTTGGACATTTCCATGGCACCGCGGGACAAGTTGATGGTAAGTATCATGGGAAGAAGTTCGGGTGTGAGCCCCACAGCCAAGGCTACTGCGAACAACAGGGACTGGAGTGGGTCCTCCTTGAGCATAGCAAGAACAAAAAAGACAAAGATGACAAGAGCAAATGTTGTCTGCATTATGAGGGCGCCAAACCTCCGCAACCCCCTCTGAAACTCGGTCTCGGGGGGAGGTTTAACGAGACTCTTCGCTATCTTTCCGAACTCCGTCCGGTTTCCAGTCCTCACCACCACCGCAGTACAAGATCCACTGACCACGGATGTCCCCATAAACACAAAGTTCTTCCAATCCACGATAGAGCCGGTCACCGGGATGGGTTCAGGAAATTTTTCCACAGGGATGGATTCCCCAGTCAGAGCAGACTGATCCACAAAAAAGTCTTTGGCTGAGAGGACCCTAGCATCTGCAGGCACAAGGTCGCCTGCCGCGAGGAGGATTATATCCCCAGGCACGAGTTTATTCACATGGATCTCCTGTCGAATGCCGTCCCTGATGACAGTGGCGGTTGTGGCAACAAGCCTCCTCAGGGACTCTGCAGCTCTTTCTGCCTTTGACTCCTGATAGAATGACAGACCCACGCTCATGGCAACGATTGTGTAGATTATTACAGCGTTTGTGACCTCCCCCAAAAACCCAGCAATGGCGCCAGCCACGAGTAATATGATGACTAGAGGGTTCCTGAAATGCAATGAAAGAGAAGTTGCAGCGGATCTTTTCCTCTTAGTTATTTCGTTCGGACCATAAACTTCGAGGAGCTCCGCGGCTCTCCCGGAGGAAAGACCAGACGGCGAAGAGCCAAGTAATGAGAGCAGCATCTCCTCTTTGAGCGATAGTGCATCCTCAATGCCAATAGGAGTTGGAGGTTGCCCTGCAGTGCTCTTTGTGGTTTCAGGCATGCTTATCAAATTGCTTCTGAGGCAAGGTTCGGAATATTAGAATTGTGGTGAAATTAGAGATACCGAGTGCAAAAAATCATGCTCCCCTTGGCGGGTAAGTCGTCTAATTTTCTGGCAGCACAATTTTGCCGTTCCATATTATTAAGTTTCTTAATAATGAATATTATTTTTTAATAAAAATTCTGGAAAAATTAATAAGGCTGGAGGGTGTTACAGACCTAGGTGTGGCAATTGAGGAGGGGGTGGCTAGCCCTTCTACTGGTTTTAACAATATCCGCTTCTGCTGCGTTACTCTCGACCAACTTCCAGAACCCCAATAGCACACCCAGCCCAAAGGTAAAGGTATTGGCGACATTCTATCCATTAGCCTACATGGCTGGGGAGATAGGAGGGGATAGGGTCTCCGTAAGGACCCTCATTCCGTACAACACAGAGGTCCACTCCTGGCAGCCCTCAACCTCGGATATGATCGCCGTGAGCGAGGCAGATGTTGTAGTACTCAACGGGGGAGGGCTCGACTGGTGGATGGGAGAGATCTTCAATTCCATAAACATGAGCGGGAAGCTCGTTGTGGATACCAGTCAAGGGCTTGAGCTACTGCCATTAGGGGGCGGGCATGAAGGCAGTCTTGCTGAGGGGCGGGGCGATTATGATCCGCACATATGGTTGTCTCCCTACATGGCTGTCAGGCAGGCAGAGAGAATCTTTTCTGCGCTGGTTGAGAAGGACCCTTCGGGCATGAAATATTACCAGGAGAGGTTTGAGGCCCTCAAAGAGCACCTAGAAGATTTGGACGAAAGGTACCAGAAGGAGCTCGCCAACAAGACAAAGGAGGTAATCATTGTTGCCCACGAGGCTTACGGTTACCTGGCGGCGAGGTACGGTTTCAGGCAGCAAGGGATCATAGGCATCTCTGCAGACCAGCAACCGAGCACCCAAACCCTCAGAGACCTTGTGGACATGATGACTGAGAACAAAATTAGAGTGATCTACTTGGATCCCGCCTACTCTGCTTCGTATGTTATGGCGCTTAAGAGTGAGGTTGAGGCTAGGACCGGATGGTATGTGCAAGTTATGAAGCTCTATCTAGCCTTGGGACCTGCGGACGGAAAAGATTACCTAGGGCAGCTGGAGGCAAACCTTGAGGCGCTCAGAGTGGGGCTGATGGACCCATGAAGGGGGAGAAAAATGCAAAGTAGGCCAGATCATATGAAGGTGTGTCAAGCCACCCGTCTAGTCATATTGTTACGGGCCGCACAGCCTCAATTAGAAAAGCTTTCAAATCAAATTGGAGGGCGTGAGATGGAATGGGCAAAGATGTGGTAATAGAGGTGAGAAACCTCAATGTGAACAGGTCGGGGGCTCTTGTGATAAAGGATGCAAACTTCGAGGTTTTGAAGGGGGACTACGTGGGAATAGTGGGCCCAAATGGGGGTGGGAAGACCACCCTGCTCCTGGCAATCCTTGGGCAGATCCCGAAGGCGAGCGGCACAATCAGGCTTTTCGGGAAGAGTGTAGAGTCTTTTGACGAGTGGGAGAGAGTGGCTTTTGTTCCTCAAGATGCCATCAATTTCGATGCCAACTTCCCGCTATCGGTCAGGGAGCTCGTTTCGTTGGGTAGGCTTGGAAGGAAAAAAATTGGGAGGAGGCTTGGCAAAATAGACTGGGACGAGGTTGATTCTGCCCTGGAGTTCATGGGCCTCTCGGAGGTCGCGGAGAGGAGGATAGGGGAGCTCTCTGGGGGCAAAAGCAGAGGATGTTCGTTGCCATGGCTTTGGTCAGAGACCCAGATGTGATAATCCTGGACGAGCCTGTGGCAGGCATAGATGCCGTCACGCAGGAGAAGTTCTACCAGAAGATGAGCGACCTCAACCAAAAGAGGGGCATTACGATAATGATGGTCTCTCATGATCTTTCAGCGGTCTTCTGCAGGATGTCAAAGGTGATATGTGTTAACAAGGAGGTTAATGTCGCGGAGATCAGACCGGATGTGGACATAGAGGGGGTTTTGAGGAAAGCGTATGGGGAGCACTTCCACTTTGTTTTCCATAGGCATGAATGTAAGGGGGAGTTCAAGGCTTGATAGGGGCTGTAGGCGCAGCTGGCCTAAATGGTATAATTGAGAGTGCAGGTCTGACTGGCTTCATTAGCCCTTCTGCGTCNCTAGTGGAGTTGCTGGGGTATCAGTTCTTCCAGAATGCCATTTTGGGGGGCTTGGCAGCGGGCTTTGCCTGTGCGTGGATCGGTCTATTCCTAGTTCTCAGGAGGGAGGCGATGATTGTGGACGGGGTGGCGCACACGGCTTTTGGCGGCGTGGCACTCGGGCTACTCTTGGGAATAGATCCCCTAATAACCGCGCTCGGGATATCTATTGTGTCGGTCTTCGGTATTAGCCATATGAAGAGGAAGGGGCTAGCTGAGTCCGACTCTGCGATAGCCCTGATGCTCGCCGTCGGTTTCTCCACGGGGCTGATCATCATAAGCATTGCTGGCGGATTTAGTGTGGATCTCTTCAGTTATCTATTTGGTTCCATACTAACCATCAGCAGGTCTGACCTATTGATGATCTTAGTGCTGGGCATGGTCATTATATCCTTCCTGACCATCTTCCACAAGGAGCTTTTAGCGATCACATTTGATGAGAGGGGTGCGGGGATGATGGGCATACCAGTGAACGCAATCTTGACCATGTTCAACCTGATAGTCGCGATAACAATAACACTTTCCATCAAGATAATAGGGATAATACTGGTCGTGGCGCTTATAGTCATCCCAGCACTGACGGCGCTGCAACTTAGAGCCTCTTTTGCGAAGACCATCACCTCAACGGTTCTAATAGGTTTGGCAAGCGTGGTGGCGGGGATAATGGTATCCACATTTTACAACGTGGCTACGAGCGGGGTAATAGTCTTCACCATGGTGCTGATTTACTTGGTCACTACCGCTCTGGCTAGGAAGGGGAAGTGAATGACCCAAGATACGAGTTTAATAGATTCAGATCTGGATTTTGGTTTGGGGGGTGGGTTATGCCCAAGCTTAACTTTAGATTGCGGTTCGGATCACAGCCGGGTGCAGTCTCTTGGGAAAAGATTGTCACGGGACATAATCGACAGCCATAATGAAAATATTTGCAAAATATTTTCAAATGTGAAATCAGAAATTAAATATAATAGTAAAAGTAAAGCCAAAACTAAAGGTAAAACAAAAACTAGAGACAGAGACAAAGCTAAAAGAGTTAAAGGTAAATGTGGGGCTAGACTATGGTTGTCATAAGCTTATCAATCCCGGATGATTTGCTCGTGGAGCTGGACAAGATATTGGGCAAAGAGTGGTGCGCCAGCAGATCAGAGGTCCTCAGGCAGGCACTCAGGAAATACATATCCGAGTACAGGGGCATTGAGGGCCTTAAAGGAAGAGTTGTCGCAACGCTGACTGTCCTCTACAACAAGAATGAGAAAGGGGAGGAACAGCTGAAGCTTCAGCATGAGTTTGGTGACATTATCTCGGCATTCTTCCACTTTCATGTGAATGAGGGCGCATGTCTGGAGGTCATTGTTGTCAGAGGAGAGGCCCAGAGGTTGAGGGGTCTGATAGACGGGTTAAAGGCGAATAGGTTTGTTAGACAGATAAGCCTCTCTTTGATGGATGTTCGCGAATAGATGATCTCCTCCCATGGGTCTATCCCCGGGCTCCTGGCTTTCCTTTCCACTTCCCCTCACAACCTCTGATTGGGAGGCGTTTTGCGGAGACTTTTCCCCTTTCAGGGTACTAAAGGTTCCTGCTTCATCCGTAGGGCATTCCCTCATCGTCAGATCTCAGCATGCCTGGGCATAGACCAAGCCGTCAGGCCTCACATTACATTTCATATGTGCCATCGGACGCACACAGGCGCTTTAGGGGTGGCCCCTCCCTGCATCTGAAAAGGTACAGAAGGAAGAATGGGTATATAGTTTATGGCTCTCATCCCCTTGTCGGACGGGGGCTTCCCGCCGAGAGAGTTAAACAGATCCCTTATGGAATATTTCTGACCTGCAAAATGACATGCTGGCTTTGGCTTTAGTCGCGGAGAGCCTCACCCACGAACCTCTCTGCCTCCCTCACAAATTCCTCAGCGTTTTTGATGAGCGTCCGGATCTCATCTTCCCCGAACACGACCCCTATCTGGTAGTCGCTGCTCTCTCTCATCTCGTAGCTCTTTCTGATATATTCCGCAAATCTTTTTTCCAGTAGACCCGTCCTAACCAGCCTCAACCCAAACTCCGATATAAGTCCCGAATGCGTCTTTGCATCGTATCCCAGCGAGTTGAGCATCGCCCTCGCGGCGTGGAAAAATGAATAATAGGCCCTGTTGATCGAGTCCTCCAACATACCATTCTTGAATAGAAGCTTAGCAGCCTCAAGCCTCCTCTTCGCCACCTCCAGCTCCTCTACTATTCTTATCTTTGCCGCCTCTTTCCCCTCCTTCATATATCAACACCCCCCTTTTGATCTCTTCTATCAGCGGAGCACTCTTTTCCAAATCTCCTTCCTTTATAAATTTGAGGGAGACCAGCTTTCCATACTCCACCAGTATTCTATCTGCTATCGATGATGCAAGTTCCATCAGATCCCTGTCCTCCGTTATTACAGCTATGTCTATATCCGAATCGAGCCTGTAATCGCCTCTAGCCAGAGAGCCGAAGAGTATGACCTTTGCCCTCTTTCCCACAGGCTCAAACTCCTTCAAGATATCCCTATGAAACCTCAGCATCTTGGTGCACTCGTCTTTGACGTTGTGGGCGGAAGATCCCAGCCATCTGTGTTTGTGATTGGGGGAGCTGAATTTATATATATGTTCTCTTCTGCCATCTTCAGACCCAGTGCGGAGTCGACCTTGAAGCTCCTCCATCCGTGCCTCTCTTTAAGGCATAGGCCATTTCTCCCTGTTTCCAATAACCCAACATTTCACGCGAAGACATGGTAGGTAGGTTTTCAAGCTCTCCACGACACGAAAGAGAGCCCCCGATACCAGGGATCTCCGGGTAGCCTCCGTCCGAAAGGACTTCATCGCACACCAGACCTTGGGCCTGATGCGNNGCAGTAAGCCCGCTTCCAGCGCTTAGCCAGCGCCTCGGCCTTCCATCGCCCTCATATGTCATTGGAACATGCTCGCAAACTCATGCGAGAGATGTATTTAAAAATTGCCAGTTCATGGGCTAAAACTGGGGTTCCGGGGTCTTCAAAGCGTCTTCAGAGGAGGCTGCCATGATTATAAACTCTGTCTTCGGGGAGGAGAATGCGGACTGCCACACCCCACGCGGACTTTCGACAATGTTAAAAAGCATATGCGCCAAAGATAGTAACGGTGGTTGGTATTACCAAATCCCTCAAGATCATAGGTATCCTGACAGTCATCTCGGTGGTAGTTTTCGTAGCCTCAATAGCAGCTGTCGCATACACCCTCCTGCAGTCTGCGCCCACAATCTCCATCGGGGCACCGTCCCAGAACATCACCGGCAGCCTCCTCGAGGTCTCCATCCCAGTCAGCTTGAGCAACAAAGGGGTCCTCGCACTCTCAGACATTTTTGTGACTCTCACCCTGAAGACCAGCAACGGGACGCCCCTCCTGGAGGTGAGTAGCAACAGGCTGACGCTGCCTCCTGGTGGTTCTGGCACACTCTATGTGAGGGCGACCATCAATGCCTGGGCGATTTCCCCAGAAATCACGATGTCCATAATGACCGAGGATCAGGAGTTTCCCGTGACCGCCTCGCTGAAGGGCTCAGTTCAGCCTTTCCTGAACGTCGCTGTGTCAGCCAACGACACTCTGAAGTGGGGCGCTCCCTATAAGAACCTGCAGATGCAGGAGCCAACTTTCGAGGCTTATAATGCGACTCACCTCCTCATACACATCCCTGTGTCATTCAAAAACAACTCCACGTTGTTCTCGGTCTCCGGGGGTGGGTCCATAAAGGTTATGGATGAGTATGGGAGGGAGGTCGGCTACGGGTGGACTTACATAGACGCAAAACCGGGCAGGGAGTACAGCGGTACCATAGATCTGTACTTAGAGTCCCCGTGGGTAGGGCAACCTGAGCTGCTCACAGAGAGGCTACAGGAGAACTACACAGTAATGGTGAATCTGCCGGCGCCGATCTTCGGTGAGTTGAGCCGGACCGAGAATGTGGTTATGGATTGGGGCACACCCATAGAGAGCCCGCAGCTTGGAGGGTTCTCAGTCGTGCCCCAAAACGGGACTCATTCCAGGATATTCATACCACTCACATTCAGGGACGGGTCGAGACTGCCGCTCGTCGGAACCCTGAGTGGGACTCTCTATGACTTGAGGGGGGAAGTGGTCGGCACGATCGACGATACGCAGCTCGAGGTCCAGCCGGGTCAGACCTTCTCGGTGACTCTGATGGGTTACATAACGAACGCGGCAGCCTCACAGCAGAGCCTGAACGTGCTAATCAGACTGGATACACCCTACGGGACGTTTGAGAAGGGGGTTCCGATAAGTGCCAAGACTCCTTGACCTTGAGATCGGGACTGGTTGGCTCGTCCTGCGCATAGTAGCAGGGGTGCTCCTCTCAGCCGTGGTTTTCTTCTTCCTCAGCTACGTTCCATCAAACCTCCCTCTCCTGATCAGCAAGTTCATGCCCCCAGACCTCCCGGACGCTTTGGGGCAGATAGCCTCATCACTCATCCACCCATTTCTCCCATTTTTGGGCGCGATCGTCTCGGCGTCAGTATTTTTGGAGGTCCTATTCAGGAAGACCAAGGCTCACGGTCCGGCACTCATCTTTGCTGGGTTGGCATCCACGCTGTACGTGTATTTTGCATTCCAGGGCGGGATCATAACGGTGGTCATACCAAGGGAGTTCACCATGGGGGTTCAGGTGGTGGCATCCCTGGATATAACACTAATAATGGTCCTCTGCATGCTCCCGACCCTCCTCACCGTGCTCAGGGGGGCAGTAATGTCCTTCTCGCGGAAGCGTTAAGGCGCTATTGTCATAATTTCCGGAGACTCATTTTCTCATTAAGAGAAAGTCTGTCCAAAGGACTAATCTCGTCAAGTTCACACTTGTTATGGCTCTTTTCGAAGCGACCTATTACAATAAAATTCGAAAATTTGTAGCTTCTCCCGTACTTTGAAGTGCTAGGCTTTGGCTGGTCGAGTGGAATGGATGTAAGGTCGAGACCCCCAGATGATATTATTTAACTTGGGCATTTGCCAGCATAGTGATTATTATCTACTTGATTATTGTCAACTATCAAGTAAACTTATAAGGAAGAGTATATATAGCCAAACCATCAATTAAAAAATGATGGTGGTTATGAAGACACCTTACATAAACAAAAAAGGAGTCTCTCCGATAATAGCAACGCTTCTGTTGATAGTCATTGCGGTGGCAGCTGCCGTTGTGACCTATTCGTTCGTGATGGGAATCATTGGAACATCAACGACTACTAATACCGGCGTGCAATCGAGAATTCTTATTGAGGCTGTGACGACAAATTCAACAAGTTCGCCCTTTAACGTCACTTCAGTCGTCGTTAGGAATGTGGGTACCTTACCTGTAAATGTTACCTCGGTATATCTTTGTAAAGCTGATGGCACTGTATATCTTAATGGAACAAATACCAGTGTCAGTCTACCAATCGATAGCGGTCAAACTGGAACTTTAATCAATCCTCTTCCGGTTGGTACTAATGGTTTTACTGTTGATAAAAACACCGACTTCTTCATAAAAGTCTTCACTTCCGATGGCGGCTCTGCGGTCTCTACGCAATTCACAATTAAGAAGCAATAGGACCCTCTTTCTCATTTTTTTAACATTACAAGGACCCCATCCGTAAGATTAGAGCAGTCACAGATCTTTTGGCGAGAAAGCCCACGGTTTTAACCGTGGGATGAATTGCCACGATTTATTTTTCTTATGCTTATTAGTACTTTCTGGTGTGGTCCGGATGTCTATCGAATAAGGCTCCGGACCGAACTGAGCGGGGTGGGTTCGAGCACAGATAAAACCATTAAACATAGGCTACCTCCATAAAGGTAGCATTAACTGGGTGGTGGCTTTTAAACACCCATTGCAGATAGCCCCTGAGCAGTGAGGGATGAATGCTGAAACAGATGTATTCCTGAGCGTTGAAGGGGCCGTGTGCAAGAATCTACCAGCTTCAGCCGTGGAGAGTGTCAAATAATTATCTGAACACGCTAAAGATTGGTGCCCAGAAAACCCCCATAGTTGGTGGATGAATGAGCTCTAAATATCCTTCTCAGGTAGACATCTGTAGTGGCTGGCGTGCTCGCTGCCCTCAGATACCGCCTCTACCGTCCCTACGCGGATTGGC
>JGI20130J15133_1002102_pt1 | contig 15289 bp, 11 predicted proteins | sample WasSprMetagenome_FD_15133 | JGI IMG/M metagenome (IMG submission 15133) | reverse complement strand
CACCTGGGCATAACATGCTTTTCAACAAACTCCCTAGCCACAGCCTTAAGCTCCTCCTGCTCCTTAGTTATCGCAAAATCTATAGGCATTTCAAATACACCGTGCTCATTATATGATGAGTAGGGATAAAAACTTTCATGACCTTCAGGCTCTAGCTAATTCTCTGAAATATTAATGTTCCCTAGTGCGTGTTTTTAATTAAATTTTGTATGATTTTACTGTGCATGTTAATGCCAAAGCTGTGGCATCTCGAAGCTTCAGTTTATAGAAAAACTTTTTTCTTCACAACATGGCAAGTCTCTGTGGCTGAAACCATGTTTGTACATCTATTCACGCCTATCAAGGTTAATAACTTCTACATTAAGAATAGAATAATGTTTCCCGCTATAACTTTAGGCTATGCTAATTTTGATGGAACTTTTTCTGAAGAGCTCTTTGACTTCTACGCCACTAGAATTGATGGTGGTGTTGGCGCTGTTGTTATTGGAGGGTGTTTTGTTGAAGTCAGAGGTAAGACACATCCAAGGGAACTAGGTTTACACTCTGACCATGTTATTGATAGCTATAGAAGGGTTACAAGGTACGCTAATGAAAAGGGGGTTATTGTACTAGCTCAGCTAACTCATGGCGGTAGGTATTCTCATTCTATTGTAACAGGATGTCAACCTGTAGCTCCTTCAGCAATTCCATCAAAACTTACTGGTGAGGTTCCTAAAGAACTTACTAAAGAGGAGATTAAGGAGATAATTAGTGCTTTTGGAGATGCTGCTAGAAGAGCATATGAAGCTGAGTTTCATGGTGTTGAAATCCTAGCTGGGACGGGCTATCTCATAAGCGAGTTTCTTTCTTCTATCACTAATAAGCGTACTGACGAGTATGGTGGTAGTCTTGAGAATAGAATGAGGTTTTTACTTGAAGTAGTAAATAGTGTTAGAAAGAGTGTGAGAAGCAGGTTTATTGTTGGTGTTAGGCTTAGTGCTGATGACCTCATGGGCGGTGTAACAATAGAGGATACCAAGGTTATTAGCAAGAGGCTGGAAAGCGAGGGTATAGACTATATAAGTGTTAGCGTAGGCTGGCACGAGTCCCCCAAGCCCATAATAACAAGAGAAGTTCCGCAAGCTGGCTGGGTTCACCTAGCTTATGAAATTAAGAGGGTTGTGTCTATTCCAGTTGTAGCAGGTTTGAGGATTAAGAGCCCTGTAGTTGCTGAAGATGTTATAGTCAAGGGCCTTGCCGATATGGTTGCTATGGCCAGGGCTCTACTTGTAGATCCAGAACTGCCTATTAAGGCTATGGAGGGCAGGCTTGATGAGATTAGGCCTTGTATTGGTTGCTTACGATGCCTTTCACTAGTGTTTGAGGGTCAAAGTGTTACATGTAGTGTTAACCCAAGGCTCACAAGAGAGAGGACAAAACCCTTGTTAGCGACTAAGGTTAAGAATGTGGTTGTTGTTGGAGGAGGCCCTGCTGGCATGGAGGCTGCGCTAACACTTGCTATGAGAGGGCATAAGGTTACACTAATCGAGAAGAACTCTAGGTTGGGTGGCACCCTTAATATAGCCTCTAAACCTCCTTACAAAAGTGAACTTGCAGAACTAATCAAATACTATGAGGCTATGCTGAAGAAGTACGGAGTTAATGTAATTTTAGGTGTAGAGGCTGTAGTAGACCTTATTGCTAAAATGAGTCCTGATGTAGTTGTGGTGGCTACAGGTGGTGTGCCAAGGAAGGATGTACCAGGGGCTACACTACCTCATGTGAGGTCAGCGCACGAGGTCCTAGAGAAGGAGGAGGTTCTGAAGGGCTCTGTAGTGGTTGTTGGAGGTGGTGGAGTTGGGCTTGAAACTGCGGATTACCTGTCAGAACATGGAGCTAAGGTTACTGTAGTTGAAATGCTCGATAGAGTAGGATTGGATTTAGAAAGTGCAACAAGATGGGTCTTGCTAAGCAGGTTAAGGAGTAAAGGTGTTCAAATACTTACTAAGACTAAGGTTAAGGAGATTAAAGAGAAAATGCTAGTCGTTGAAAGGGGTGGTGTTCAGACAGAACTTCAAGCAGATTACATTGTTTTGGCTATAGGAATTGAGCCTAACAACAAGCTTTATAGAGAGTTGCTAGAAAAAAGTAAAAGTGAAATTTATGCTGTAGGAGACTGCACTAAGCCGGGTAGAATTGCTGATGCGGTGAGCATGGCTTACAATATTGCTATAACGATTTAATCGTAACAACTTAAAGATAAAAGTGTTTAAAAAAGATTTTTAGTGTTTACTTACCTTTGAATGAAGGCTTTCTCTTTTCTATGAATGCTCTTACGCCTTCTATCATGTCCTCTGTGGAGAATAGTAGTCCGAAGAACTGTGATTCTAAGGCTAGCCCAGGCCATATACCCGCTTCTAAGCCCATATCGATTGCAATTTTCGCTGCCATCAATGCTATTGGAGGTAGCTCTGCGAGTTTTAGTGCAAAGGCTCTTGCTTCATCATCTAATCTCCCTGCAGGGACAACCTTGTTTACTAGGCCTATTCTGTAAGCTTCGCTTGCTGGTATAAAGTCTCCTGTCATGATAATTTCTTTAGCCTTTGCAGGTCCAACAACTCTAGCAAGCCTTTGTGTTGCACCTGCACCTGGGATTATGCCTAGCCTGATCTCGGGCTGCCCTAGCATAGCGTCTTCAGTTGCTATTCTAAAATCTGCACTCAAAGCAATTTCAAGACCACCGCCAAGGGCAAAGCCGTGTATAGCTGCTATAATTGGCTTGGTGTAGAACTGCATTTTTAGTGTGACTTCTTGGAATTTTCTAGAGACTATAGCTGCTAAAACTGGAGTTACTCCAACGAACCCAGTTACATCCGCTCCAGCACAGAAAGCCCTGCCACTGCCCCTAAGGATCACCACCCTAATTTCAGGGTCAAGCTCTAGTTCATCAAGTGCCTTACCGAGCTCCTCAATCATCTTGGGGTTAACAGCATTAAGTCTCTCAGGCCTATTGAGAATTATCCATGCTATTGGCTTCTCCTTTCTGATTATAATGGTCTCTTTCTTAATTTCCTCAGCAACTGCATACTTATAGAACCCTTCACCACTCTTCCTACCAAGTTTGCCCTCTGCAACCATCTTTGTAAGTAGTGGGTCTGGCTCTACCCATTCTAACCCTGACTCGCTCTTAAGTCTCTTTATAGCCTCAACAATTCTGTCAATGCCAATTTCATCAGCATACTCAAACACTCCCTTAGGCCATCCTAAGCCAAATTTAACTGCCGTTTCTATGTCCTCTTTTGTAGATATGCCCTCTCTCAGTAAGTATGCAGCCTCGTTAACAGCTAGAGCCAGTAGTAGTGCTGGGTCAACCTTACCTGCAAGTTCTTTCTTATGAGATGGTTTAACAAACTTGCCTGGTGCCGGGTACTTGTAGAACCCTTCACCACTCTTAACACCAAGCTTCCCACTTCTGCACATCTCTTCGAAGAGTGTACATGGAAGTGCTTTCTCACCTCTTTCAGCAAAGGCCTTTGCGACGGCAACACCAATGTCTATTCCTGTAAAGTCTGATAATTCGAATAAGCCCATGGGAAAGCTCAGCGTGTAAAACGCTGTTGCATCAACTTCTTCTATTGTGGCAATCTTCTTCTCTACAATGAAGCACGCAGTGTTGAACAGCCTCATTAGGATCCTGTTGACTATGAACCCGACAATGTCCTTATTGACAACTACAGGTACTTTACCAAACTTTCTCGCTAATTCAACAGTAACCTTGACAGTATCATCAGCTGTTTTAGCCCCCCTGATGACCTCTACCAACGGCATTAGGACTGGCGGGTTGAAGAAGTGCATTCCAACAACTCTCTCTGGTTTTTGCGTAAGCTTAGCTATCTCTGTTATTGGAAGGCTACTAGTATTAGTAGCTAAGACAGCATCTGGTGGTGCATGTTTGTCAGCAAATGCAAAGAGTTTTTGCTTTAACTCAAGGTTCTCAAGCACAGCTTCTATCATGAACTGGCTTTCAGCTAACGCCTTAGCCAGGTCGTCAGACCAAGTACCATCAGGCTTTACACTTATAACAGGAGTGATTCTAGCCATGACAGCATCAACAGACTCCCTCAGGGTACCTTTCTCAGCAAGCTTACCAAGACTCCACTTGATTCTTTCAAGAGCCTTATTAAGGATATCCATGTTTATGTCAGCTAGATAGACCTTACAGCCCGCCATTGCAGCAAGCTGTGCAATTCCGTGACCCATTGTGCCAGCTCCAACAACAGTTATGACCTTTATGTCCTCTAGTTTAACGACCATGTACAATACCCAAGCATACTATGCAATGTAGGTGTTAATAAACTTTCTTAACAATTCTAAATACACAATTTTCAAATAATTTCTCACAGAATGCCCTTGAAACTCACTTCGATATTGCTTTAAATTTCATTCCTAAATAACTAAGCTAGGTATACTTACAAATAAAGAGTATTGCACGTCTCACACCATTTACTAAATAACTAAACTATACCCTCTTTTTCAAACTCCTCTATCTCTCTATCACTATAGCCAAGCTCCTTCAGTATTTCCTTAGTGTGTTGACCTAGCATAGGCGCAGGCCCTCTTATTCTTGAAGGGGTTTCTGAGAACTCCACTGGTATGCGCAAAACCCTCACCTTTCCGATCTCTGGGTGCTCCACCTCCTCAATGACCTTTCTGTACTGAATTTGTGGATCATTAAACACCTCATCTAATGAATACACCGGCGCTATGGGTACATCAGCATCTCTAAGTAATTTAAACCACTCGTCCCTTGTCTTAGTCTTAAATATCTCCTGGAGCTGTTTCATTACCTCTTCCCTCTTCTCCTCATCCCACTGTAAACCAGCTAAATCTTCTCTTCCTAGAGCTTTGCACAAATTTCTCCAAAAATGCTCCTCAAGACACCCAATACTTATGTATTTCCCATCACTTGTCTCATAAATGTTGTAAAATGGGTAGTACCCTGTTAAGAAGTGTCTTCCTCTTTCTGGAGCTTTTCCTGTCATAAAATATTCGGAGGTGAAGGGTATTAGTAGCCATAGTGCTCCGTGAGCCATTGAGATGTCTATATACTGCCCCTTACCTGTTTTATCCCTAGCCCTTAAAGCTATTAGTATGGCTATTGCTGCAAGCATACAAGCAGTATAGTCAGCTATTTGAACTCCTGGTATAACTGGAGGACCTCTGTATGGTCCCGTTAAACCGAGAATTCCCGCAATAGAAATGTAGTTAATGTCATGTCCAGGGAGATCTCTATAGGGGCCTGCCTGCCCATAGCCTGTAACAGAAACGTAAATTATCCTCGGGTTTACATTCTTAAGCGTATCGTAATCTATACCCAGACGCTTAGTTACGTCAGGTCTAAAACTCTCAATAACAACATCAGCTGTTTTAACTAGTCGGTAAAATATCTCCCTTCCCTTGTCAGACCTCAAGTTTAGTGTTACGCTTTTCTTATTTCGATGAGCATTAACAAAGTAAGCGCTCACCCCCCTGATCAGTGGGGGTGCTAGCCTAGCTGGATCCCCTCTTTTAGGAGGCTCAATCTTTATAACTTCAGCACCAAAATCTGCAAGAATTGTGGTATGCGGCAAGTACCACGTTAAATCGAGTATCCTTATTCCATCTAAAGGCAACACTACAGTTCACCAAAGATTTCTTCAGTAAATATACTTAAGAACTAAGATAATGAGCAGAATTTTTAGCGTATGGCGTTAGCAAGATTGAAGAAGCCGTAGGTAAAGTAAAGGCATTTTAATAATTAAATTGCGCGTATCTTTCTATAAACTCCTCTCCTAACCTTAGCCACCAATCCCCGTGCTTCTAGGCTTTTTAGCATTCTGTATATTGCTGCTTTTGACAGCTTTCTATTATATTTCCTTGCTAATAATTCCTGCAACTCTGAAAGCCTATAACTCCTTTCAGCCTCCATAATATTTAGTATCAGCTTCTCTTCCTCTGATAGCTCTAGAGGTAATTCAGCCATCATCATGGCTATGTCCACATCCCTAAGCTCTTTAAACTCGTTTTTACCTTCCACTAGCACTACTACCCTTACTTTCCTCCTCTTATCAGATCTAAGTTTTAGAAAAGCAAGTAAAGCTTCTAATGTTAAGAGCCTTGGACCTCCACTAAGATCAAATACTACTTGCTGATGCCTCTTAATAAGATCTTCAAGAAGTGTGCCAAGATCTTTTACAGCCTTAAACATGTCTGTAACCTCTATAACAGCCTTAGAAATGCTTATTGAAGTACTCCTTAGCCTAGCTATAGTTTGAACTGCTGAATAGGCGAGTTCTGACCTTGGATCCACGGTACCGCCAATAGAGGCAAGCACACATACAATATTTTGGACACTAAAGTTTGTAAAGGTTAGCAAAGCATGTGTTATATCAAAGCCTAATAAGATTACAGCAGCTGAAGACAGAGACACCAAGGTTCCATCTCCACGATTCTCGTTGCGTTCTTATTCTAGAGTTTGTATTAGTATATAAAAACTTTACTCTACATCAATGTAATTAAAGAGCTTTCAAATAATGAAAACAACTATCTGTTAGAACCTCACTGCAAGGTCTTAAGGTAGAGCTTGTTAAAGTAAAAGCGAGATGCTTACATTATACAATTCCTAGTGGTCTAAAGTTGAGGATTTAAAGCCTTTTTTGTGAGGCTGTTAGTGTAGGTAGTGGAATTGTGCCTCAGATTGTTAAGACTCTCGGTTTGGAGGCTGAGAAGGGGCGGTGGCTTTTAATTTTATGCGGTATGGTGATATACATTATCCAGGGCTTTGTATACGCTTATAGTGTAGTTGCAGTACCCCTTCGCAAGTATTTTATAAGTCTTGGTTTAGAACCGACGGCTATTGAAATGCAGTTGCCTTTTATGACTAGCGTTATAGTGGCAACATTTCTAATGCCTTTAACAGGGAGGTTCATTGATAGGTATGGTCCAAGAATTCTTGCAATTCTTGGTGGAATAATTGTTGGCTTGTCTCGATTTGGCTCATCCTTTGCCACCTCTCCCACGACCTTTACCCTTTTGTTTGGTGTTATTGGTGGAGTTGGAGGTGCTCTACTCTATAACTGCCCAATAGCAGCCATAGAGAGGTGGTTTCCGGATAAGCGTGGACTTGCGCTAGGTTTAACGGTCTTCGGATTTGGATTTTCAACAGCTGTTATGGGGCCTTTAGCAGACTACTTGATAGCTATTTACGGTATTCAAACAGCATTTAGAATTCTTGGTGTTCTGAGCACAGCTGTAATACTAACTTGTGCATTACCCCTACGCTTTCCACCTAATGGGTGGACTCCGAGGAAGTGGAAATGGAGTACAGTAAGTGCGTCAGTAGTAGATGTGAATCTCAGTCCTGGGGAAATGATCAAGACAAGAGCTTTCTACGGTTTATGGCTATGCTTCTTCATAGGAACTTCAGCAGGACTCCTAGGAGTTGGTGTTGCAAAGCTCGTGGGGCTAGAGGTCGCTAAAAATGCATGCATATTAGAGGCAGAAGCTTCATCTTTACTCACAGCATTAATGATTCCATTTGCTACTTGCAATGCTAGCGGGAGACCTCTCTTCGGATGGCTAACAGACAGGCTAGGGCCTAAAAAGGTTGCTATAACAGCTTTTACTCTAGTAGTTGTAGTATCGCTGCTTATCTACACCCACCCCTCATCCATAGCCATATATGCACTAACATTTTCAATACTTTGGCTAACACTGGGAGGCTGGATGAGCATAGCACCAACACTTACAGCAAGGTTCTTCGGGGTAAAGCACTATGCATCAAATTACGGTATCGTAATGACAGCCTATGGTGTAGGAAACATTGTTGGAAATACCCTTGCAGGCCTAGCAAAGGATGTATTTGGAAGCTACATAAAGGCGTTTCCATACATTGCGGCTTTAACAGGCATAGGCATTTTCATTGCCTTGGCAATGCTCAAACCACCAAATGAAACCAAAATACTCAGTAATTAGCATTATGATAAAAAGTGTTTATTAATGAAAGTAGCCTAAGTTTCTCTTGTTTCACTTACCTTCCTCTTCTTCCACTCTTCATAGTCTTTATACGACATTCTGTAGACGCTTGGTACACGAGGTTCGTAGAGAGCGTATTTTGGTGGGGGATACGGCATTATAAATCTTGTACCCTCTAAACCGCTAATTACATGCTCCGCGAGCTTTGCTGAAAAGGCTATTGATATCTCATCCTCTTCTGTTCTGCCTAAGAGCACTTCACCTGAGCACGGGATATTTATCTGCGGCTTGCCTGTCAGATAAGCCTTAGTTATATTAGCACATGCAGCTGCCCCAGAAAACTCTGTCTCTGGCAGTATTCCATGCCATGTAAACGCCTTAGCTATTTTAGCTATTTGAGTTGGTGTACCGTAAACTACAATAACATCTGGTTCAAAGCTTATTCTAGTTAGGGGAGAGATTAAAATGCCAGACACACTTCCAGGAGGCATTGACTTCGCCTCTACACTCTTCAGAATAGCCATCCCAGCCTCCCTATCCTTTGCATGAAAACGAATAATATCCTCAATAAGGTACTCGGGAATCTCATCAATCAAGCCAATTACACGAGCCCCAGCAATGCAAAAAGCATCCTCTAAACTCATTGCAGTAACCCAACCATATGTTCTAGATATGTTAATTAACTGACACACAGGCATTCTAGCATTGAAATTCTTTAGGGGTCTTCTAGCCTTAACCCTTTCAAACTCTTTCTCACACTCCGCACCCTTACAGAACTTGATCCCTAAAGGATAAGTACGTAACGCTAGCTCATCCTTAACCTTCTTACCAATTTCAATAAGACTCTCAATGGGTGTTGATGACATGAACTTCTCACACCCTCTCTACACATGCATTACTCAGATAAATAAGGCTTTTAGAAAAGCAGAAAAATTCAGGAAAGATTATAAGCATGCTTTATATAGCACATTGTAGGGGGTGTATTTGAAATGCCTATAGATTTTGCGATAACTAAGGAGCAGGAGGAGCTTAAGGCTGTGGCTAGGGAGTTTGTTGAAAAGCATGTTATGCCCAGGTGGAAAGATATTGTTGAGAAAGATGTAATACCACCTGAAATTGTTAGAGAAATGGCTAGACTAGGGCTCTTCGGAGTCTCCATACCAGATAAATACGGCGGACTAGGACTTGACTTCCTCACAATTGGGTTAATAATGGAGGAGTTGGCCCGAGACCCATCAGGTGCTATACCTAGCCTCTTCCTACTTCAATCAGTCAATGCCTACATAATTGCTAAGCATGGTAGTGAAGAGCTTAAGCAAGAACTGCTTCCAAAAGCTGCAAAAGGTGATTTGTGGGTAGGCGTGGGTGAGACGGAGCCTGGTGCAGGCTCTGATGTAAAGGCCATTGCATCTACTGCTAGAAAAGAAGGGAATGAGTATGTTTTAAATGGTGAGAAGCTGTTCATTACAGGTGTTAGGGAGGCTAAGGAGAAGGGTGTCTGGTTCAAGGAAGGAGGAGGCCACGTTACAGTAGTATACACTGATAAGACCAAAGGCCACAGAGGAATATCCCTAATCTTCGTACCCCTAACAGATCCGAGAATTACCATAAGACTTGAGAAGCCTATTGGTGTTAGAGGAGTTTCATGGGGAGGCTTCACAATGAATGATGTAAGAGTGCCAGAGTACTACAGAGTTGGAGCAGAAGGCGAAGGATTTATCATACTAATGACAGACTTTGATAAGGCTAGGGCCATCATAGCGCTTCAAATTGCTGCTGCAACTAAGTATGCTTTAGAAGTAGCTCTTGATTATGCTAAGCAGAGAAGAGCCTTTGGATTCCCCATAGCGTTCTTCCAGGGCATTCAGTTCCAGTTAGCTGATCACTGGATGGATCTTGAAGCAGCTCACTCACTTGCCCTCAAAGCTTTGTGGGCCATTAAGCTAGAGGAAGAGGGCAAGATGGGCAGATTCGAAGTTACTAAGCTAGCAGCAGCCGCAAAAGGATTTGCACTAAGAGTAGCTAAAGCTGCTTTAGATGATGCAACAAGGTGGATGGGTGCTTACGGATATACAACAGAAAACCCTGTTGCATATGCATGGGCATCTATCAAGTCCTTTGACTGGGCTGAGGGATCACTAGACATAATGAGAGTTATAGTGGCAAGAGAAGTCATTGGAAGAGAATGGCTAAAGAAGGTCATGCCCTTCCTATAAGGTGAGGCTCTAAAACAATTCACTCTTTTTCAAACAAATTCTCTTTACAGGTGTTAAACATGGGGTTCAATATAGTTGTCTTAATGAAACCTGTTCCAGACCCAAAGGAACCGCCAAAGTTCAAACCCGATGGAACTCTGGACAGAGTGTCAATGAAGCTCGTCATGAATCCCTATGATAAGCCTGCTGTTGAAGCTGCTGTACAGTTAAAGGAAACCTACGGAGGTAATATTGTTGGAATCTCAATGGCTCCGCCACATGCTGTTGATGCTATCAGAGAGGCTCTTGCCATGGGTGTTGACGAGTTTGTTTTACTTACAGATAGGAGGTTAGCAGGGTCAGACACCCTAGCAACCTCTTACGCCATAGCCATGGCTATTAAGAAGCTTTGGAATAAGCTTGGAAAGATAGACATGATCATGTGTGGTATAGAGTCGTCAGACAGTAATACAGCTCACATAGGGCCTGAAACAGCTGAGTGGCTTGGGCTTCCAAGTGTGTCATATATTGACAAGATTCTGGAGGTCACCAACGAATATGTCAAAGTCAAGAGAATAATTGAGGGAGGGTACATGACCCTCAAGGTCAAGCTACCAGCAGTACTAACCATAGCTGGCACAACCTATACACCTCGCATACCAACACTACGCGATGTAATTAAAGCTAGAAGCAAGCCTATAACCACATGGAGTCTAGACGATGTTAATGGAGATCCTTCAAAAGTGGGGCTTCAAGGCTCTCCAACAAAGCTCCTCAGAATGTGGCAAGCTGAGATGAAGAGGAAAGGCAAGATAATAACGGATCCAGATCCTGATAAGGCTGTGGATAAGCTACTTGAAGAGCTTAAAAAAGATGGCATAAGCCTCTTTGTTAGATAAGTCCATGGGGTGAGAGCGCAATGCCCAAGATATTTGTGTATACTGAGCTGACTCCTGACGGCATTATAAAAGACGCGTCACTAGAGCTCATAGGGAGGGCTAGAGAATTAGGAGAACAGCACGGATTTTCAGTGGGAGCTGTACTAACGGGTTACAATGTTAAGAAGCTAGCAGAGGAGCTAATATATAGAGGAGCTGATGAGGTTCACATAGTTGACGACCCTATGCTTGCAAAATATCACATTCTACACCACACAAGAGCTGTTACAGAGGTTATCAAGGCTACAAATCCTGATATACTGCTGTTCCCTGCCACAGTCCTTGGAAGAGAGTTGGGGCCTAGGGTAGCAGCAAGGCTAGGCGCTGGAATAACAGCAGACTGTACAGCTGTTGATATAGGTGACTGGGTAGACCCTGTTACTGGCAAGAAGTTTGAGAAGCTTCTTTACCAAATACGACCCACCTTCGGAGGAACAGTAATGGTTGCTATAGTAACACCATATCACAGGCCCCAAATGGCTACTGTAAGACCAGGTGTATACCCAGTTCCACCAAGAAATACTAGCAGAGCAGGTACTGTTAAGGAGTATACAGTGACATTCTCAAAGGAGGATAGCGAAGTTATTGAAATTCTTGAAGTTGAAAGTGAGAAGAGAAAGGTGGATCTGAAGTCAGCCAAAGTCATAGTCTCTGGAGGCTATGGCACTAAAGGCAACTTTAAGCCTATATGGGAGCTAGCTGAAGTTATAGGAGCTGCTGTTGGGGCTTCACGTAAAGCAGTTGACTCCGGCTGGATATCATATGATCACCAAGTTGGCTTAACAGGGCAAACAGTCAAGCCAGACATATACATAGCCATAGGGATTTCAGGAGCAATACAACACTTAGTCGGAATGAAGGACTCTAAGATAATTATAGCAATAAACAGGGATCCCGAAGCCCCGATATTCCAGGTAGCAGACTATGGCGTAGTAGGAGACCTCTTCCAAATTGTGCCAAGGCTCGTAGACAGGCTAAAGAAGATTAAACAAAGCCAAGGATAGACAAGCTAAAGAGTCTCTCCATAAAATGCTTTAACATAGCTAAAAACATTGAAAGTTTTTTAAACTCAAAATGCTTTTTTGCACCATTCCTAGGCTCTGAACTCCATAGAGCTAAACTACAATGCTTCACTACAGGGGTATGGTATGAGTCTCTACAGGAAACTGGATAACGATTTCTATGTGATATATACAGGGCCTGAACCCGTTAAAGACCATATAAATACCTACTTACTTTTGTCTTCTAAGCGAAAAGCTCTGATAATAGACCCTGGTCCTCGAAACTCAGCTGAGAGGATTTATGGTGTGCTTAGAGAGTTGGGCTTAGAGAAAGCTCTAGAGTTCATAATTGTTACACATGTTCATTTAGATCACGCAGGTGCGGCAACAAAATTATCTAGGCTAACAGGAGCTGCAATAGTTGTTCATCCAAAGGGAGTGCCACATATTAGAGACCCTACAAATATCTGGGAAGCTGCTAGAAGGCTTCAGGGAGAGGTTGCAGAAATATATGGAAGGCCTGATAATGGTGAAGATGTAGAGATTTTGGAGGCTCAAGACTTGCAAAACCTATCGCTTGACGATATAGAGCTCAGATTTCTTCACACACCAGGGCATGCCTCACATCACATAGTTATTAACTGGCTCTCAAAATCAATACTGTTTACAGGTGATGCGGCAGGTACGTACATTCCTGAACTGGACGTTATATTGCCTGGCACCCCGCCTCCGTTTAGGTATGAGCCCTACATGGAGTCACTAAAGAAGATGATTGAGGAAAGCCCAAAGATTATTGCATACGCCCACAGGGGAGTCAGAAGCAATGGTGTAGAAGCCCTGGTGCTACACTATAGGCAAATGGAGACGTGGTTTAAAACCCTTGTTCCTCTCGATGAAAAGAGCTTAAGTGATGAAGAGGCTTTGCTTAGGAGAATTGCAGAAAAAGACCACTTTTTAAAGCTATTTTTAGAAAAGTGTAGTGGAATAGACTGCTTATCATACAAAGCTATACTCACACTAAGTCTAGTGGGCATCATAGATGAAGTTAAAAGAGTAAAAGCCTTGCAGTGAGAATTGCAATAAAAACATTGCATCCTTTTGCTATAAAAGAAAACTTTATATACTGCTCATAATGCAGTGTATTAAGGTGTATTTTTATATGGGCATGCGCGAAGCTGAGGTAATAGCTAGGGCTCTTGTAGAGGCTAAGGGAAAGTCAGTTGTTTTTACAGGTGCTGGTATAAGTACTGAAAGTGGTATTCCAGACTTTAGGGGGCCTCAAGGACTTTGGAATATGATATCACCTCAAGTAGTAACCCTAGAATACTTTCTTAAACGCCCAGATGAGTCTTGGTGGATGTACACAGAAATGTTTTATCCAACGCTAGCTAATGCTAAGCCTAATCCTGCTCACTATGCTATTGCTGAATTAGAGGCTTTGGGCTTGGTAGAAGCTGTTATAACTCAAAATGTTGATTGTCTTCATCAAAAAGCTGGGAGTAAGAGGGTTATAGAACTTCACGGCAGGTTCGACCAGGTGCAGTGCCTCAAATGCGGCTTTAGGGATGGTATTGAAAAGCATGTTTCAAACTTTAAGAAGAATGGGTCTGCTCCGAAGTGCCCAAAGTGCAAATCTGTTCTTAAGCCAGCAGTAGTTTACTTTGGAGAGCGCTTGCCGGAAGATGAGCTTAGCCAAGCACTTGCACTAGCAAATTCGTGCAAAGTCATGCTAGTTGTTGGGTCAAGCCTAGTTGTTTACCCAGCAGCGTGGATACCTGAAATAGCTATTCGAAGAGGTGCAAAGCTATTCATAGTTAATATAACACCAACACACATGGATTCCTATGCAGAGCTCGTTATTAAGGAGAGAGCTGGTGTGTTCCTACCCATGGTAGCTGAATACGCAAAGCAAATGCTAAAGTCAAAATGACAAGCCTTTAGCAAACACCTCTCCTGAAGTACTACAGCCCCTTATTTGTTTAAAAATTTATTAAGCCTTACATGAGTAATACTTTCTCAAAGTGGTAATGTCTATGAGCAGCTCTGTTGTTGTTAAAGATCCTTGGGCAGATTTCTATTCTAAAAGGCCTTGGCTAAAGTTTTACAATCCAGATGTTCCAGCAGATGTTTCAATACCTGAAGCACCACTCTACAGCCTACTAGACAATACAGTAGCTAAACACCCCAATAGAGATGCATTTATATTTTTTGGCCGTAGGGTTACGTATAGAGAATTTCACGATGCTAGTTTGAGGTTTGCTTCATGGCTTGTGGGCATGGGTATTGGTAAAGGCGATGTTGTTGCAATTTATGTGCCTAATACACCGCAATTTGCAATAGCATACTATGGCGCTCTTTATGCTGGTGCAGCTGTAACACCTGTAAACCCCTTGTATACTGCTAGAGAACTCAGATTTCAACTTGAAAACAGTGAAACAAAGGTCTTAGTAGCCTTAGACTCATTTAAAGATAGGGTTCTTGAAGGAACGCCAGATAACGTAAAATACATTGTGTGGACAGGAATACAAGACTACCTATCACCAATTAAAGCTGTTCTATATAAGTTGAAGTTTAGGCCTCCTAAGGTTCCGGAGGGTGGTAAGCATTTTAAGTTTAAGGATGTTTTGAAGAAGAGTGAGCCTTTGAAGAATAAGGCTAGCGTGAATCCTAAGGAGGATGTAGCGGCACTTATGTATACTGGTGGAACTACTGGTGTGCCTAAGGGAGCTATGCTAACACACTACAACTTAGTAGCTAATGTACACCAAATATACCCAATAGCAGTCAGCAGAACTAAGAAAGAATGTTGTTGGTTAGGTGTAGCAGTGCTTCCATGGTTCCACATCTATGGACAAACTTGTGTTTTGCATTTAGGTGTGTTTACAGCTACTACAAATATTATTTACCCAAGGCCTCCAGATATTGAGACTTTGATGAGAGATATTGAGAAATACAAAGTTGAGGTATTCTTTGGCGTTCCAGCGCTGTATATAGCTATTGTTAATCACCCAAAAGCTAAGGAATACGATTTAAGCAGCTTAAGGGCATGTGTTAGTGGGGCTGCTCCACTTCCTGTTGCTACTATTGAGGCTTTTGAGAAGATTGCTCCTGGTGCTCTTAGAGAAGGCTATGGATTAACAGAAACAAGTCCTGTAANACATGT
>JGI20130J15133_1002101_pt1 | contig 15299 bp, 10 predicted proteins | sample WasSprMetagenome_FD_15133 | JGI IMG/M metagenome (IMG submission 15133) | reverse complement strand
GGGAGATGTTTTTGTATCTAGAGATAGCACTAGCGGTGGGGATGTAGAGTACGCTACAGGCAACTTAATCGCCTTAATACCAATACTGGCAGATAACTTCGTGAGGTATGAGGGTATTGGGGAGCCTAGAGATAAGAAAAGAGGCTTACACAGGGTTTTAGTGGATAGAGGCATTGATGCAAAGTATACGAGGATTATTAGAAGGCTTGTTTTAACCACCATGGGCTGGAGAGTTAAGACTATCGTGAGTGGTGGCAAGAGCGTTGTAGTGTTGGATGACTCTAGAAGCGTTATCAAGGTCTCTCCCACGCTTAAAGACCCCGATAAACTACCATGTCTACTAGAGGAATTGGAGAAGGCATTTACTGGGCTCTATAAGACTGGTTCCGGTAGCTATCCATGGAGGGGTATATGTAGGGAGAGTAGAGTCGAGGTTCTCGGGGATATTGGCATTGATATTAGTGAATTAACTAGACATGTTGATGAGGGTAACACAGTTATACTTGATGTGTCTCAGTTGAGCAGTGTTCAAGCCGACTTAGTCTCGTTAACTGTTGCAAGGAGGATTTTTGAGCGTAGACTTGAAGAGGGAGTTGAGGCTGTTGCAGGGAAACCCGTGGTATCCATAGTCTCAGAGGAGGCTCCACTATATTTAAGCCCCGAGAGGGTTAGAAGTCCATATAATTCATTCGCGAGGATTGCGAGAGAGGGTAGGAAGTTTGGAGTTGGGTTAATTGCTATATCGCAAATGGCTACTTTGATTGAGAGGCAGCTACTCGGCAATTTCAATACATTGATCGTTATGAGGACTAAGAGTAGTAGTGACTTAGACTTCTTCAGGGATATAGGTATCCCGGTTGAGACACTTCCATATCTAGGTGATAGAGAGGCATTTATCTATACCCCAGATCTACCGGTGAAAGAGCCTATCCCCATATACATGCCTGCGTGGTTTGACGAGGATTATGCTAAGCTTATTAATGAGAAGAGGCGTGTTCTCGGTGGTGAGTATCCTGCGGTAAAGGAGCTATTAGAGGATTAGGGAGCCGCAATGAGAATACTGGGGGTTTACATAGAGAATATTAGGAGCTATAGGCAAAACCTCATCATATTCCCACCACGCGGAGTAACTGTAGTACATGGTGAAGTTGGCAGTGGTAAAACCAGTTTATTAATGGCTATAGAGTTCGCTCTCCTAGGTCTACCGGGTGGTGCTGGTAAGTCTTTGTTTGATGCATATAAGGAACCCCGGCGTGCAGACTTACTTAGAGCAAATACTAGTATGGGTAGAGTTAGGCTACTCATTAAGCTGGGTAGTAGACTCTACGTTATTGAGAGGAGGATCACGAGAGTGAGTGGGGTAGAGTATGAAGGGGTTGTTGGGAGAATTGAAGAGTATGAGGTTGTAGATGGTAAACCACGCCCCTTAGACGTAAGGAACTTTACATCTAGAACCATGATGGATGACTATGTAATTGATTTACTTGGATTAAAGGAGAAGAAAACGGAGAGGAGTAAGACGACAACCCCACTCGTTTATACAACAGCGATATACGTACCCCAATTTAACGTCCACGAGGTTTTATCGCTGGATAAAGAGGATAGAGTAGAGATCATTGAGAGAGCACTGGGGCTTGACAAGTACAAGGTTTTTAGATCGAACTACGAGAAGGTAGTTAAAGCCATTGAGGATAAAATAGAGGTCATAAATGATAGAGTTAAGAACAGGTTGGACTTAGTGAAGGAGAAGAATAAAGACGCTCTCTTAAGGCAATTGGAGTCCATTAAGCAAGAGATCGAGAAGTTACAGAGAGACCGCGTGGAGCTCGAGAAGGAGAATGAGAAGATCAAGCAATTGTATGACAATGTATTAAGTGAAGCTAGGGGTATTGAGAGACAAATAGTGGAGCTTAAGGCGAGGAGAGAGAGGTACGAGGAGAAAAAGAGGAAGTTGAAGGAGTTAGAGGATAGAGTAGGAGCTATCGCGGAGAGCATGGGGTATTCTACACGCAGTATTGAGGAATTAAGGGAAACGCTGTTGTCGAATATAAAGAAGCTTGAAGAAGGCAAGACAAGAATAGAGGAGAAGATTCAGAACCTTGAGCGGGAAGAATGTAGGATCGAGGATAATATAGCGTTATTAAATAAGAAAGTGCAATCATTGATCGGGGAGTTAAATGAAATTAAAGGAGTATTGAGAAACCGCGAGGAGAAGANCAGNGAGTTGGAAAACAGCAAGCAGGAAGTTGAGAACCTAATACGTATGGGCATTTGCCCTGTTTGTAAGCAAAAAGTTACACACGAGCATGGATTAAGACTCGTAGAGGATATTAATGACCAGATGGAAAAAGTCAAAGTTGAATTAGAGAATTTAAGGAGCAAACAGAGAGAACTCGAGGAATTATTGAGTAGTATGGAGGATGAAGTGAGGAAATTAGAGGAGTCTAGGAATAAGCTGAGAATTGAGAAGCAATCAATTCTGCGTGAACGAGATAATATTGTTGAGAGTATTCATTCAAATTCAAGTATTCTCGGGAGGCTCGATGAATTAATTAAGGAAGTTCAATCACTAAGACGAGAGATAGCTGGGATTAACCTCGACGAGCTCGAGAGATTAGAGGGCGAGCTAAATGGTAAACTAAGAGAGCTCAATGAACACTTGAATGAGTTGAGTAAAGTAGGCGAGAGCCTAAGGCAGAGGATTCAGAGTATCGTTGGGGAAATCGCTAGGAGAGAGGAGATGATTAAAGGTATTGAGAGGCAACTACAGGAGATAGATAAGTTGTTGAAAGAAGTAGAGAAGCTCCAAGGGGAGAAGAAGTCTCTCGAGGAAATCAAGGAATTTGTAGAAATAGCTGGTGGTGTTGTAGGGGAGATAGAGTCCACTGTCTTGAAAATACTTGTAGATGAATTTAGAAGGTACTTTTACGACTACTTATCCAAGCTTCTACATGGGCAACCAATAGAGGTTGTTGTAACAGATGATTTTGGCTTGAAGACGAAGATTAAGATAGGTAGGCAGTCATATGATATATCATCCCCGAGTGGTGGTCAAAACATAGCAATAAGCCTAGCCTATAGACTAGCACTAAATAGAGTTGTCCGCGAGTACTCTCCAACTCTCAAGAAGAGCGTGTTAATACTCGACGAGCCGACAACGGGCTTCAGTAGCGATATTGTCAGTAGACTAAAAGACCTAATGAGAGAAATAGGTGGGATAGAAGGGCAGGCAATCGTGGTAACCCATGATAAGGAATTAATCGAGGCTGGAGACTGTAGAATAAAGTTAAATCTAAATCAAGCGGAGCACAAAACGGAAGTTGAAGTGGAGGAGTGTGCGGTTACACCAGAGTATAGAGACCTCGTCGAGAGAATACTACTATATGGTATACAAAAACCTAGTCAATAGTTAGTTAGCTAAGTCGAAGATCATTCAATATGTTCAAGTAGGAGTATCTCTAGAAGTTCACAGGGGAATCACACTATGTGAAGTTGTTGTTTTATATAATTACTTTTTGACTATGAATGGCTGTGGGAAGATTTCCTTTAGGTTTTTAACAATGTAGTTGTGTGTTTTAGCACTGTACATTATCAACACTGCCTCGGGGTTGAACTCTGCAATTACTTGTCTACATGCTCCACATGGAGGTATAGGCTCTTCAAGATCTGTAACAATTGCTATCGCTACCGGCTTTCTATCTCCATTAGTTATCATTGCCGATATTGCTGATCTCTCAGCACATATCGTCAAGCCATAACTAGAGTTCTCGACGTTAACACCTAGATATATTCTTCCTGATTCAGTGAGTATTGCAGACGCCACATGTATATTGCTATATGGTGCGTAGCTATTGGGCAGTATTTTCAAAGCTTCATTGACTAGTTTTAATAAGTTCTCTCTAGAGATCTCCAAGTGTGACGCCTGTAATCACTGCTGATTTATGGGTTTAACTCTAATTATGTATAAATCATCATCTATATCCCACTCCTCGACTAATCCACCATGTTGAGCTGCTTCATCTCTATTTGTGGTAATTCTTAGCTCCACCGCTCTAGTCTCGTTGGCTATGTACTCTTTTTTCATCTTGATCAACTCTATTTTATCGCTTGGTGCAACAATAACAACGCTGATCTTCGCTAACAACTCTAAATTCAGCTTCTTCCTCATAACTTGAATTCTCCTCACGATATCCCTCGCTAATCCCTCAGCAATCTCCTCTGTTGTAAGCCTCGTGTCTAGTGCAACTACGCCGTACTTGAAGCCCTCTACTAGGAATCCCTCAACGTAGTGTGGAGCGATCTCTAGGTCCTCGCTTGTTAAGACTAGAGATTGATCACCTATTCTAGCTTCATGCCTGCCAATTGATAGAACATCTCCGGCGATGACATCCTGGTTCAACTCAATGTACTTCAATAACTCCCTGACTAATCCCCTGTATTTTGGACCTAGGACTTTATACTTTGGCTTAACTGTGTACCTAGTGATCTCTTTGATCCTCTTAGACTCGACTACCTCTATGTACTTTGCGTTACACGTAAACTTCAATACCCCTAATAATTTATTTACAGCATCTCTCACTCTCTCATTATCTGTATATACTAGAAGTTTTCTAACCGGCTGCCTGTGTTTTAAACCAGCCTTCATTCTAGCGCTAGACGATGCTTTATGAACCTCGCGGGCGATCGCCATGTAGTCCTCAAGCGATTGATCTATAAATACTTCGTCAACCATGGGCCAATCTAGTAGGTGTATAGACTCAACACCGTAGTAGTCTCTCAGCATTGATTGGTAAATATACTCAGTGGTAAACGGTGTTATGGGTGCTAGAAGCCTCAATACTCTATCAAGGACATAGTGTAGTGTAGCATATGCTACAATTTTCTCGGGCGCGTTCTCCTCGATCCACACGCGTGGCCTTATTAGTCTTATATACCAGTGGCTTAAGTCTTCAACTATGAAATCCCTGATCTTCCTCACAGCGTACATTACATCATATCTCTCCATAGCATCCTCTACTTGCCTAACTAAGTTATTGCACCTACTAAGTATCCACTTATCCTCGACTTGTAACGCTGATATGTGTTTACTTAGGGGGTCTAGGCGTGGATTATATGAGTCTAGATCCATGTATGTTTTTGCGAAAACAGCAATATTCCAGAGTATAGATAGATCCCTCTTAGCTTCTTCGAGCTCTCTCCACGAGAATTTAATATCCTCCCATATGGTGTTACTCAGTAGCCATAGTCTAAGTGGGTCTCTACCAATTTTCACAATTGCTTCATCTGTTCCCACGTAGTTGCCTAGGCTCTTGTGCATTTCTCTACCTTGCTCATCCAGCATAAATCCATGCACTAGAACGGTCTTGTATGGAGCAGTCTTAAACCCCAGTACCCCGGATCTTAATAGTGAGAAAAACCAACCCCTAATCTGGTCATGTCCCTCGGTTATAAAGTCCACTGGGTTAAATCTTTGGTTGTTTCTATCAGGGTGTCCTAGTGAAGCGTAGAATGCTACACCACTATCCATCCATACATCTGCAACATCCGGGACTCTATTCATTTCTAACCCACACACGGGGCATTTAAAAGTGACTTGGTCTATCCATGGACGATGCAACTCTCTTGGCTCTATAACTGTGTATTTTCTAAGCTCCTCGAGGCTCCCAATAACTACTCTATGTCCATTTGGACAAGTCCATATTGGTAGTGGAGTACCCCAATACCTCTGCCTCGATATAACCCAGTCTTGTAGGTTGTCAATTATATTCAGTAGCCTTGTGAGAGCCCATGATGGAATCCAGTTAACTTTCTCAGCCTCCTCTCTTATTACATCCTTTAATTTAGATACTTTGATTACCCACTGCTTCGTGGCGCGTAAAATAACTGGTGTTTTACACCTCCAGCATAGTGGATACCTGTGTACAATACTTGATGAGTAGACTAGAGCACCCTTCTCTCTTAGATACTCAATAATGAGTTTATTCGCCTCCCTCACATTCAGCCCCTCAAATAACCCAGCATCGCTCGTGAATTTACCCTCCTCGTCTACGGGGCAGACGATGGCATCACGCATTCCATGTTTCAGTGCAGCATCATAGTCTTCGAATCCATGACCGGGTGCACTGTGTACTAGCCCTGTTCCTTCATGCATTGAAACATACTCCCTACTGGGAACAACCCTGTGTAGGTGGGTTATTTTCCTCTGTAGTGGAACAACTTCAACTAATGGGCTTTCATAAGTATACCTTGTTAAATCCTCACCCTTCATTCTCTCAACAACAGTGTACTCGTAGACTCCAATCTCCCTCATGACGTGTTCTAGTCTCTTCTCCGCCAGGATCCAGTATTCACCCCCCACTTTCACCTTCACATATACCTCGTCTGGGTGAGCCATTACGAATACATTTGCTGGCAGCGTCCACGGGGTGGTTGTCCAGATCACTAGGTATGAATTCTCCTCTTCTCTAATGGGGAATTTAACGTATATACTTGGATCCTCTAGATCCCTGTATTCAACTTCATACTCTGCAAGCGTTGTTGAGCAGCGTGGACACCAGTATACAACTCTGTACTCGGAGTCGAGTAGCCCCTGCTCTTCTGCTTTTTTAATGAGCCACCACTCTGCCTCTATGTATTCATCTCGTAGAGTTAAATATGGGTTATTCCAATCCATGAAGACTCCAAGCTCTTTAAACCAATGGGTCATTGCTGATAGATTTGAAAGCGCGAATTTCTTACACTCCTCTACGAATCTATCTATTCCAATCTTCTCCTCGATCTCTTTCTTGAATCTAACACCCAGCTTCTGCTCGACTTTCACCTCTATTGGTAATCCGTGGCAGTCGTATCCTGGTTTATCATTTACTCTAAACCCCTTCATCCTCTTGAATCTAAGTACTGCATCCTTCAACGCCTTATTCCACGCTGTACCAATGTGGGGTACATCCCCTGATGGATATGGGGGTCCATCTATGAAATTGAAGAATACGTTGTTCTTTTCACTCTTCTCTTTAACTAATTTATAGACACCAGAGGTTTCCCAGTATTCTTTAACTAATTCCTCAACTCTATGTGGTTCATATCCACCCTCGAGTCTCCACTTAAATTCCAAGTAAACCCCCTTCCATGCTATAGAGGCAACTGTATTATTTAAAGCCAAATAGCTTATTAATACTCTAATCAACAANTCTTATGGGAAAAACACAGAGATGAGGACTATTANGGTTAGNAAGATAATAGCTATTAAGACTAACCGTCTAAACCCAAGTAGTAAAAGGAGTTTTGCATATGAAAACACCTGCCTCGACCCCAGCTTGGAGGTACCTTTCTCCCTACCTCGGAAAACAAATCCAACCTCGCAGAGCCTCCTCGGCTTAGTGACCGCTAGGATCTCGACAAGTGCTTTATAACCCATTGGAGCCAGTGGCCTCCATCCAAGTAATGTACTCCTCCTCGCTGCAAAGAAGCCGCTGACAGGGTCTTTTACACGTCTACACTCGGGTATTAAGATCCTTGAAGCATATACTGCTCCAAGTGAAATTACCCTCCTAGTGAAACTCCAGTTTTCAACTCCACCCCCCTCGACATATCTAGATGCTACAACGATATCGCACTCGGCTAACTTCTCAACTAGCTCTGGTACTAGTTCGGGAGGGTGTTGTAGGTCTGCATCCATTACTACAATGTATTCTCCAGTTGCTAATTTAACTCCATCATATATCGCGGAAGTTAAGCCTAGTTTTCCAGGTCTCCTTAACACTTTAACTGGGAGTGTTTTTGAGAGTGCTTCAGCAGCTTCTGCAGTTCCATCAGGGCTATTGTCATCTACAACTATGATCTCGTACTCATACCCCTTCAAAACCCCTGCTAACTTCTCAATCAACAGTGTTATGTTTTCACGCTCATTATAAGTTGGGACTATAATTGAGATCTTCTGCATTGTATATGCCTTGAACAATCCCTTAAGCCACGAGGGATAGGTATGATAGTGCCTTATCTCTACCCATTAGGGACAATAGTGGTGCAGCCCTCGGCCCACTGGGTTTACCCACTACTAGTAAGTAGAAGTACTCGTAGAGTTTTCTAACATGCTCCTCCGGCAACTTCGTGGTAATAGAGATCAAGGCGTTCTTGATCGTGTCTTCTCTCCACTCCGGTAACATAGATAGGTTCTTGTATATTTCGCGGAGGTAGCGAGCAATATCGGGTGGTATTGAGCTAGCTGTTCTAGTAGCCTCCTCAATGGTGTTTAACTTGAACTTCATATCTGGTGAACCATACTTTATAACCCACTTGTGTGCCTTAGGGATTAACTCTAGTACTCTCTGCGCTCCATAATTGGTTGGTGTTATTGGTATGTGGCCGCTTATCTTTAACCTATGTATTGCTTCATCACTCCACTTATCGCTTGGAATTATCTGGGATAATATTGCGAGGTGTAGGTATGGTACTTGCTCCGGGGGTTCCTGTGGAGGAGCCCCACGTGGATAGCTTAGTTCATAGCTCCTCTTTAATAACGCCTCTTCCTCCTCGCTAATTGCTTTCTCCAGTCCATAGTATATCCTCTCTGCTCTATAGTATAAGTTGTAGTATTGCGGTACCTCGTGTAGTCCAACAGTGATTTTCTTCATGGGCGGTGTCTTGAGAACGAGGAATCGAAATACATGTGGGTGTGCTACCTCAAGCCACTCTCTAGGTGAGAAGCCGAGGAAGTCGCTACTCCCCATATCCATTACCCTGCCATCCACAGTCCTCACTTCAACCCATTCATATGGTAAGCCCTCTGGTGGCTGGAATGAGTATACGTTTAAAGCAAGGTCTACACAACTATCCCTACTACCACCAGGCATTGCGTGGTCTTTGCCGAAAGGCTCGAAGTCTACTCCAAGAGACCACCACACTCCAACCCACTCGATTCTCCACATTAGTTTTCCATCCTCAATACTTGCCACTCCCCTGTGACCACAGTATTTGCAAGCATACTCAACGTGTTCAGAGTCAACTATTTTAACAGCCTCTGTGGCATCTATTCTACCGCATTTTCCACAAATAGGCTCGAATGGTATCCATTCCTCGGGATACGGCTTCCTCCCCTCTATACTTATTCACTACTCTCCTCACTTCGTCCTTCATCTTGATCGTGAGTAAGGTGAATTCCTTTAGTTTTGACTTGTAAAGCTCTGTTGTTGTGACAACTTCAACTTCTCCATCGGTGAAGTCCTTTATGAATGGGCCGAAGTCAGACCAGTAGTGTTCAACCCAGTTCGAGTGGCATCTCTGAGGATCCGGAACCTTGATCAAGGCCAACCAGTGTACTTCTCTCCCTCCTCTCTACTTCCAAAAGCCATTACTTGCGCTTCTTTACCCTTCCAAGAGTCCTGGGTGTATAGTGTTAAATACTGCTTGATTTTCAACCCCCGGGATGAGAGTATTTTTCTAAGTGTCTCCGTTATTATGATCTCTCCTCTCAATCTACCAACGTGTTGTAGCCCTGAGACAGATAACCCTCCATTGAATACAAGTACTTCTTTGCCACGCCTACTCAATTTATCATATAGTTCATCAGCTAGTTCATCTATCCAGTGCTTCGTCATCTCTAAAGACCCTACTTAGCTATTTATATAGTAGACTATATTAATATCACTAATACTGCTAATTAAAGGTGAAACGCGTTTTTAAAGAGTTTCTAGTATTCACGATTACTAATGTGTGGTGAGTGAATGCAGAGGAGGGAGGAGTTTTTAGAGTGGCTGAGGGGTGTTGAGAAGAAGTGGCAAGGGGTTTGGAGAGAGAAGAGGGTTTTTGAAGCACACCCGTCTGGGGATAGACCAAAGTACTTTATAACTGTGCCATATCCATACTCCAATGGACCGCTACACATTGGGCATGGGAGGACATATACTATTGGAGACATTATTGCAAGGTATAAAAGACTAAGGGGCTTTAATGTACTATTCCCCATGGCATTCCACATTACTGGCACACCAATTATTGCATACTCAGAGATGATCTCTAGGGGAGATGAGAGAACAATAGGGCTTTACAGAGACTACATATCACTATACATTGAAGACAAGGATGAAGTGGAGAAAATACTTGAGTCATTCAAAGACCCCTTAAACCTCGCAGTGTTCTTCGCGGAGAGAATCCAGAGGGATTTCGAGGAGCTGGGTTATAGTATTGATTGGAGGCGTAGATTCCACACTGGAGAGCCAATATACAATAGATTTGTAACTTGGCAGTACTTTAAACTCGCTGATAAGGGGTTAATTACGCGTGGAGACCACATAGTAACCTACTGCCTACTACATAGACAACCCGAGGGAGAGGACGATATACAAGACGCTGATGTAAACCCCGTGGAGATCGTTGAGTACACAGCGGTAAAGTTCACGCTTCCAAGTAGAGGCTGGATCCTCCTAGCCGCTACTCTTAGGCCAGAGACATTATTTGGAGTAACAAATATGTGGGTTCACCCCGAAGGAGACTACGTGGTCTTCGATTGGAGGGGTGAAAAACTAGTTGTTAGTGAAAAAGCCTTCCTTAAATTCAAGCATCAATACCCCGAGGAAGAAGTAAGTTTTGTAACGAGGATTAAGGGTAGGGATCTTATCGGGGAGAATGCTGTATCTCCATTCGGCGACAACGTCGTAGTTCTACCTGCATGGTTTGTAGACGTAGAGAATGCTACAGGGGTTGTCTACTCAGAGCCTAGTGATGCACCATACGACTACGTTGCATTAATTGAGTTGAAAAGTAACCCCGACTTACTAAACAAGTATGGTTTAAAACCCGAGTTAGTCCAGAGCATTGAGCCTAGGAAGATCATTGATGTGCCGGGAATTAGTGGCCACCACGCAGAGATCGCTGTAAAATCAGCCGGTGTAAAGAGCCAGCTAGACCCTAGAATAGAGGATATTACTAAAGAAGTGTATAGAGAGCAATTCTACAATGGAGTCATGATTGTGGATTATGCGGGTATTAAGGGGCTACCTGTCAAGGAGGCTCGTGAAAAAGTCAAAGAATTGCTCTACTCTATGGGTAAGGCAATTCCATTCTACGAGTTGAATAGGAGGGCTTATTGTAGGGGTGGTGGAGAGATCATAGTTGCGAAAATCACTGGGCAGTGGTTTATAAACTACAATGTTAAGTGGCTTAAGGAGAAGTCTAGGAAAATGATTGAAGAAGATGTAGTAAAGATCGTTCCCTCGAAGTATAAGAAGTTATTCCTAGATACAATTGACTGGCTGGATAAGAGACCGTGTGCTAGAAAGAGGGGTATTGGTACTAGTCTTCCGTGGGATCAAGAATGGATTATTGAGAGTCTTAGTGACTCAACTATATACATGGCATTCTACACTATTGCACATATAATTAGAAGTCGTGGAATTAAGCCAGAGTCCTTAACCCCTGAGGTATTTGACTACGTGTTCCTCGGCATTGGTTCAGTCGAGGATGTTTCAAAAGTTAGTGGTATACCAATCGATGTACTTGAAGAGATGAGAAGAGAGTTTACATACTGGTACCCAGTAGATCATAGACACACTGGTGTACCACACATATCAAATCACTTAACCTTCTACATACTCCACCACATAGCAATATTTGGTGATAAACTAGCTCCACGCTTGATCTCACTCAATGAAACCGTCATACGTGAAGGAGCCAAAATGTCTAAGAGTAAAGGGAATGTTATACCACTTAGACACATATCTACAAGGTACTCTGCAGACCTCTTTAGACTATACATATCTTGGGCTGCAAGTCTAGACTCTATACTAGACTGGAGAGAGACTGATGTTGAGAAAGTTGTTAGTAGTCTCTTGAAATTCGTTAGTGTAGCTAAGAGTGCTATTGCTTGTAAAAGTAGTGTGAGTAGTAGTGTATACACAGATTGGTTTATTAATAAATTCTACAGCTTGATCGAGAAGGCAACGGAGCACGTTGAAAACCTAGAGATAAGGGACTATGCGCAGACTGCTTTCTTCGATATACTCTCACTAGTCGATAAGTATAGGGAGATGACTGGTGAAAACTATGTGTGTGGTGTTAAGGGGGTCTTAAGAGACTGGATTACAGTGTTAAACCCCGTTATACCGCACTTAACAGAGGAAGTTAATTCATGGCTTGGAAGCAGTGAGTTGGTATCTACTTCAAAATGGCCCACTATTCCCTCTATAGATGAGGAGATAATATACCTTGTAGACTCAGTAGACTCGTTAATCGAGGATATAAGGGAGATAGTATCGCTTACGCGTAGAGAGAATCCAAGAGTTTACATTATTGTAGCACCCGATTGGAAGCGTGAAATAGCAAAATACGTGTATGATGGTGTTCAATTAAAACAAGTGGTAGAGGTTGTTAGAAGTAGGTTTAATCTTAAAGGTAGAGAGGCCGAGGTTGTTGAAGCATATAATATCTTTAGAAAGAGTGATCGCGGGGTGTTATCGAGGATTATTAAGACTAGAAGTAGGCGTGAATTCGAAGTCTATAGTGCAATGGCTGGATACATTAAGACTAGAATACCGGGATTGAGTGAAGTCACAGTGATGTGGGAGGATGAAGCTAGGAGTAGGGGTATTCCCAAGGCTGAGAGAGCTCTCCCATTAAAGCCCGCTCTCTACATTGAGTGAGCGTACTCCGGGTTTTGATCCATGAGCTTCGAATACGTGTTCACGTTTATAGCGTACTACGTTCAATTACTTGCAATAATGAATCCTTTCTCAGCAATACCTACTTTTCTAGCTTTAACGGAGGGTTTAAATAGGAAGGATATTGATGGTATAGTGCGAAAGGCAACTGTTGCGGGATTATTAATAGTTGTAGCATTTGCAGCTGCAGGTAATTATATTCTTGAGGCATTCAATGTATCAATAGCTGGTCTAAGAATTGGTGGTGGAGTAATACTAATGACTATCGCCATAGATATGCTTGGAGAGGAAGTTAGAACGAAGAAAATGCATCCGGGCGACATAGCAGTGGTTCCAATAGCAACACCGCTAATCATTGGACCAGGCACTATAACAACTATTCTGCTACTAGTCACCTCCAAGCCAGGAGATTACGGTAATCAATTCATTGTATTGATCGCCGCATTGGTGGCTTGTATTACATCATTCACAGTGTTGAGAATTAGTGAATACATGGTTAAAGTATTAAGAATGTCTACAGTGAGAGCTCTTGGCAGATTCATGGCTTTAATCATCGCTGGTGTTGCAGCGGAAATGATTGTGCGTGGAATAAGGATGTATTACTTCGAGTACTTCGCTCCTACATCCTCGAAATAGGAAAATTACATTCTTTTTACAAAAGGCCTTCATTATCAGTGAAAGTTAATAAATGGGAGGTAGGTCTCTTTAATAAAATAATGTCGGTATAGCAATGAGACTTCGTAGTAAGATATATTAAACTATCTATATCTAGACTTATTCTAGGCAATGATGAAGAACCTTGGGGCATGATCAACTGCTTGATGATGCCGCCCCGCAAAACTGATCAACACGTGGACACAAAGATATAAGCTCTCCCCTATTAATACAATAGGGGGACAGCTATGGCAAAGTATAGAGTTAGAATAGACCCTAGAGAGAACTGTATTTCAGACATGGTTTGCGTATCAATATGCCCCGACGTCTTTGAAATGAACCCCGATGATAATAAGTCGCAGATTACTGAGAAGTATAGAGAGAGTGGAAATATCGCTGTGGGAGTTGTAGGGGATGAACTATTATCGTGCGTTCAAGACGCCTCTAATGCATGCCCTGTTCAGATCATACATGTTGAGAAAATAGAGTAGTTAAGTAAGTTAAAGACATATTGTTTTTTCCTCATAACATAAATTCCTTTAAATGGCGGTTTAAATGGATTTAAATGCCATTCGTGATTTGTCATTGAAAGTGCTCTTAGAGAGCATTAGGTATAAGACTGTACTAGGGGATCAATACGGAGACATAGTGGATTACTACAAGGAGGTTCTTTCACAACACGGAGTCCACGTCACTATTCACAGAGTCCCCGATGAATACGTTAAGAAGTATGTACCTGAAAAATTCAATCCATGGAAGCCAAGGTACATTCTTATCGCGAGAGTTGGGTATGGGGATAAAGTACTGCAGTTTAATGGACACTACGATGTAGTGCCACCTGGTGATGGATGGAGGAGCGATCCATTTAACCCAATAATTAGCGAGGGGAGAGTTTATGGAAGGGGTTCTACTGATATGAAGGGTGGTATAGCTGCTTTTCTATCGACACTAATTTACTATGCTGAGAGAGAGCCTAGTTTAGTGCTTGAGGGTGTATTGGTTCCCGATGAAGAAATTGGTGGTTTAGCTGGTACGGGTTACCTGGTGAGAGAGCTTGGTAGTAGACCTAATTGGGTTGTTATTGCAGAGCCATCTGGTCTTGAGAGAGTCTATAATGGACATAGAGGTGTTGCATGGTTTATTATAAAGGTTTTCGGGAGGCAAGCACATGGGTCTGCTCCATGGCTTGGAGACAATGCATTTGAAAAAATGTTGGTTTATGCGAGTAGATTCATAGGGGAGTATAGAAAGCTCCTAGATGTAAAGAAGAGTGTTTTTAACTACGAGGACCCATTAGCAGCTAAGCCCACAGTGAACCCTGGTGGTATATTAATATCTCCAGGCGCTGTGAACATTGTTCCAGGAGTCTCTGGGTTTAGTATTGATAGGAGGCTTATAGTGGAGGAGAAGGCTGATGAAGTAGTTAGGGAAGTTAGAGATTTAGCATCTAGAATTACGAGTGAGACTGGTATTGAGAGTGTTGTTGAGGTATTGGAGGCATCTAATCCAGCGTATACCCCAGAGTCATCGGTTATTGTTCAATCGATCAGGGAGGCGGCCGTTAAGGCTATTGGCGTTGAACCTAAGCCGGTTATCTGTACTGGGGGTTTAGATCTTAGGTATTACTCAGAGAAGGGTGTTGAAGCTGTTGCATACGGTCCAGGCGTCATAGGGTTAGCTCACCAACCAAATGAGTATATAGTGCTTGAGGATCTATACAAGGCTATTAGTGTTTACGTTAAACTAGTGGAGATTCTTGAGGGTGGCGGGTAGCAATGAAATTCCCTATCATTTTTATTATAAACTATTTTTACACTTGAGAGTATAATGGTCTTTGATTTACGCACTCTATTTAACTTTAGAGGGTTTAGTTTAGCGGGGTTTGGTGATGGTGTATAGAGTGTTAATAGCTGCTGGAGGAGAAGTTGCAATTAGAATTGCAAGGACATTAATAGAGAATGGATTTACACCTCTAGGAGTCTATACGCATACAGA
>JGI20130J15133_1002095_pt1 | contig 15344 bp, 15 predicted proteins | sample WasSprMetagenome_FD_15133 | JGI IMG/M metagenome (IMG submission 15133) | reverse complement strand
TGCTCTACCAGAAAAGGCACAGCTGAAACCCTAAGGTCAAGCTCTGAAGCGTAAGGTTGTCTGCTGGAAACATCAGCCAACCGTGCCTCACAAATTTTCTGCACAAACTCCCAAACCCTTCTAGAAGGCTCTCTTAAATTTTCAGGCTTTTCAGGAATTTCAAACCAGCGGATAGTCTGCCACCAAGCATCAAAATCCATGCTAGCACGCTGAATAAAAGCCATCAAACAGTCGCTGACCACTCCATGGAGAATTTTGCCAAGCGCAACCTTACCGCTTGGAACAGGTGAAATTTTCTCCACATAACGCAAGTAAACATCGCGGTTCGTGGGACAGTACTTTGAGCTTACAGCGTACATGGGCAACTTCACATTCTCATAATAAGGCTTCAATGGAGGCTGATGCCAACTCCAACCTCGCAGTTCTCTGCTAACACCCACCTCTCTAGCAATAGGCAAAAGCTGATAAAGCAAATACTTATGCTCAACATCCGATAGAAAGTACAATTCTACTCAGCCATAAAAAGGCTAATTTCGATTATCTTTATAAATCAAATTCCACTCAGATAATAATCGAAAATACATATCGAAACTAAATTTAAAAATAACCTAAAACGGCAAACCCGCCAAAAAATGCCAACGGATGCAGAGCAAAAATCCCAATAAAGGGAATTGAAAGGTAAAGCCTACATGTTTCATGCTAAACGTCCAGGCTGGATGCGATGCAGAGCAAAAATCCCAATAAAGGGAATTGAAAGCTAACTAACCCCTCTATTGGAACACAAGGGTGTCTAGCAGGATGCAGAGCAAAAATCCCAATAAAGGGAATTGAAAGTAGTTTCCTGTGTGTTAAGTTTCGTTATGGGAGTTCTAGTGATGCAGAGCAAAAATCCCAATAAAGGGAATTGAAAGGCCATCTCTAACAGTCCCATGTCTTCAGCCATTGCTTCGATGCAGAGCAAAAATCCCAATAAAGGGAATTGAAAGTGTTTTTTCACAGTTTGTCCAGCGACAGACCTACGTACTGATGCAGAGCAAAAATCCCAATAAAGGGAATTGAAAGTCCGTAACGTATAAGCCGAAAAAGAAAGGCGCTTCTCCGATGCAGAGCAAAAATCCCAATAAAGGGAATTGAAAGTAAAAAGTTCTTCAGTGCGTCCCACATTTTATTTCATCCGATGCAGAGCAAAAATCCCAATAAAGGGAATTGAAAGAGTTCACAGTTTATCCAGGACTTCAGGGAAAATGGTACGTGATGCAGAGCAAAAATCCCAATAAAGGGAATTGAAAGTGTAGATACTGCCAAGACTGCGCACGCAAACTAAACGTGATGCAGAGCAAAAATCCCAATAAAGGGAATTGAAAGGCCTTCTCCTTCAAAGCCACAATCGCATCTCTGTAAGTGGATGCAGAGCAAAAATCCCAATAAAGGGAATTGAAAGGATTCCATACCTGCGTCTTCTTGCGGGGTCGGGGTCGTAGCGGATGCAGAGCAAAAATCCCAATAAAGGGAATTGAAAGTTATGCAAGTCGTTCAGATCCAAGCCAAGCGAGTAAGCTAAAGATGCAGAGCAAAAATCCCAATAAAGGGAATTGAAAGCCTTTTTCTGCAAGTTTGCCGACACGCCCAAGCATTTCAGATGCAGAGCAAAAATCCCAATAAAGGGAATTGAAAGACCTTACTGTTCCGGTTGCGAATGCGTTTGTGCCTAGATGCAGAGCAAAAATCCCAATAAAGGGAATTGAAAGTTGATCCATGATTCAAGTTCGTATGTGGCCTTCTCCTCCGATGCAGAGCAAAAATCCCAATAAAGGGAATTGAAAGAAAATATATGTTGTGGCATGTTTGCGAATAAGCGCTTGTGGATGCAGAGCAAAAATCCCAATAAAGGGAATTGAAAGAATTGAACTGCAGCAGAAGACGGAGAAGCAGCCGACCAGATGCAGAGCAAAAATCCCAATAAAGGGAATTGAAAGCAGGATGGACTGTTCAAACAATCGCTACGGGCGAAACAGAGATGCAGAGCAAAAATCCCAATAAAGGGAATTGAAAGACATTGTCGTTTACGAGACTCTTCAATTTATAGTAAAGTTGATGCAGAGCAAAAATCCCAATAAAGGGAATTGAAAGTCAGCAACTAGTTCTGGAGGTAACTTCCATTTTTTAATAGATGCAGAGCAAAAATCCCAATAAAGGGAATTGAAAGAGTATGTTCAGATAGCGGCTGACAGTTTTTTTGCTTCGCCGATGCAGAGCAAAAATCCCAATAAAGGGAATTGAAAGATAACAATAATCCAACGTAGCAGTTGCTACTTATGCCTGTTTCAAGATAACAACACCATCTTGTCTGTGCATAACACTGGAATGCGACACGCTTTCCATATGGCTTCCGCTTGCGAGAGGCTGCTTTCCCAAAACCATGATAGCTCATATTTCTTGATTGCATCTATCTTTTGTTTAAGCATGTTTTCAGGCGTTCGTAGGCTTTTATCTGGTAGGTTCAGCATTTCTAAATGTTTATACTTGACTTTGTTTCTTCTGAGCCATTCCTCGGTTATTTGCCGATACTTTTCAAGTCGGTTGGTGACGATGGCTTCTATCGTGTAGGTGGGTATTATGTTGGGTCTGGCGTTTTTAATCCATGCAACATAACGTTGCTCATCCATGTCAACTTCGACGGGAGGCTCATCGCATAGAACACCATCCATATCCACACCGAGTCTTTCACCGTATGTAGCGTGTGCCAAGTTCCACTCGAAGAAGTAGTTTTTGGTAAGCAGCTTATAGTATAAGTCAACTTTGTTTTTCGACCTTTTCTCCACAAAAAGCGACGCTTTAATTATGTTAACTCTATTTCCGAAAGCATCCTTCAATAGGTGATAGTAAGTTTGCATTGTTTGTCCTCCTCCAACGGAATCATCAACTAGCAAAGCATTTCTAACATTTTCCATTTCAACGATTTTGCGTCTTTTAGGTAACCAACACTTATTCTGCAGCATGAGGTCTGGTGTCGTTAAAGGCTTCCCAAGTTTACATGCAATTATGCTCGCTACAATCATTCCTGACCGAGGAATTCCTATTATAACATCATATTGTTCTGGAAAAGTTTTAACCCATTGTAAAGTCAAAGTAGTAAGGTCTTGGATAGTGAAAAAATCATACCGACTGCGCATAAACGGTTTAGCGGAATAATATAGATTTTTTACAGCACGGTTTTTCTTCAAAACCGTTTTTAACCTTTCTGGAAGCAAAGAATGCAACACTCGCAGCACTCTTTCACACTTCTTTCCAGATTTCTATATGGATTTCCGATGGAAGCTGTATTAACGGTATGAAGCTGCCGAAAATTCTTGGTTTTAAAGTTGTTGTTACCGAATATCCATATGGAAGTTTGAGCCTTTCCAACCACTGTTTGGCACTTACGCTGGAAAATGTATGCTTGTGTGTGCCAACTTTGAAGGCTCTTTTATGCCCGTGATGGTATCTGTGAGGGAGGACTACGATTAGTTTACCCTTCGTAAATCTAATTAACTCCAACAACCCTTTTGTTGGGTTTTCCAGATGCTCCAAGACGTGACCGCAATAAACTTCTTCAAAAGTGTTATCTCTGAATGGAAGATGATTTACGTCAGCCTTAACTGGGTTTAGAATCCTTTTTGCATCTATAAATCTATTTTTATATGAGTCCAGATGGAGAGTTTTTTCGTTCATAAACAAGTCTACATTAACGTTTCCAGTCGGATTGTTCCCGCAACCAACATCCAGCCTCATGTTCCTTTCAGCAGCCCCTTTGCATAGTAAAACCTTACAAGCGGATGAGGGCAAACAACAACACTCACTTTTGAACCATCCTTATGCTTTATTTTTGGTAAGGGAATTTGTATAAAAGTTTTAGGGAAAGATATGGCTAATTTAAAAGTAGCTGACGCTACAGCCTGAAAACATATGGAAGTATGCTCTATAAGTCATGAGAGGGAAGAAGCATGAAACACGCCTCTACAGAAACTTTTTGGGAAACAGCTACTAAAACTAAAATGGGCACCTACTTAACCACTATAGAGCTGGAGTTCCTTCTAAAAACCATCAACTTTTCAGAACGCAACCTAATCATCGACATAGGAGCAGGAGCAGGCAAATTTTCATTAATCGCATCCCAAAAGAACGCCGAAGTCATAGCAATAGACATAGACATACATGGACTAAAAAGATTAAGGTTAAAAAACAACCTCGTTAACGTCATCCTTGCAGACGCCAGACACATCCCCATAAAAGAAGACGTGTTCAACGCAGCCTTCATGATAGAAGTGATAGATTACATTCCAGAATTGGAAACCGTCCTAACAGAATGCAAAAGAATCCTAAAAACAGGCGGCTCACTTGTCTTCTCTTTTGGCAACAGCCACAGCCTAAAATCAAAACTTAGAAAAATACTCAGAAAACACTACACACACTCATACCCCCAAGTAGTCCACGAACTATACAAGGCTGGACTCAAAATAGTAAAAAAAGAAGGCTTCAACTGGCTACCATTCAACCGAACATCCCAAAACCCACTTATTCCATTATTCGCCGAAATCGAGAAACAACTTAAACTTAGAAAAATTCCAAGTTTAAGCCCATGGGTTCTAATCCACTCAGTTAAACCAAAACAAACTTGCCCAACATGACTGGGAAAAAGGGGGGTTGTGGTCGGACGCTTATGCGTCTTAGTCGTCTGCTACGAACTGGCAGTCGTTGCCCAGAATGGCTAAAACGAGAATTATAATAATGTGTAACAGCTTTCTTAGATTTTTTATGAAGGGTTTACGGTTCAACACAGGTAGCAAGTTCCACCTCCACCTCTACGATATGCTGAGCTACCTCCATCTCCAACATAAACGTCACACCTTAAAGTAACATATTTGCTGTAGGACCACGACATGCAGTAGCTCCACCTTACTTCTGCGTGAACCCATGTATAAGTGTTGGTGTATGTAAATGTCATTTGACCGTCAGGTGGAATGTGGGCTAAGGTTAATCCCATATCCAGCCAGTATATTTTATTGCCGTTATCATCCCACACGTGGATATAACTGCCGAAATAGTAGCCATCCCCTAGGGGCGAGTAAAACCAGTCTTCAGCATTCCATCCTAGCGTCAAAGAAACCTTGTCCGTGTCGACCACAAGCCACACTTCCCAATAGTTATGGATAACCCATAAAATATACTCGTCATATCGTTCATAATCAGAATACACCGCTGCTTGGGCTGGAGTCGCAAACAACGCAAGGATGCAGAGCAAAAATCCCAATAAAGGGAATTGGCGCATCCACACTTCGCATCAACTCAAATATGTTCTGTTAACAGCGACTAATGGAAGATTACAATGCAAATAACATTGCGTTAAAAGTCGGAGGACTCATATCTTTACAGGAGTTAAGGATGTCAGAGCCACTTTTCTTGACGGATAATGGTTTAGGTTTACGCTTTGTTGGTTGTTCTATCGTTGAAAGTCGTAGGAATCTATTCCTCTAAGATTCTTAGAGTTTTAACGTAAAGCACCTACGGTTCCGAGCAAGTGCAGGGGAAGGATTTAAGTCACGATGCGTAGAGAACCCCGCTGGTTCCCTTTTTCTTTTTCTCAATCTAATTTGTAATAATAAACATGCACATGTAGCATCTTAAATGTTAAGCACAACTCTTTCTTTCTGTAATAAGATCTTTTTGCATACGAGAACTATGATGAGCAAAATTGCAGTGATTCCTGCATATGTGATTGTGAGCAAACTTGCGCTTATTTCTAGAAACTCTGATCTGAGGAAGGATGGAATAAACATTAAAAGAAATGCTATGATAAAGGTTGTGAAGTTGACGGCTACGATTTTGCGGGATATTAGTATTCCTATTCCCATCAGGCCTATGGCGCTAAAGCATGTGAAGGGAAAAACCAACAGCAAAGAAACCCAAATGGAAATTTCAGGTATGTAGATAAGAGAGCCAGCGATTATTAAGTTGCCACTTATTATGAAAGATATAAAAACCACTACCATTGAAAAGTAGCTTACAAGAAACAACGCTAGCGATTTTGCAAGCCACAAGTTTTCTAGAGAAAGTGGCGTGGCAAGTATAGTTTCTAAGGCCTTGTTTTGCTTGTCTGACGTGAAATTGTCAATGGAAAGCCCGTAAGCAATGAATATGCCGAGAGAAATGATGTATGAATACGTAAAAGTCTTTGTAAACAACTGAAGCAACCAAGCTGCCAGAAAAACCTGTTCTTTTATCATTTGTTGCATGGTAAAAATTGTAAAAACTACTTCAAACGCAACAAACGCTATGATGAAAACAATGTTCTTTTTGTAACCTAACAATCGTCTGATTTCTTCTTCTATGATGGAGAAAGTTAATTTCCAGTTAGCCACTTTTCTTCACCACTGAGCTATACAAGTCTTCTAATGAGTAAGTTACCTTCCTTAATTCCAGAACAGGTAATTTTTTCTTGACTAAAAACTCGTTTAGTTTGTAAGAAAAACGAAAATCTTCCAATTCCACTCGCAAAGCCTCGCCTTCTGTTTCGCAATTTTTAACAAATCTCAATTCTTTAATGTTTTCACATATTTTTCTTAAATTTTCTGAATTTTTCGCCGCTTCAGAGGGAAATGTAACGTAAACTACTGGTTTAGCGTAAGTTTCCCTGAGCTTTTTCAGTTCATCCCATGCCACTATACTTCCTTTATTGATGATCGCAACATGGGAACATATCTCTTGCACCTCTGAAAGATTATGTGAAGATAAGAACACGGTCTTTCCAGATTTGGCAAATTCCCGAATCAAATTTCTGATTTCAAATTGAGCGTTAGGATCTAGTCCTGCAGTTGGCTCGTCAAAAATAAGCACTTCAGGATCATGAAGCAGCGATCTAGCTATCGCAAGTTTCTGCATCATCCCCTTTGAAAGAGTGTTAACAAGATCATTTCTTCTTTCCCAGAGGTCAAACTGCTTCAATAAATGTGAAACCCTTTCTTCAACGTTGCCCAACCGATGAATCCTAGCATGATACACCAAGTTTCTATATACCGTGGCATAGAAGAAATGTCCAGGGCTTTCAAGCACCACTCCGATTTTATTTCTAGCTTCAAGACTTTTAGGGTTGTCATCGTAAGGGTCTTCGCCAAGCAATCTGACAAGGCCACTGTCCGGCTTTAGTAGCCCAACCATAATCCTTATTGTTGTAGTTTTGCCTGCACCATTTGGTCCCAAATAGCCAAAAACTTGCCCTTTTGCCACACTAAATGTTACATCATTGAGAGCGACCGTGCTTCCAAATTTCTTAAATAAATGATTAATCTCTATAACAATATTCATTGACTGCTCGCCGTTTCCGGTTATGCGCGTTGTGCGCTTCTATGATAACACAACAGTTGAATATAAGTTTCATTTTTAGTCTTCTAAAAAGTAGCCAAAGTGAGGCAATCTAACTCTAAATAAGAAGCCCCTCCAACAGAACATCCCATTCATATATACTCAATTAGTAGCTTCTGTTAGCGATGATTAAAAGAAGCGATGCCTCTGGTTTTACTTGCTCATTAGAGCATGTTAACCTTTATATGATTTTGAAGGGTTGAATGTTCTTAGGTTTTGATTATGAGGATTCTTGGTTTGGTTGGTTCTCAGCGAAGGGATGGTAACTCATACCTCATTTTGAAGGATGCCCTTAAAGGTTTTAGTGTTGAGTCGGAGATTGTTCAATTAGCCGATATGCGGATAAACTGGTGTAATGGATGTGGACTTTGCAGAGACACTTTGAAGTGTGTTATGGAAGATGATGTAATCGCGATATTCAATAAGGTGCAAAATACAGATGCGGTTATATTTTCCATACCGAGATACCTTCCCATACCCTCATAATTTATGGCACTAACCGAGAGAGTTGGAGCACTATACCATTTCGGATTAGAGGCTGACCCAAACTTTCACTTCCCAATAGAGGGAAAGCCCTTCGGATTGGTTGTTGTCTCCGCGGCTGGGGGAAGACAAGCCCTTGAAGCCCTCAAGGAAATAGCCTTCTAATAATTCATTGTTGGCGGATGAGATTAGTCACCACACATTCTTACCCCTTTATGGGGGTTTTGGCCAAAGGCGACCAAGTGGGCGAAGTCCTAAAAGTGCAGGGGGTGGGAGTTGAACCCACGCAGATTGGCGAAATCTCCCGCAAAATCCCTTCTTTTTCTGTTTTTGGTTTTGGGCTTATTTATTTTTCTTTTGAGGGTGGCGTGTGGCTGCTAATTTGCTGAGTTTTGATTTTATCCGCGGTAGCTGTCGCCTGAGCAGTTGGAGGAGTTTGATGTCGAGGAAAGCCATTTTGAGGGTCACTGGCAGCCTGGCAACACCCTCGCCTTCCTGAAGAGTTTGGGCGGTCCAGGCGTTAGCCAACAACCGAGGCAAAGGAAAGGCGTTTGCAAGCGGCTGAATTTGATATTCCGTTCAAAGGAGGGTCCGTTCTAACCACCGTTGGCAATAAGGAGTTAAAGAAAAGGATTGCGCCGTTAGCGAAGGCATTAGCAGATATAGGGTTCAAAATCTACGCAACAGAACACACCGCAAAGGTTTGCGCAGCGCTGAATTAACAATGTAACAGTTGTATATAAAGTAAGAGAAGCAAATAAGCAGCCAAACATCATAATTATTCTTCAAGAGGACAAAGTTTCATTTAGTCATTAATATTCCAACAAACAACTCGGAAAGCTATGTAGACGTCTTAAAAGACGAGTATACCATTCGAAGATTGGCTGTTGAATTCGACGTTCCAGTCTTGACAACTTTTGAGCTTGCGCAAACCATTGTAGAAGTGCTAAGACAACGTCTCAACCGTGAACCAGAAATATGTTCACTAAACGAGTATTACGGTGATAGTTAAAAGCCTTCCATTGCCTTGAACGAATTTCGTTGGGCTTAAATTCAACCCAAAAATTATGTTCTTATCCAACGCCTTGAAGGCACGCGTAAACAAGCCTGCTCACGCACCTGGCAATCCCCATAAACCGTCCATCGCCAGACTGGTGAACACTTAGAGCCAAAACAGCTCATCCCATAAGCTTATCGCTGCTGAAACTATGCCTTTTATACGTAGCCTTTTTTGGCGGCTAATTCTGCGCTTAGGAGACCTGCACCTGCGGCTCCTCTTATTGTGTTATGGCCTAAGCATAGATATTTAATCGTTAAAGCTTTGTCTTCTCTGATTCTTCCGACAACTATGCTCATGCCTTTTCCTTCGTCTCTGTCAAACCTTGGCTGGGGTCTATCTATTTCCTCCCTAACAATTATGGGGTTTTCCGGGGCTGATGGAAGCTTTAATTTTTGCGGTTCACTCTTAAAGTTTTTGAGGGCCTCTTTTACTTCCTCGATGGATGGTTTTCTTTCAAACTCAACGAAGACGCATTCTAAATGGCCTTCTTTAACGTTGATGCGGTTGCAGCTTGCACTAACTTGAATGTTTGCTGGAAGAACCTTTCCTTCATGCAGTTTGCCCAAAATTTTTAGGGTTTCCTGCTCGATTTTCTCCTCCTCTCCGGGAATATATGGCAAAACATTATCAATAATGCTTAGGGATGGAACGCCTGGAAAACCTGCCCCGCTGAGGGCCTGCATTGTTGATACTATTACCTTTTTTAGGCCGAACCGCATAAGCGGCTTTAAAGTGATTGCCAACTGAATAGTTGAACAGTTTGGGTCTGTGGATATGAAACCATTCCAACCTCTTCGCTTCTTCTGAACTTTCACAAGCTCCAAGTGTTCTGGGTTCACTTCCGGTATTAAGAGAGGCACGTCTTCTTCAAGCCTATGGGCGCTTGCCTTGCTGAAAACAGGATAAGTTTTAGCAAACTCTTTCTCTATCGGACCAGCCATCTCTGGTGGCAGTGCTGAAAAGACAAAGTCAATGTTTCCGGCTTTTTCAACAGACTTAAAATCAATGTTCACCACAGGCATATCGGCTATTTCGCTGGGCATCTCACATTCCAGTATCCAATTACATGCCTTGCCATATGGTTTTCCAGCGGACTTTTCCGAAGCCGCAAGCACCCCGATTTCAAACCATGGATGATTCCGGAGCAACTGAACAAACCTTTGACCTACAGCACCAGTTGCTCCAAGAATTGCAACCTTCCATCTCATTTCAGACACCAGACGCTGTGAAAAAGTGGATGTTAGAGGCAGCTGTTATCACTCCGAAAAGTTTTTCACGGCAGTCTTTCAAAGCTTCCATTTTCTCATGAAAGTTTTCTATTTCAACCCCTAAAAGTTTTGTCCATTTTATTCCACGCTTCACGGCTAAAGCGAAAAGGCAGTTTATTCGTCCATCAGCTATCAGCTTTGAGTGTAGAACTTTAGCAGCCCTTTCAGCATCTGCATCGTAAACATACAACGTTAATGAATCAGCGTCTGCTGAAAACATTAGGATTTGGATTTTATTTTTCTCAGCAGCTCTGAAAACTTTTGGAACAATTCTCCAAACATCTAAAGATTTTTCAGGCACTATGGTTAAACATGCTAGAAGCGGGTTTTCCGCAGAAATATAATCTTCAGGTTTAGGAACCGTTGTTTGTATAATTGTTCCTCCCTCATTTAGCTTGCTGTTTTTGTAGCTTGTAATTCTGACCTTAAAAGAGCCATCCATGAATTTTAAGGCTTTTCTGTGGATGAATTTGGCGCCAAAGTCGCATAGATTTGCGAGCTTTTCGACGTCAATTTTGCTGATTGTTTTTGGGTTTGGAACAATTTTTGGGTCTGCAGACAGAATTCCAGCCACATCCGTAACTATTATAACTTCGCTTGCGCCTATGGCTTTAGCAACAAGAAAAGCTGTTGTGTCGCTTCCACCCCTACCCAATGTTGTAACTTCTCCGCGGGAAGTTTTACCGATGAAGCCTGGAATCACTGGCACAATGTTTTCGTTAAATAGTTGTTCAAGCTTGCCGCGGATCTTAGGCATACACTTGTCCATAATGGGGTTAGCATTTCCGAAATTTTCGTCTGTTATTATGGGCCAGTCGCTGTCTGAAGGGTCTAAATATTTTGCGTTTACGCCCTTAGCCTTCAGTATTGCTGTAAAAAGTCTTGCGCTTGTTCTTTCTCCCATAGCTAATATCTCGTCCAAGTCTTTTCGCGAAACGTTTCCCCCGCAGGCTTCGTTGCTGTATTCGATAAGCTTGTCTGTTGTGTTTCCAACGGCGGAAACAACAATGGCTATTTGCTTGCCAGCTTTTAATTCTGAAAGTATTTTCTCAGCTAACTGTTTTGCCTTTTCACCTTCTGATAGGGATTTCCCACCAAACTTAAACACGATTCTTCTTTTTTCGAGGGCTATTACCTCCTTTCCAGATGTCAATCAGTCTGGGAACTTTTCCAGCCAGGGCTACCTTCCCCTTGTAAATTATAAAAACGCCATCTACGCCTACAATAGACCATGCTTTCTCCACTCCACTCCTTATAGCTTGGTCGAGGTTTTCGCCCCGGACAACATTGCAAACAGCAGTGGCAGCAGCGTCTGCCAAGCACGCGCTTTTGGCGAAAACAGTTACGGCTTCAGCTTCTCCAAAGCTTAAAGCATGCCCAAAAACACCAGAACTAGTGGCTACACCAACTGGAAAGTTTTCAATACTGAACCCTATTCTACCAGACAGAGGGGAATCGCCAGCTAGTAGGGCAATATCCAAAGGAGTTTCGGATACCGCCGCTACCTCCCCACCGTTTTCAACAATTGCTGTTTTTGCACCGCATGCAAGCATGGCTTCCACTGCCAAGTCAGCTAGGGCACCGGCAACTGAGGCCATCGGTCCAACCCCAGCCTCCGCCGAGGCTGAAGTCATAAGCCTTACAATTTCCGGTCCGTCAACAATTTCCAGTGGCTTTAAAGAATATAGGAAGCCTTTATGCATTCTGATGTAGGATTCTAGTTGCTTGCGATGGTAGGCTATTGTTTCTTCAGCCACTTTGACGGCTTGACTGTTGTCGGTTATTATTGTGCAAACAGTCTCCTTGATGCTGGACGTCTTTTTAAATAGATTTTTAGTCGGGCTTGTCATTTGTTTATAGCCCTCCTTGGGCAACCCACGCTTGGCAGACATTCTTCGCAGTCCACACATTTCGCAGTGTCCACTTGAATTCTTCCATCCGCTTGTTTGAAAACTTCGTAGGGGGCAAAGAGCCGTGCACAGCGAACAGAAGACGCATTTCTGCTCCACCAACTTTTTAGGCACTCACGGTCACCTCATTTTCATGGGGTGATACTCTACATCTATTGGAAGCCTCTCAACAGGCTCCGTGAGGAAAAATGCGCCCTCGCTGATCCACTTTTTAAGTTCACCCATTATTTTTCTGGCCATCTCTATGCTGGAAGTGCAAGCAGTCTTTACACTTTTGCCTCCAATCTCAACTCTTCCAGATTTAAGCTCTGCATAGCTGACTTTCCGAACCACAGGCCGGTTGCGGCTTGGAACTCCATAGTCCAAGATTTTCGTGAAGATTTCGTCATCTCTAACGGCAACATTTTTAGCTGTTTCCTCGTCAAAGATTGGTATTGGAACCCCTATACCTACATAAAGTGTTACGCCATACTTGTGGAATGTTGCACCTCGCAGATACTCGGGTCGCATCTTCTTCAAATCTCCCTTGACCATTAGGGTTCCAAATCCATTTTTAGGGTCGTGCTGCGTTCCTTCGCCAATCACGTAGCCGACTCCGCCACCAAGGAAAATTCTGGTTCCAACGCCTATTGTTCTATATGTTGGATCATTGATTAGCGGGTTTAGCTCACCGCACCCGGCATAATTCGCATTGCCATATTTAGGAAGGAGGATTCCCATATATGTGTAAAGTGTTCGAGCAGTGCTGTTTGTTGCAGCATTATACTTTTGATAACAGTTTCTTGGATTGCAAAGTATCGCTTGATTCAATTCGTGAATTGTGAACCTTTTCTCCAAAACCTTTCTTGGGTAGCAGTCCGTCCCATATGCCACCGCTTTAAGCTCTATCTCCTTGCCAGCAACCAAATCCTCAATAACATGCCCACCGCCATATTCAAATCCTTTGGTAGAGCTCATCTTTGTGGCGCCAATGTAACAGTCTACAGCCGCGTTTCCATGGTAGGCTTCAACATCGTTAAGCCAAACTTTCTCCATTTTGATTGGGGGGTCACTATGCCCGAAGTTCAGAAACGCCCCCGAAGAACACATTGGCCCAAAAGTTGCGGTGGTTACCACATCTACCTCCTCAAAAGCTTTCCTTATGCTGCTGCTTTCAATTAGCGCCTTCATCTCTTCAACCGTTAAAACTTGTATATCCCCGCGCTTGATTTTCTCGTTGATTTCCGCGATAGTTCTATGTCCGAGTTCCACACACCTCCGAACTTCTAAGGAAATAAATTCCATACTAAAGTACTTTTTTGAAAAAAATATTCCAAAAAGAATATAACGGCCTTATGCGAAATTTTAGAATATGCTGCCGCCCTTAGATGAGATAGCGAAAAAGAGAAGAATGTTGGGTTTAACCCAAAAACAATTAGCAAGAATTGCGGGTGTAAGCCAATCATTTATCGCTAAAATTGAGTCTGGTAAAATCGACCCGTCATATGGTAAAGTGAAGGCTATTTTTGACGTTTTAGAAAGGATAGAAGCTGGGGAAAACAACACTGCAAAAGCCATTTATCACGAAGGCGTTGTAGGCGTCGAGAAAACCGACAAGGTTGCAAAGGCAATAAGCCTAATGATGGAACATGGCTTTTCACAACTGCCAGTTTTTGAAAACGGAAAATGCGTTGGGTGCGTTTCAGAGAAAACAATATTAAGCCAAATAACGGCCGCTAGGAATCCCTCAGAAGTCTCCCAGAAACTTGTGGAAGAAATCATGGAGGGGGCGCCACCTCAAATTGACGAAAACGCCCCATTACCCCTAGTTTCAAGTCTATTACACTTTTACCCAGCTGTTCTTGTAACCAAGAAGGGCAAAGTGGTGGGCATAATAACGAAAGCAGACCTCTTTAAAGTGATAAGGTAAACGCAACCTCATTGCTGGTGCTCAATTAACCTTTCAACTAAGTCATATAGGTTTTTGACGGCATTTCTCATATTCGTCTCCATTTCAGCCACTTGTCTACTTGTCTCGGCAAGCATTTTTCGACGAGAATTAATCATTCTCATGACTTCCATGGGAGCTGGCCCACCTCTAACATTGTGCATATTAACAAAGTTTGCCACATCAACCGATGCTTTTACATCATCTTCGGTGACCGTTAAGGATATCCCTGAAACCTCCTCCTCGGCAACTTTTCTTAACATTTCAGCTGTTACATTTTTGGGGTTTATTTTTTTCTCAACAATTTTTCCAGCGAGACTTCCTACAATTTTATGAGCCGTTCTGAATGGGACGTTATATTTTTGAAATAAGATTCTTACAAGCTCTGTGAAGGTGGAAGAGGCTAAGTTTGGATTTTCCAAGTCTTGTACCGGTTGGCATGAAACAGTCAACTTTGATAGGATGCTAAGTGCTTCTTTAACTTTGACACATGACTCCCAAAGCTTTGGGGTGGCTTCTTGAAAATCTAGGTTGTAGCTGGATGGCAGAGACTTCAAGATTAAGGCACATGTCATAAAATTGCCTATAACGTGGCTCATCCTCGCCCTGATTACTTCAAGAACGTCTGGGTTCTTTTTCTGTGGCATTATGCTGCTGGTTGAGCAGAACTCGTCCGGAATTTCAATCAAATTGAACTCTGTCGTGCTCCAAATTATAAGGTCTTCTGCGAGGCGGCTTATGTCGCGCGCGCAAAGAATGATGAGGTATGAGTTCGGATGATGTGTTCGAAGCGGTTTCTCATCCGTTGCGAGTTGAAATTATAAAGGTGTTAGCTAAAGGACCCAGACGCTTTGCTGATATTAAGAGGGAGCTAAGGATTGAGAGTAGCGGCCTTTTGGATTTCCATTTAAAAAAGTTGGACGATCTAATTTCAATAAATGAGGAAGGCCTCTATGTTTTAAATGAGAAAGGGTTTGCTGCGCTTCAAGCTGTTGAAGCTTTATCCAAGTATGGCTGGCAGAAAAGAGCCTTTTACATAAACCTCTTGTTTTTCATCATGATGAACATTTACGTCATGCTAACAATGATGGAATGGCTTCCGTTCATGCTGGCTATATCAGCGGCTTGGACGATGTTTTATAGTTACTGGACATTTATTAGAAGGCATGTATCTCTTAAGCCTATATCTTGAGAGAAAGATTTTAAAAATGGTAAAGGAAAATGAGAAAAATAAGGAACTGTCGCTTGAACTGTTTTGCGGGGAGATGTGAGTGATGTCTCATCTACCAGCTGTAAAA
>JGI20130J15133_1002080_pt1 | contig 15415 bp, 16 predicted proteins | sample WasSprMetagenome_FD_15133 | JGI IMG/M metagenome (IMG submission 15133) | reverse complement strand
AAACATCGGCCTTCTACCTCGAAGGGGTTGTGAAAGATAGCCTCCATGCTTTCATCATGCTCGGAGGAGGCCCTTTCTTCGCCTCGCCTTCGAAACTCGCTAAAGGCTTTTCATCTAAAGCCTAGGATGCTTGTTAGGATCTTATTTTCGTTCATATTCCCCCAAAGCTAAAGGCTCTATGAACCTATTCTATCCTATCCTATCCTATTCCATACTACTGGATTATGACCTTCTTCCCAGAGGCAGCAGACTGGAGGATGGCTTCGCAGATAACATCTACCTTCCAGCCATCCTCAAAGGTGGCTGCGTAGGGAGCCACGGGTTTATCGTTAACAACGCAGTCGAGGAAGTGATGGAGTTCATTGATAAATGTATGCTCCCAGCCTATGATATGTCCATGGGGCCAATATATATTGTCTATGAGGGGATGAAAGCTTTCGGTAACGAGGATTTCATGCCATCCCATGATTTGCTTAACAGGCTCGTCGTTTCGGTAAAATCGGAGTTCATTCAGGCGTTCAAGGTTGAACTCTATGGAACCCTTCTCCCCGTTGATCTCGAAGTTGTTGTAGTTCTTCCTACCGCCTGCAAACCTTGTCGCTTCTAGAGTTCCTATGGCTCCGTTGGTGAATTCTACTGTAGCCTCAAAGGCATCTTCGACTGTTACGGCACCCTTTCTGGACGGATCCTCAGGTAGCGGTCTCTCCTTAATGAAGGTCGTCGTTACACCCTGAACTGCCTTGACATCGCCTACAAGGAACCTAGCCAGGTCGATGATGTGGGATCCTAGGTCCCCAAGGGGGCCGGAGCCTGCGACATCTTTCCTCAGACGCCAGACGAGGGGGAAGGATGGGTCCATAATCCATTCCTGAAGGTAGCGAGCCCTGAAGTGGTATATGCGCCCAAGGAAGCCCTCCTCGATGAGCCTCTTCGCCAAACGAACGGCCGGGACAAAACGGTAATTGTAGGCGCACATATGCTTAACGCCAGCCCTCCTTACGGCTTCGAGCATGCGCCTAGACTCTTGGGCTGTTGGAGCCAGGGGCTTTTCGCTGATGACATGCTTTCCCGCTTCGGCTGCTTCTATGCAGGGCTCGGCATGAACATTATTGGGCGCCGCATTGTCGAATATCTGAATCCTTTCATCTTTCAGCATCGCCCTCCAGTCCGTATAGTAACCCTCGTACCCGAAACGCCTCGCCGCCTCTATCAAGGCTTCCTTTGTACGACCACATATGGCGATTAGCCTCGGGATTGCTGGGGGAGGCCAGTAGAAAATTTGTATGTCGCGCCAAGCATGGCTGTGGGCTTTACCCATGAAAGCGTAGCCGATTGCGTGCCCCATCATGAAGGGAGCTGTACGCCGACTCCCACTTCTGGGATCTTCTCCACAGCCCTTTTGACTTCCCCCATGGTTACGAAGCCAACCCTTTCCTCACCCATAGGGTTCCACCCATTTTCTAAATCGGGGAACTGGGATTTAATACATTTCCTTTTAAGGACCTTTTGAGCAAACCTGTACATAGGACTCTTCCAGAGGCAAGGCTCTTCGATAGATTTAAGTAATTTCTAAGGAAAGAAAATTCGGAGGAATCACCATGAAAATCGGACTTTTCACAGTTCTCTACAACGATCAGCCCCTCGATCAGGTTTTAGACAACCTCTCGAAGCTAGGCTACCAGGCTGTGGAGATAGCCACTTGGAAGGGGAGCAACCACATAGACCTAGATACCATCCTTAAGGGTGGGGCCTCAGCCTATAGAAGGAATATCGAAGGAAAAGGGTTCATCATCTCCTCTTTAAGCACGCATTTGGATGGACAGCTCATCCTCGGTCCCTTAGACGAAAGTACGGATGATTGGTTCAAGGGATCTCCTCAAGAGAAGGTTAGGTACGGGATCGAAAGGGTTAAGAAGGCCATAGAAGCGGCAGCAGCCTTAGACGTACCTGTGATCAACTCCTTCACCGGTTGCCCCAACTGGGGTAAATGGTACATCTTTCCCCCGGCAAATGAGAGGATCTGGGAGGGTTACTGGAGCCTCTATAAGGAGCGGTGGCTTCCAATCCTCGACTATGCTAAGGATCACGATGTAAAAATTGCCTTTGAAACCCATCCTCAAGAAATGAATTACAACCTCGAAACGGCCAAGCGTCTCCTTGAAGTAAGTGAAAACCATCCATCAGTAGGCTTCAACTATGATCCTAGTCACTTCCTTTGGCAACAAATGGATCCGACAGCCTTCATCTATGAGCTTGGTAAGCGCATATTCCATATGCATGCAAAGGATGTGGAATGCCTGCCATACTCGGCTTCTAGGACGGGAGTCCTCGTTACAGGATCTTGGAACCGGGGAGCAAGGGCCGTAAGATTCCGTACAGTCGGCTGGGGCCAGGTTCCTTGGAAGTCCGTAATAACAGCCCTCCTAGAAGTCGGCTACAACTATGTGGCATCAGTAGAGCATGAGGACCCGACGATGAGCAGGGCCTCCGGTGTAGCCCAAGCTATACAGTTCCTGAAGCCCCTTCTTCAAGTGGAACCCCCAGAGGTTAAGCCCTGGTGGTAGGAAGCGATTCCTCGGCTTTTCCCTTCCTTTTTTCTTTTCTTTTCTTTTCTCCTTTTCTTTTCTCCTTTTTTCTTTCCTTTACCTTCCCTTCCTTTCCTTCTGTACGCTCCTTTTCTTTAGATTAAAAACCATGGAATCTTCCATATTCAGCCTAAGCCGTTCCCATAATCCTTCCCTTCTCCCTATCCCAATCTAGGACCATATCCTTTACTAAGGTTAGCGTCGTTTCGGTTATATGCTCGGGAAGGCCTGGAGTTTTCGGCTTTGAAAGGAGGGATAGGGAGTAGTAATCGGTTTGGGGCTTCTTTCTGGCTATGATCTCGTTAACCGTNGAATATTGGTTTCGGCCTTCGATGATGATATAATTAAAGAGGAATCGCTTAACCCTTGTCCCATCAGCCAAGACNTGCTCATCCAAAGAGAACTCCTCCACCCTATCGTAGAGTCCNGTCATAAGCTCCCTGAGCCTGTCCGTTAAGTAGGAGGAGAAGAAGGGTTCCTCCCTTTCATGGATCCTTACAGGCAAACCGAATTCTCGGCCCAAGTAGACCTTGAAGATCTCCTTTTCCCTCTTGAGGCGTTCCTCTTGGCTGACTTTTATCTTCCTCTTCATCGACGGTGTGGCTAGCATGGCAGCCTTTAGGGCAGGACGTATGGCGGATATGACGGCTACAAGAAGGGCTATAGCAATGGAAACGACTCCCCAGTACCACTCCAGCTTCTCCCTCACTCCTATTTGACTCTCAGGCGAGAGGAAGGACATGAGACGGTACATACCCAAACCGAGGAAGTAGCCCAGTCCGCCGCCAACAAGGCCCATGACTATGGATTCTGCCAAGAAGACGGTCGCTATATGGCCTGGGTTCAGTCCAACCATGGATAGGATGGAGACCTCCTTAGCCCTTTCATGGAGAAGGTTCATCATAACAAGGCTTACGTTGAGCACGACGAGGACGAAGGGAATAAGAAACTGCTCCAAGCCCTCTACCCTAAAGACCGATCCTATGTAGTACTTTGTCGCTAAACCATTTCGAAAAACCCAGGCTGTATAGCCTTTATGAACCATGGCCTGGGCGAACTCCGTCAATGAATCTTCGGATTCGGAGGATGGAGATAGCTTTACAAAGATTCTTGAGATTCCTATTCCGGATTTTTCTTCCGGATATAGCGCTAGGGCTGCTTTCGGCGATAAGACCAAGGTTTCCGTTTCGTTTGTTTTCACCATCTCTGAACCTTTGAGTTTCGATGGCAGAAGGCTCTGCCCATCAATATCGAGGCTTCCGAAGAAGGAATCGTCCAGATAAGCCCTTAAGGTAAAGTTTTTGACGAGGGTCATGTCCGACCTATAGACCTCTACGACATCTCCTATTCGAATCCCCAAGGCATCCGCCAGCTTCTTACTCATGACGATGCCTTCCTCATCGTTGTCCCTAAGCTCTCCTCCCACGAGAAACTGGCCAACCCTTGTTAGCTCCTCCTCAAGACTGGGAGCTATTCCCAAAACTCCGTAGATAGGTGAAGGCTGCGCCTTGCTCTTCGATGCCTTCACGAAAAGCACGGGCTCTGGCGATGGTATATTCTCAACTTTGGCTATCATGGAAAGGGCTCCATAATCCAAGAGGGAGGCATTTTCCAAGGAATTGAACAATTGGGAACGGAGATGGGGACGGGTCTCGTTACTAGGAATTTTCATAATGAGAACTCCGGAGGCAGATGTATTGACGGGTTTTGGCGCCTCCTTGACAAGACCGTAGATCCAAGATAGGGAGGTTAGGGCTGTAAAGCCCGTTATCAGGATCATGATGGCAATGATGGCAAGGGAGCTCCTTAGCTTTCGGCGCTTGACATTTCTTTTCCCTATGGAGAAAATCGTTGAAAGGACACTCGTAAGGGGAGCCCTTCCCTCTACGATGGGTTCCCTGTAAAACCTAGGAAATAGGAAGAAGGCTAGGAGGCATAAAACGATGGCTAGAATAGCGATGCTTAGGAAGAAGATTCCGCCCTTTATGGATACGGTCCATAGTCCCTTGATGCCTAGAACGACTTCCGTGTTGAATATGACCTTAACCCCCGGATATACGAAGTAAAGTCCCAAGATCATGAGAGGATAGATTATCAGGGATGTTGCTATCTTCCTCCGATTGTTCTCAAAGAGGAATGAAGCCAGGATGATCGAAAAGACAGCGAAGAAGGGTGGGAAGAAGACAGAATGGGATTGGGAGATGACGTACATATCCCCTGTATTTGGATCTACTCGCCTTTCCAGAAGCTTCAGATCATTATAGGACTTCTCAAGGAGTAGAAAGCGGGTTTGCCTTAGGGTATCCTCGTCAGGTTTTGGGTTAATAGGCGGAAGATTCGCTTGGGCTCTGGCGAGGGTCATTCCTATCTTACGCAGGTCCTCCCTCTCTCCTCCTACGAAGAAGCCTACTCGCTCTGCCTCTGCAATCTTTCCCTCAACTTCCTTCACTAAACCCAGAAGAACCTCTAGGTTGAATGTAGCTGAGTAAACGCTGATGTCGATGGTGGCATATTCACCCTTTCCAAGGTTGAAGGGTCCTTTATCGGATCCTATAAGGAAGGAAATCGTTTGGAACCGATTTGTTCTATCGTTGAAGAACTCTGCCTTCACAAGAAGATATGTTGGCCTATCTGCCGGTATCACAACCGTTTGCTTATTGATGAAGGATTGGGGAAGAAAACGAACATCGCATCCCTCCCCATACCGATATGGGGGATTTCCAAATATGGCAATGGAGTTTTCGAGATCATACAATTTTCCTGTAGTGGCATCTACGACCTCTAGGGTATACCATCTTGGCACCTGGGAGCTTAGGACATACCAAAGGCTGCCCTTTACAGTAAGGGTGGCTCCGGGAAATAGATGAAAAGAAACCTCCCTGGAGCTTGTTATCCTTGAATTTGGATCGTAGAGGTTAGAAGGATAGACGGCTGGTATATAATCGATGGTTCCAGCATCGTCGAAATGCAAAGCATATACGATATACTGATGGGTGCCGTAGTAATCGATTTGAGGGAGTTGAAGGGAGTAGTATCCGGAAGCATCGGTCGAGGAAATCTGGTATTGTAGCGTTGTCCAATCAAGTATTATGATTTTTGAATTCGGGAGGGGGATTCCATTAATGTCCTTTACAAATCCATAGATTGTTAGGGTTGCTCCTTGAAAGGCTTGTATAGGAAGGGTAAAAATTGAAAGCATGAAGGTCAATAGCATTAGGACGGGTGGTAGGAACCTAAACTTCCCTTTAGACACTGGGATACCTTCCTCAGAGAGATGCGTTAAGAAAAAAAGACTCGATAGGATATAAAAATTTATTTTGCAGAGTGGAGCCTGGAGGTCCCAGCCAATCTGTGACATGTGATATCACAGATTGATTTTATGGACCAGCCTTAAGGGAAACTGGCTTAATCAGGTATTTTACTCGATCGAGGAGTTCCCTGTAGACAAGTTGAAGCCTTTTGGCTTCATCCCCAGAAAAGCCTCGGGACATGGATTCCCTGTAAGTTTCAAGATATTCCTTTATCTTCCTTCCTAGGGTTATGTGACCTTCGATTTCTTCCATGTCTATGATTTCAAGATAACCAAGCAGATACAGCGTGAAGAAAGCTTTTATAATGTTCCTCCTTCCCTGGGACAATATCCTATTGTAGGCACCCCTTTTCAAACTTTTAGGCATAATTCGGGCTTTTTCTTCGAAAGTAAGTCTTTTTTGAGGATTTTTTGTGAAAAAAAGGTCTATAATTAGGGCTTGTAATTGTTTTTCGGTGAGGTGGCTCTCAGAAAGAAGAAGCTTCACAAAGGGGTCTGATGTGAGATTTTTTAATTTCTCATGGAACTCCTTTGAAAGCGATTCCATGGATATCTGTGAATACTAAATTGTATCCGAATATTTAGATCTTTATTTTTGGTACAATCAAGAAAGGGTATAGCCTTCAATCCATAGGAAGCCATATTTCAGACTCAAGCTTTTTGCCATTATTCATCGAGGAAGAGAGGGCTCCCTAAGGGTTAAGGTTACAGATCTAGGGTTGCAAGGAAAAACGGCAAAAGTATGTAATCTTTGTTTTTTATAAACGAAGTGTCATTTTGAATGTAATTAACCAATATATTGCCTTTTTAATATCCCTTCTTCGAATCTACCTTCCTTCATTTTTAGGATTTCTTTTTACTTCTTCTATAGTACCCATAGTCCTCTTAAGCCATGGCTGGGCTATGGAGTAAGGCTTATCTACATCTCACATGTAGCATTTCATGAACTTTGAAAATGTCACATGTGATACCTTCAGGTCACACTATAAGAGAGATGAGAGCTGCCGCCGGCCTCACCCAAAAGGCGCTAGCAGAAAGAACGGGATTAAGTCAATCCCTCATATCAAGGATAGAAAGGGGAACCGTAGACCCACGCACTTCAACCCTAAGGAAAATTCTAGAAGCCTCTCTTCTTTAGTTGTCCATGCAACCTTCGCCCGTGATATCATGAGAAGTCCTGTGATCTCTGTAACTGAATCACAACCATTGAGGGTTGTTGTGGAGCTGATGAAGAAGTATGATATCTCCCAATTACCTGTGATGAGGGGGGGAACTGTTGTCGGAAGTATTCAGGAATCGACAATAATACAGAAAGTAGCCCAAGTAAGAGATGTATCCACCTTTTTTAAGGAGCCTGTCTATAGATTCATGGAGGAGCCCTTCCCTTCCATAAGCCCGGAAACACCAATAGAAGAGCTCATAGTACTTCTTTCGAAGGGTTATCCAGCCCTGTTGGTTATGGAGGGAAAAAGGCTTCTAGGAATCATAACGAAGATTGATTTGATCCTTGCCCTCCTGAAGAGGGAAGAGGATTTTCATCCCATCAAGGGAGGTGATTTTCCATAGATATACTATCATTTTCTTTGATAATCCTAGGAGCCCTAGGCGTTTCGATCTTGTACGGGATCCTATGGGTAAGGGGAAAGGGAACAAGGGAACTCTCAAAACATTTTGTGAAGGCCTTCAATGAACGCCTAACCAGAAATGAGAGCCAAATAGAAGTCCTTAGACAGGATACTTCTGAGAACACGATGGCGATAAACAAATTAATCCGTAGGGAGGAAGTGAGGGGGGCCAGGATTGATGACTTGGAAAAAAGCCTGATTCTTTCCTTAGAAGCGATAAGGAAGGTGTTGCATCACACGATAGCATATGAGGAGAAGCTACGAAGTCTAGAGGTTAGGCTTCAACAAATCGAGACGGAAGGATTGAAGGACCAGGTTCAAGAAATTATGAAGGAGCTAAAAGATTTAGCAAGCAAATTTGAAAATCTTCAAGCCCTTCTCCCAGAGGAGTTATCGAAGGAAGCAAAAGAGAAAGTAATTTTGGAGGAGGGAGGGGTTCTTTCGAAACTGACGCCTACGGAAATGAAGGTTTTGAAGATGTTAGCATCCGAGGGAGCCAAGACGAGCAGACAAATTGAACAGGTTCTTGGAAAAACGAGGGAGCACACGGCCCGGCTGATGAAGAAGCTATACGTGGAAGGTTATGTGGAAAGGAATTCTGAGAGGCTTCCCTACGTCTATAGGATAAATGAAAGGATCCGAAAAGCTATCGAAAGCCTGGAGTCCCCTCAGGATCTTTAAACTTAAGCCTTCTTCATAACTTGAGGGGGCTTCACCATTTTATATCGCCTTGCTGTCCTGGATCCTGATTTCATTAGGAAGCCCCCTTCAGAAAGCCTTTGAAGATAGGTTGAAACCGTACTGAGGGCAATGGGTTCTTTCCATGCCTCTTCATAAGCCAGCTGGAGATCCTTTGAAGAGAACCATCCTATGGAAAAATGCTCCTTAATCATTCCTTTGATCCTTTCAAGCTTGGTTGTATCCGGCTGCTTATCCCCAAATCCTGAAGAAGGTGGACTGGTCGAGAGCCCTCCCATGATTTCTAAAAGATCAAGGATTTGGAGGACCTTCTCCCTCGATACATTCCCTTCCAAAGAAATCGTTAGTCTATTTCCATCCGAATCGTACAGTTGAAATCTAAGCTTGGAAGGTGCCATACAATTTCTACCCCCTTTTCCTCAAGGTCTAAAGAAGAGAGAATTTGTGAAATTGAAAAGAAAAGAGCCGTAAACTAGGCTTTGATTTGAGAAATAGCCCTTTTTTGCAAGGTTTAATCGATTCACAATTTCACAAAAATTGAAAAGGTAAAAAGGAGCTTTTAGAGTCCTTTTAAGAAATCTCCAGTGGAAATCAAGGGGTTTGGAAGAAGGGCTTAGAGAAGGATAGTGAATCTTAGAAGGGGAGGGAGTTCTTTGTTCAAAGTCTTGAGGAAGGTTTTCTTTTTCACAGGATTCACAATCTAGAGTTTCTAGAATACCCGCCCTGTGCTCTACGAGCCATCCTTCGAAGATCTCCCACCCCATTTTTTCCACTGGAGAGTCATCTCCTTTTTGATTCTTTTTTCTCTTTTTTAGAGAAAAAGAGTTCACTTGTTTTTCCCTAGATTTACTATTAAAAATTACCATCAATTTTAATTGAAAATTTTATTTAAAAAAATTAAACATATTATGAAAGGCTAACCCTTCCTAAATATTTCCAGTTGAAATCATGGCGTAGGCCTCTCGTATGCTGGACGAATATTCCATACCTGTGATTCTAAAGCTTATTGATAAGTTTAGTGGAGAAAGTAGAGTTTACTGTATTGCTATGCTTTTTATTCAATATTCGAAACAATCGAATATGGGGAGCCCTGAGCTTTCCGAGATTTTCAACCATTTCTTAAAGCAATCCATAATCCTAAAGAATCGAGAAGCTCTTCGACCCGATTACGTTCCAGAAAACCTACCACACCGTGATGAGCAGATCAGGAAGCTTGGATGGATTTTGGCTCCAGTACTGAAGGGATCAAGATGCTCGAACATGTTTATCTATGGAAAACCTGGGACCGGGAAGACGGCCGTCACCCGTTTTGTTCTGCAACATTTGTCCGCCAAGAGCTCAGAAATCGATGCTCCCCTAGGTGTTTCATATATCAACTGCCGTGTGGCTGGCAGCGAATACAGGGTTCTTTCTATGCTAAGTCAATCTGTAAAGGTGCCAGTTCCCTTTACAGGAATATCCACTGCCGAAGTCTTCGAGCGTTTTAAACAAGGCCTCAAAGCCATGGGTGGAATCCTCATAACCGTTCTTGATGAGGTTGATATGCTCGTCAAGGCTAGTGGTGACAAGCTTCTTTACGAACTTACTAGGGTCAACGAAACTTCTCCCACAGGAAAAATCGTCCTCATAGGTATTTCGAACGATCTAAACTTCAAGGATCTCTTAGACCCTAGGGTCCTCAGTAGCCTCAGCGAGGAAGAAATCGTCTTTCACCCATATACTGCCGATGATCTATACGACATTCTCCTTGAGAGAGCAAAGATAGCCCTCGTTCCTGATGGTGTAACGGAGGGTGCCTTAAGGCTGTGCGCAGCTTTGGCCGCTGCTGAGCATGGGGACGCGAGGAGGGCCCTCGACCTTCTTAGAGTAGCCGGGGAACTTGCGGAGCGGGAGGGAGGTAAAGCCATAACGGAGGAGTATATTCGAAAGGCTCAATGGAAAATAGAGCATGATAGAGTAACCGAGGTTCTCAGAACCCTCCCCCTCCATCAACGTCTCGTCCTATATAGCGTTTATTATACTCAACAATCGAATCCTAAACAAAGTCTTACAGGCGACATATACGAGACCTATGAGAGGATTTGCAAGAAGGCTGGATTAGAGCCCCTTACCCAGAGGAGGGTAAGCGGTCTCCTCAACGAGCTTGATGCTATGGGTATAGTCCACTCAAAACTCGTGAACCTTGGAAGGCATGGCCGCTCGAAAAGGGTTCGTTTAAGCATACCCACTGAGCAGGTTCAGAACCTTTTAAAGGAAGAAGTCAGGTTATCAGGGCTATAAGGTATTTTTCTATTAATCATTTCTCTTATGTGGTTAGTCTTGCCCCCCTCGCCTTACACATGGGTATGCGGGAAATTCCATAAGAAAAAAACTATAGAAGAAACTAGGGCTCTAGCCTTTGAAGACGGTCCCTTCACGAGTAAGGAGGGGACCAAGAAGAGAAGGGCGCCTCTTATAGCCCTTCTTACGGAAGGCTTTAGGATTAGCAAGATAGCCTTAGCATATCTGAAAGTCGATGGCCTCGAAGCAACGGATGTTATGATAGACCTAGCAAATTCCCTTCCCGGCGAGGAGGATGTTATCTTCCTCCATGGAGCAGCCTATGCAGGGTTTAACGTCGTCGACGTGCAGCAGCTCTTGGAAACCATAAAAAGCCCGATAATCCTTGTCCTAAGATCGAAACCTAATCCTGAAGCCGTCAGGCAGGCTTTGATGAAGCATTTCATAGATTGGGAAAAGCGCCTTCAGATCCTAAGAAGGGCTGGGGAAATTCGATCCTTCGAGCCCTATCCTAACATGCCCCTTTTTTACGAAGCCGTAGGAATAGAAGCCTCCGAGGCTGAAGCCCTCATCAGGGGCTTTACGATTATGGGAAAGATCCCAGAGCCCTTGAGGATTGCCAGGATCATGGCTCAGGCCTTATGTTGCTTCTGAAGTTTTAATACTGAAACCTGAAAGCCTCTCCATGGCCACTATGGCGGCTGAAGTTCCCCTATCTCCCATCCCTAAGGCATCAAGGATTCTGAACAATTGGCAAACTAAGGCAGTTCCAGGAAGCGGTAGCTTCAACTCTTCAGCTAAGGAAAGGGCATGGCGAAGATCCTTCAGCTGATGGCTCATCTTAAAGCCTGGCTCAAAATCTCTCTTGATCATTTTTGGGGCCAAATTCGAAAGCATCCAAGATGAGGCAGCCCCTCCCGTCACGACGTTCAGCATCTTTTCTAGATCTAGCCCAGCCTTGGCCGCTAGCATAAGCCCCTCGCAAACTGCCTGGATATTGAGGGCGCATATGACTTGGTTGCATAGCTTTGTTATCTGTCCAGAACCGCTTGGCCCCATATATGTAATCCTTTTTCCAAGGACTTCAAAAATAGGAAGGCATTCTTTGAAGGCATCCTCTGAACCTCCAACCATGATAGAAAGGGTTCCTTGCTTAGCCCCCACATCCCCACCGCTGACGGGAGCGTCTAGCATCCTTACCCCCTTCTTCTCAAGCTCCTTGGCTATTCTTCTTGTTACGCTCGGGGATATGGTGCTCATATCGACAACGATGAGTCCTGGATGGGCTCCTTCTATCACTCCGTTGGGTCCTAGGATTACCTGCTCCACATCCGGGGAGTCTGCCACCATGGTTATCACAACATCGGATTTTTCGGCCACATCCTTTGGGGATTCCCCGGCCTTTGCTCCCTTTTCAACGAGGCTACGCATCTTCTCCCTAGTCCTATTCCACACGGTTAGGGGATAGCCAGCCTTCAATATGTTCTTAGCCATAGGAGTTCCCATGACCCCCAAGCCTATGAAACCAACCCTCTTCATTCAAGTCCCTCCGCATAAGACAACTAGAGTTTCGCATCCTTTGATTAAAAGGATATTAATATAAATCAGAGCTTCAAGGATGTCCGAAGTCTAAGGATAAGACCTCCATGGTTGATAGGTTTAGGATTGGGACCTGGGCCGGGGTAGGGTCGATCCCATTTTTCTTAAGGTACTCCGTCTGCCCTTGCCAAGTACCCGAGTTCACGATCAGGGTCCCTCTATAGGTCTTATACTTGTAAACATGAACATGTCCCGCTTGGAAGACATCGGGAGGCTCTTCTATGACCAAGTAATCCCTTTCTTGGGGGGTTATCGGCGTTCGATCCCCATAAATCGGGGATAGGTGCCTAGCCCTCAGGAGGAGTTCCATGGCTTCATGGGGTTCGCTAAAGGACATGTTCGGGGCCGAAGCCACAACATCCGGAAGACTGTTCCCATGATAGAGGAGGAACTCAAGGCCATGAAGCCTCACACGGGCCGGATTTCCAAGAAGGTGAATATTCTTTATGGCAAGAAGGGGTTCGGCATACTTCTTCAAGATCGAGGGCTGGGGGAGGGATCGTCTAGAGGCATCATGGTTTCCTGGTATGACGATGATCTCTACATGATCGGGGATCTCCTGAAAGTATGAAGCCACAACTCTATATTGCTCGTAGACATCCGGAATGCTGAGCTCCTTCTCTTGCTCAGGATATATGCCAACACCATCAACAAGATCCCCCCCTATGATTAGGTACTTTACGGTTCTAGCCAGATCCCTTTCCCATGGTGTTCCAAGCTCCCCCCTCATCCATCTGATGAAGCGATTTAGGCTCCTTCCAAAGAATTTCGTGCTTCCCACATGGAGGATCTGACGTCATGACTACTGAAACTTCAGCATCAGCCTTACGCTGGGGACGATCTGGGACTTCTGGCCAAAGGATTTCCGATGCTACCATTCTTCCATTACCTATGATGGAACCCACTACGCATATGACTTGATCAAGGAAGACCCTCTGAGCCACCTCGACCAAGGAGTGCTCCGCCGTATGGGGGACGATGACCGTAAGGCTTGTTTCTAGATCCTCGATCTCTAGCCGTGTAATCCCGCTTCGGGTTCTCTTATCCGTGACTAGGCCTATCACCTTCACACCCTTAGCCGCAGTCATCTTGAGGGCTTGTTGTATGGATACTGCATCCTTCGCATCCATTCTCTGTCTCAGAATCCTCTCAAGACGCCTGAATCGATCCCTGAAGTATTTGATGAAATCATCGAAGGATGCCCTAGCCTTCATGAATTCCGTAGGGTCGAAGAGAACCTCAAGCTTCGTCTCAACCTCTGCGGCCGGAACCCTTGGAGCCTTAGCAACCCCTTCCACAGTCGCTGGGGCGGCCTGTTGCTTTGGGCATAAAATGTTCAGGGCTTCTTCCAGAAGGTCTTTTGAAAGCCAAAGGGAGCGCTCCTCCTGCAAGGCCGCTATCTTGGTGGCTTCCCTAACAACCTCCTCCAAGTCTATATCTTTTGGAAGTCCGGATAGGAACTCAAAACCCCCTTGGTCAACCTGGTAGCCAAGCTTAAGGGCAAACAAGACGGCGCTCCTTAGCCTTTCCAGATGGGACTCGGCCGCGGTATTTGTGGGCAAGGGTGGCACCACGATTTCTTTTCCTTCTTTTCCTTCCTTTCTTTTTTCTTATCTTATCTTATCTTATCTTGCCCTATGGCTTAAGGCATAATGTAATAACCAAACCTTTACCTTTACTGCCTTTGAGGTTTAAAAGGAGCCAAATCATGAAAATTGTTGGATCCTTGATTTCCCTTTTTCCCAATCGTCGGAAGCCCTTAGCTTGTCTCCTATGTGGGAAGGCTAAGCCTAAGGCGATTTCCTCAGCCTTGGGCATCTGCGTAGATTGTATCAGAAACAATCCTAAGGAGGCCCTTCCTATAGTCCTNAGAGCCCATGAGAAGGTCCGTCTTCCATGGGGNCTTCCTCCGAAGCCTCCAAAGGATCCTGGAGGCATTCCATGCAACCTCTGTTCCAACGAATGCCTTATTGGGGCTGGCGAAGTAGGCTACTGCGGGCTTAGGCAAAACATCGGAGGACGCCTTTTATCCAAGACAGCCACAGACGCAGCCCTTCTCCACTATTACTTGGANCCCCAGGTCACTAACTGCTGTAGTGCCTATTTCTGTCCCGCAGGAACNGGNGCTGGCTTTCCAAAATTCGCATACAAGCCAGGCCCTGAGATCGGCTACTACAACCTGGCAATCTTCTTCTACGCTTGCAACTTCGATTGTCTCTTCTGCCAGAATGCCTCCCACAAGGCTTTGGAGCAGGCTTCTTTGGTATCGGCCGATGAGCTTGTGAGGGCGACAGTCTTAAACGAAAGGATTTCTTGCTGGTGCTTCTTCGGAGGATCCCCTGAGCCCCAACTACCCTTTGCCATTAAGGCTTCTGAAAAGGTCTTAGAAACCCTGAAAGGTCGAAGGATCCTACGCATATGTTTTGAGTGGAATGGTTGTGGCAATCCCCGCCTCGTCGAGCGAGCGGCGGAGATAGCCCTTGAAACCGGTGGAAACCTAAAGTTTGATCTAAAGGCCTTCACTCCAAGCCTAAGCATTGCCCTGAGCGGAGTCGACAATTCCAGGGCCTACGAAAACTTCAGGATGGTTTACGAAAAATTCTACAATAAACGTCCGGACCTTCCAGTTTTAACGGCCACAACGCTCCTCGTCCCGGGGTATGTGGATGCCGTAGAGGTCGATGGAATAGCCAGGTTTATTGCTTCATTAGATCGAAGGATCCCATACAGCCTCCTAGTCTTCCATCCGGACTTTGCCATGCGGGACCTTCCTATCACCCCCATAGAACAGGTGAAGGAATGCCTTCGGGCGGCTGAGAGGCATCTGGATCGGGTCCATGTTGGGAACATCCAACTTCTAGGCTTAAGTTCCTTGGGAAGGATCAAATCCATCTGATGATAAGGCAGGGACAGGCTCTGGATGAAGGCAAGGGCTAGAAGGATACCAAAGTTCCCTCTAAGGAACCTCTAGAATCCATAGCTAACTTTCATGAAATGGGAAGCCTAGGTCTAAGGGACTGTATAGACTTTCTAGAATCCATTGACGGTCAGCTCTTTAGATACGCCTTCACGCTTTTAGCCATACAGTTTTTAAAAATCGTTCTTGGAATACAGGAACAAGGGATCGTTGGACTGTTAATTCTTCTTGACTCGTCGATAATAAGTGACGTATTCTGAGATAAAGAGTAGGCAACCGATGGCTAGGGCGGCTAGAGTTGCTGACATTAAGGTGATTTGATTGATTGAGAGAATTTTTCCAACGTATACAAGAGAAAGGCATCGAATAATGGAGCCTACAATTGTTAACATAACATAAT
>JGI20130J15133_1002078_pt1 | contig 15420 bp, 14 predicted proteins | sample WasSprMetagenome_FD_15133 | JGI IMG/M metagenome (IMG submission 15133) | reverse complement strand
AGTGTCCTGGCTAGATCTTCAGCGGTCATATCGGGATTACTGGTGAGATGCTGGAGTACAGTCGTATAATCGTTACCATTACCTGGAACAGTTTCCTCTGATCCCACAAGGAAACTGGCTTCATCCTGCCACTCCCAGGCTACCTCAAGCATCTGGGTGAGGCAGGCATCCATATTAATTACATCAATCTTCTTACCGGTCTGGGCTCTGGCTTGAGAAAGAGCTACTCTTACCTCATCTGTAGTTAGACAATCCCAAGGAGAAGTACCTGTTGTATAGTCCCAACATATTCCTCGTAAGCCACCTTTAACTCTACTTGTAACTGATTTAATATCTTTTTTACTTGTAGAGTAAGATCTGGGATATACTCCACCACCATGGTTCCATAAGGTCAGGCAGGTCTTATCTGCCGGGAAGTTATTCATACAGTAGATGATAAAGTCTTTTAAGGTATTGGGATCAGACATATCACATTCGCCAAGGTCAGCTAGAAGTGTAGAGTTAATGGTAGAAGTATCATTATCCTTTGTAACATAGTATAGTCTTGTAGTAGTCCAATCACCATTTGATGTGTCATAACCTGGTATACGGTCAATAAGCACAAGGATATTGACATCATCAGTTGAGCCCACTCGTTCCATCTCATTCATATCAGAGATAGCGTAAGACTCAAGATTATTATCGCCATCCATATAGACCAGGAAGTTCCATTTCTTTCTTCTAAAGTGTAAGCTCTGGCTCATCAGGTGAGTTATCTGTCCAGCAACAACCTGTACACCCGTAATTGTTAATGGTTCATAGCCAGAGGCACTTATATCAACTGTATGTACTCCTACCGGGATACCGCTGATGATGAAATAACCACTACTGTTTGTAGTTGCAATCTTATTACCAACAATTACAGTAGCTCCGGGTAATGGCCTGTAAGTAGCATCTTGAATATCATCCAGTAATCCTCTAACTCCTATCCGGGCATCACCGGTTGTAACATAGACATAACCGTCAATACTGCCGGTAGGCTGACATCCATCAATACAGCCTGTTAGAGCAAATACAGATAGAGAAAAAATCAGTAAAATCCAGGAAACAAATTTCCTTGACATCTTTTCCCCTCCTACCATATTGATTATCTTTAAACTTAACTAGCACCCATTATATCAAAAAAACATTCTATTTAGCAAAAAATCTAAGAGCTCTATTGCTATTGACAAATTTATTTGAAATGTTACACTTTTATTATTAGTTAAAAATCAATATTAGGAGGTGTCTTTTATGGCAAGAGTAGCTAGGGAGATGGTCGAAAAATTATTTTAGCTCCACACGGAGAAGAGTTCATTACAAAATTTCCAAGGGTTGGAGTCTTGATAGATTAATATGAGATATATATTTCTAATTATTGCATGGCTTATCGGCTGGTTGTTGTTTAAAAATATCAACTTCCTAAGGTCAAAGCAACTCGAAAGTGATGAAGAATTCTCTATATCGGTTATCATTCCGGCTAGAAATGAAGAACACAATATCAGAAAAGTACTGGACACATTAGAAGCTCAGACCTATAAACCGAAAGAGATAATAGTTGTAAATGATAATTCTACCGATAAGACAGAATTAATAGCAGTCTCCTATAAAAATATCAGTGTAGTCTCTCTGGAGAAGGAACCCCCTCCAGGCTGGATAGGAAAACCCTGGGCATGCTGGAATGGATACCTTAGGTCTACTGGCGACTTACTGTTATTTCTGGATGCAGATGTAGAGCTTTCCCCAAAAGCATTAGAAAGTTTACTGACAGAGTATATCTCTAATGGAGGGATGATATCTGTCTGGCCCTATCAGAGATTTGAAAGATTCTATGAACACTTTACCCTCCCCTTTAATCTAATTGCTGTCTCTTCTACAAACTCTTTCTCTATAAATAAAAGAAATAATCCCACTGGAGCCTTTGGCCCGGTAATACTAACATCGAGAAAAGATTACGAAGAATTGGGAGGGCATCAATCTGTAAAGGATGAGGTGGTTGAAGATCTAAAACTTGGAAAGATATATCTGGAAAAGGGTAAAAATGTTACAAATTTTCTGGGCGGAGAGATAATAAAATTCCGTATGTACCCTAATGGGATAAGGCAACTCTTTGAGGGACTTACAAAGAATATGGTCTCAGGAGCTATCCATACTGGAATTATAAATTTTCTCTTGATATTTTTATGGTTTACAGGCATCTACTCTTCTTTTATCTCACCACAATCCAGATTATCACATCTAGCATATTACCTGCTCTTTGTTTTCCAGATATATAAATTAATAAGAAAGACTGGTGACTATAACTTTTTAGATGCTTTAATATATCCAGTACATTTTTCTTTCTTTCTATTTATCTTTCTGACCTCTCTAGTCAAGACTAAGATATTTAAATCTGTTATATGGAAGGGAAGAAGGATAAATGTATAATGTTTTAGCCATTTTACTGCAATTTTTATCCGGCTCAATTATGTACTCCTATATCTTGGCAAAGCTCACGAATGTTGATCTGAAAGAGGTTAGAGATGGAAACCCAGGATCTTCTAATCTCTGGAGGGCTAAAGGCTGGAAACTTGGTATTATCGCGCTCATTTTAGATTATCTTAAAGGGATCTTTCCTCTTGCCATATTTGTCTCGACGAGAGCCGTCAATAATGAGTACGTGATAGCATTATCTGCACTCTCTGGCATCTTGGGGCATGCATTTTCTCCAATGTTAAAATTTAAGGGTGGAAAGGCAATCGCAACAACTTTTGGTGCATGGTCAGTCCTGACCAGATGGGAAGGTCCAACAATCCTTGGAGCTGTATTTACTATATTTACTCTTATAAGACCAAAGGCGACAAAGGTTGAAGAGGATGCCTTCAGGGTACTTTTAGGTTTTATAGCCTTAATCCCCTACGTGATATACAGTCTGCATATTGGTAAAGATTATATACTGTATTTCTATATAGGTAACTTCGCTATTATAGCTTATAAACACTGGAATGATTGGCTAAGCTTCTTTAGAAGTGTTAGGCCTGCCCGTTGATTTTGCTGTTGCATTATGGTATACNTTTGGTAAGGTGGTAAGACCAATATGAAAGGAAGGTGGTGAGAGAGAAGTANGGNTTTTAACTTTAATAGATACTATTTAAATACTTCAGCTCAGTTAACCTGTAATAAAGGTATTNTTGAGTTAAAGTTTTAAAATAATATCGGAGGTGTTAAGAGATGAGGATTTTAAGAATAGTTTTGATTGTTGGACTGGTGTTTTCATTACTTACCCTTTCAGTACCNGTAATGGCGCAGTATCCTGTTCCTAGAGAACAGGCAATGGTCTATGAGACAGACACTAAGTATACCGTATTTGACAAGGCAAATACATTTGTTCCCAGGGGCACTCAGTGGGGTTCCGGGTGGCACCAGGTTGCCAATGAGTGGGACTGGTATATAAACTATGCCACAGGAGAAATTATCTACTGGAGAATAACTGGATGGAAATACTCCAGAGATCATTTAGAGTTGAGGTGGTTTGTAAGAAAAGGTGTTACCTGGAATGACGGAACTCCTTACACCGCACATGATATTGTATTCACTATAGAGACCCTTATGAAAAATCCCGATCTATTAGGAGCAGTTAATGTAGAAAATGTCAAATCTGTAAGCGCAATAGATGACTATACTGTCAGTATAAAATTTAAGAATCCGGAGTATAGATTCCACCACAAATTGAGAATGTGGGGAGGTATCACAGTAGTTGCAAAACATAAATGGGCAGGAAAGGACCCGAGAGATTATGCCAACTGGCCTCCTGTGGAGACAGGTCCATATAAGTTCCACAGTTATAACAAAGACCTAAATATGTTCGTCTGGGAGCGTGACGAAAATTACTGGGCTAAGAAAGTCTTCGGAGTTTCTCCTGGTCCCAAGTATGTAGTTTGCAGAATGGCGCCTCCTCCAGATATAGACCTTGCAGACTTTATAAGAGGCGGGGTAGATGCTCCGTTACCCCACATCTTTACCTGGGAGATGATTAAGGCTGCCCAGAAAAGAAGTGAGCATGTAGTCCTTGCCCCTTATATGGATGCGGTATCCCAGGGTCTTACATTCAACTGTGCCAAATATCCTACAAGCTTGAGAGACTTTAGATGGGCAATACAGTATCTTATAAATAGAGACCTGTTAGCAAAAACCTATCCTATGGCTGAGAAGTCTTACCCAACAATGTGGCCATGGCCAGACTGGAAGGCACTTGATAAGTGGGAATTCCCGGAGATCAAAGCAAAATACGGGGAAATGATGAAGTATGATCCCAAGAAAGCTGAATCAATCTTAGATAGGCTTGGATTTAAGAAGGGACCTGACGGTAAGAGGAGAACACCTAAAGGTGAACCTCTAAGCCTGGTCCTACTTACCAGGCCAGCTCCAGATTTAGGTTATGTCCACGCAAAACACCTGTCTGACGAGTTAGCAAAGATAGGAATAGAGGGTATAATAAAGTCAGTCGATCCAGGAATGTTTGGAGAGTTAGTTAACACCGGGAACTACGATATTGCCTTTGATGTCCTTGATGTTGCAGTAGCTTTTCCCAACGATATATATCCATTCCTCGACTCTTATCACAGCAAGCATGTAAAACCGATTGGAGAATATCAGACATCTGGAGATAGAATGAGGTCTAGACTAAAGTCTAAGGACCTAGATAAGATTACAGACGCGCTTGCCAATATGGATCCGGATAGTTCCAAGTATATGCTCTATGCCAGAAGAGGTCTGGATATATGGTTTAAAGAACTGCCTTCCGTCCCAATTGTAGAGAAGATGTTTGTTCAGGTATTCTCAGATCAGTACTGGAAGGGCTGGCCTACCGAAGGGAATATGTACCATGTCCCCTATCAGTGGTGGCCTAGCCTTATCTTTATACTGTTTAAGCTAAAGCCTGCAAGCTAGTTTATTAAGGACCATCCGGTTTTCATATCTATAGCCGGATGGTCCTTATATAAAATCTGTCATTAGGAGAAGGATAAAAGATGAAAAGTTCGATTTTCAGTTATCTAATCAATAGAATTCTTCTCTATGCATTGATATTTATCATATCTTTGAGCGCATTCTTTTTCTTTATAAATCTTGTCCCTGGTGATCCAGTTACCCGTTATATCCAGATGATGGAACAGAGGTACGGGCTGTCGACACCCGCTTCTGAGATAGTCATTCAAAAGTATAAAGAGGTCTTTGGGCTCGATAAAGGACTATTCGAAAGGTACACGTCTTATCTGACAAGACTTATACTGCATCAGGATTTTGGACCATCATTTGTAGCATTTCCAAAACCAGCTATTGAACTTATACTAGAATCATTACCATGGTCTGTAGGACTTTTAGGGACATCCGTAATAATAGCATGGCTGTTAGGGGTAATACTGGGAACAATCGTTGGATGGAAGAGAGATTCAAAGATAAGTTCTGTGGTCTTTACAACTGGGCTGGTAATATCTCAAATACCCACATATCTTCTGGCTATAATTCTGGTTATGGTCTTTACCTTCTGGTTGAATCTCTTCCCTATGGGTGGAGCCTATTCTGCTATGCTACAGCGTAGTTTCAGTCTGCCTTTTATTCTTAGCCTTATTAAACATGCATTTTTACCATCTATGTCTCTTATCTTTGTCTACGTGTTTGGCACAATGATATCCCAGAGGGCTCTTGTTATAAATGTCTTAGGTGAAGACTATATAAAACTTGCTGAAGCCAAAGGATTAAAGAGCTCCAGATTGGTAAATAGATATATATTGAGAAATACGCTATTACCTCAAGCTACNGGACTTGCCCTAAGTNTGGGGTTTATTGTAAATGGATTCTTTCTTATAGAGTGGATATTTAATTATCCAGGGATAGGAAGGCTATTTATGATGGCAATAAGAGAGATGGACTATAATGTGTTAATGGGAATTACCATTACTACTATGTTCTGTGTTCTTACGGCAAACCTTATCATAGAATTTCTGTATCCATTAATTGATCCAAGGATAAGGAGAGGGTAAGATGAAAAGAGTTTTATTGGTCTTAAAGTATTCTCCCAAGCTTACAGCAGGGATCATTATAATATTATTACTGGTGCTTCTGGCAATTTTAGAACCAACTATAAATTACTATAGACTCGGCGGAAGATCTTCCACAGAGATCGGCTTATTCGACACATTTCTTCCTCCGAGTAGAGAACATCCTTTTGGGACAGAGGCTTATGGCAGGGACGTACTATCCTTACTATTAACGGGTCTAAAATATTCTCTTCTTATTGGATTTACTGCAGGGGCTTTAGCTACAGCTATCGCTGTAGTGTTAGCATCAATAGCCGGTTATAAAGGAGGAAGGATAGAAGCTTTTATAACAACCATAGCCAATGCGATACTGATCATCCCATCCTGGCCCATACTGGCTATAATAGTCCTTTTTGTCAGGAAAGTAGACCTATTTCTTCTCTCACTGATACTGGCGTTCTTCAGTTGGGCAGGGTCTTCCAGACAGATAAAGGCTCAAATTGCCAGCTTAAGAGAGAGACCTTACATTGATCTTGCCAGGGTTACTGGATTTACCGATCTGGAGATTATGTTCAAGGAGATATTACCAAATTTCCTGCCCTATATCTTCGTCGGTTTTTCTTATGCGGTAACAGGGACAATAATGGCAGAGACAGCCTTAAGGCTAGTCGGTTTAGGACCAGCAGATATACCTTCTCTGGGTCAGTTTATAAACTGGGCTATATATTCAGGTACTCTAGCACAGGGGCATTATGTGATAGTCATATCTCCTATAGCATTTCTTGTACTGACATTCGTCTCTTTAAATCTGATAAATGTAGGGCTGGATGAAGTCTTTAATCCAAGACTCAAGCAGGTTACGGGAGTATAGCTATGAATACTATCCTTGAAGTAGAAAATCTGAAAGTCTATTTCAAAACAATTCTGGGCGATGCAAAATCTGTTGATGGGGTATCTTTAAAGGTATTTGAGGGTGAGATTTTAGGGGTAGCGGGAGAGTCAGGCTGTGGTAAGTCTACACTTGTGGAGGGGGTATTAAAGATATACAAACCTCCCTGTTACATACCCGAAGGTAAGGTATATTATAAGGGTCTAGACCTTTTAAGCCTTCCAGAAGAAGAGTTCAGAAAACTTAGATGGAAAGAATTATCATATGTACCTCAGGGGTCTATGAATTCATTGAATCCTGTCATAAAGATTGAAGAACAGATGATTGACGGTATCCTGTCTCATTCTGACCTCTCATACCACGAGGCTAAAGAACTAGCACTCTCAGCTCTTAACTCTGTAGGAATGCCGCCTGATGTATTGGAGATGTACCCTCACGAATTAAGCGGTGGTATGAGACAGAGGGTCTGTATAGCTATGAGTATATGTCTGAATCCAAAACTGGTATTTGCCGATGAGCCGATAACTGGGCTTGATGTTGTGATGCAGAAGTTGAATCTGCAGACATTGGGGGACCTGAGAGATAAATTTGGTATTACCGTTGTGATGGTAGCGCACGATATGGCTTGTCATGCAGAGATATGTGACAGGATATGTATTATGTATGCTGGTAAGATCTTGGAGGTTGGTTCAACCTTTGATATATTCTCCGATCCCTTGCATCCATATACAAAGGGTCTTCTATCTGCAGTACCTTCTCTAGAGAAGAAAGACTTAAAAGGTATTCCTGGTCTTGCACCTAGTCCTCTTGAATGGCCCAGTGGATGTAGATTTCATCCGAGATGCTCTTACAGAATGAAGATATGTGAGGAACAGGAACCTGTTCTAAAAGAGGTCCTGCCTGGTAGATCTGTAGCCTGTTTCCTCTATGGAGGAGAATAGATGAACGATAATCTGCTAGTATTTCAAAATGTCTCTAAGGTTTTCAGAAGGGTGGGTTTTGGCTTTCTGGGTAAGGCAACAGTTCAGGCACTTAAGGATATCTCCTTCTCCTTGAGCTCTCAGCCAGAGGTCCTGGCTTTAGTAGGAGAAAGCGGAAGTGGAAAGAGTACCATATGCAGGCTTATCCTTGGATTGGAAGAGCCAACCTCCGGGGAGATACTCTATAAGGGAAAGAGTGTTTCTGACTGGCTAAGAAGTAATAAGAAAGAGTATATAAAAGAGGTGCAGATAATATTCCAGGACCCATACGAAGTCTATAATCCTTTCTACAGAGTGGACAGGGTCCTTTGGATGGCGATTAAAAAATTCAATATTGCCTCGGGAGATGAGGCAGAAAGACTTATCTATGAAAGCCTTGAGGCTGTAGGCTTAAGGCCAAGAGAAATACTGGGAAGGTATCCACATCAGTTAAGTGGTGGGGAAAGACAGAGGATTATGCTCTCGAGAATCTATCTTATAAAGCCCAGACTACTGGTGGCAGATGAGCCGGTCTCTATGCTTGATGCCTCATTAAGGGCTATATTTCTGGACCACCTGAGAGAATTTAAAAAGTTGGGTATAAGTTCTCTCTACATAACCCACGATCTAAATACTGCCTACTATATAGCGGACAGGATAATGATCATATACTCAGGCAGGATTCTTGAGAGGGGACCAACAGAAGATGTAATAAAGAACCCTCTGCATCCATATACAAAGATGCTAATAACTTCTATCCCTGTCCCTGATCCAAACAAAAGATGGCAGGATAGGGTGGTGATAGATGTGGCAAAACTACAGAAGGTATCAGGTAGGGAAGCTGTAAGTGGATGCCCATTCCATAATAGATGTCAGTTCGCTATGGATAAGTGTGAGAAAGACTTCCCACTGACAGAGAAGATTAATAATCAGGAAGTTAACTGTTTCCTCTATGGATAGGAGGTTTCTATGGATAGAAAGTGGCGTATAGCTGTTGTGGGCTGTGGCCTTATAGCAAATTCCAATTATCTACCTGAAGTAAAGATGATGCCAAATGCCGAGATCGTAGCTGTATGTGACATCATACCTGAGAGGGCAAGACAGAGCGCAGAAAGATTCGGTATACCAAGATGGTATAAGCATATAGATGAGCTTTTGAAAGATTGTGACTTTGAGATCCTATTGGACCTTACATCTATAGATGCCCACTTTGAGATTAATCTCAAGGCACTTCAGGCTGGAAAGCATTTATATTCCCAGAAACCCATAGCTACCAACGTGAAAGAGGCTAAGATTCTTATTGAAGAGGCTAAAAAGAGAAATCTTAAGATAAGCGCATCTCCGATACATATGTTGCGCCCTGATATACAGGAAGCCAGGAGACTAATAAAAGAGGGAATTATAGGTAAGGTGTCATTTATCAGATGTTCCTCATCACATGGTGGACCGGAGTATTTCCAATTTCGTGATGTAGATCCAAGCTGGTTTTATAAACCCGGGATAGGCCCTCTTCTAGACCTTGGGGTCCACGGACTCCACCAGGTAACGGGGCTTTTAGGGCCAGCTAAGAAGGTTAACTGTCTCTCTGGCATCTCGGAGAAAAAACGCATAGTTCGTACAGGGGCTTTTGACGGAAAAGAGATAGAGCCTCTGGTGGATGATAACACATTGATACTTTTAGATTTTGGTGAAGCAACATTTGCCTTTGTAGATGCTACATATTGTGTAAAATCAACGAGAGCTCCGTATATGGAGATCTATGGCTCTAAAGGGACGATATCCTTCACCCGTGATCCAGAAAAACCAATAATGTTATTCTTAGATGAGAGAGAAAAAGGTATCAGGGGCTGGATAGAACCAATATACTACTGGCAGAGAGTTCAGCAGTCCTGTGGAGTAAAAGACCTTATATCTGCTTTAGAAGAGGATAGAGAACCGGTTCTTACTCCTCAGCATGCCCTCCATGTAATTGAGATAATGGAGAAGGCTTATATCTCTGCTAGGGAAGGAAGAGCAATAGATCTGGAAACAACATTTTAGAGGAGGATACTAAGATGAGTAGAATCTATCGTATTGGAGTAATAGGATTTGCACATATGCATATAACCTCACTGATTGATTACTTTCTAGAACTTTCAGATATCGAGTGGATAGCATGTGCTGATACTATTCCAGAAGTTCCTTCTATCTCTTCTGAGCCAGGGACACGCAGGGCTAATCTACAGTATGCGGTAGAAAAGACGGGAATGAAGGTCTATGAAGATTACAGAGAGATGTTAGAGATAGAGGATCTGGATATTATCCTTTTCTGTCCAGAAAATGCCAGACATGGAGAAGTTGCTGAGGCTATAGCTAAAAAGAAAGTACTTATGATGATAACAGAAAAACCTATGGCGAGTAGTTTATCGGAGGCTCTTAGGATGGTCCGTTCTGCCAATTACAATAATGTAGAACTGGTAGTCAACTGGCCAACCACCTGGTCACCAACCATAAGAAAGGTAAAGGAACTCATAGATACTGATGAGATTGGTTCGGTATGGCAGGTTAAGTGGAGAAATGGAGCGTCAATGGGCCCATTAGCATACGGCCAGAAGATAACCGATTGGGAAAAAGGACAGGAGTGGTGGCATCAGGAAAAGGCAGGCGGAGGAGCCCTCTTAGACTACTGTTGTTATGGCGCCTGTCTAGCTAGATGGTTTTTAGGAGAACCTGCAACATCTGCCTTTGGTATCAGGGCGAATTTTACCAGTCATTATGGAGATGCAGATGATAATGCAGTTATACTTGTAAGATTCCCCTCCAGTATGGCTATCCTAGAGGCTACCTGGAGCACTGTAAACACAGGGGTACCAAGTGGTCCTATAGTGTATGGAACAACAGGGACTATTGTGGTTGATCAGGGGAGAGTACTGGTCTTTAAAGACAGAAAGAGTAAAGAGCCGACCGCCATCTTTGAAAACTTAAGTTTACCTGAAGGTAGGGAGACACTGGCAAAGGAGGTGATTCATCATCTAGAGACAGGAGAGCCTCTTCATCCCACTCTGGATATACCTATAAATCTGGATGCGATGGCAATTCTAGATGCAGGGATACGTTCGGCAAAGAGTGGAAAGATGGAACTGGTAAACAATGTCAACTGGTGCATAGGGTAGTAAATCTTTGCTTGGATTATTTTGGCTCTGGAAGCAAAGGTCATAGGGATGCATAATTATTTCTCAATATGTTTATGGACAAGCAAGACGCTTGTCCTATTAATATTTTTGAAGCTCACTTACCACGCTGAAAGTCTAGGAGTTACTCTGCTTTACACAAGGAGATAATTGTGCTATAACTTAAGAGGTTTTAAATACTTCTTCAAGATGGAGAGTGGTGATATTATGAAGGACAAATATCTATTTATAGGATTTCTTTTGATTATAAGTCTTCTAGGAGCAAGCCTCACTCCTAATATTATTTTTGCAGGAAACGATCTAAATACTCTGGTTTCCGGTAATAATGCCTTTGCCCTGGACTTATACAAAAGGCTGGCTATTGAGAAGGGTAACCTTTTCCTCTCTCCTTATAGCATCTCATCTGCCCTTTCTATGACATATGCTGGTGCAAGGGGAGAGACCGCCAGGCAGATGGCTAAGGTCTTACGCTTTACCCTGCCTCAGGAGAGATTACACAGTGCTTTCTATGAGCTTTCAAAAGTATTACAATCTGGCAATAAAGGGTATCAGCTGAATATAGCCAATGCACTGTGGGGACAGAAGAATTATAAATTTCTTCAGGAATTTATAGACATAACAAACAGATACTATGATGCTGGATTTAAAGAGGTAGACTTTATAGATGGGACTGCTCGAGAAGAGACCCGTCAGATGATAAACAGATGGATAGAGGAAAAAACTAATGGTAAGATAAAGGACCTTATAGGTCCTAAAGACCTGGATGCGCTTACCCGTCTTGTCCTGACAAACGCGATATATTTTAAAGGCAAGTGGGAATCACAGTTTGATCCTAGAAATACCAAAGATATGCCTTTCTATATCTCAGAAAAGGTAAAAGTAGATACCCCTATGATGTATCAGAAATCAAGATTCAAATATGCTGAGGATGATGAAGTCCAGGTTCTGGAGATGCCATATACGGGTAAAGATCTATCTATGGTAATTGTACTTCCGAAACAAGGTGTTCCTCTCTCAAAAATAGAGAGGAGCTTATCTGCAAAGAAATTAGGCATATGGTTATCTAAACTCTCAGAAATAGAGGTTGAGGTTTATGTCCCGAGATTTAAGATAGAAAAGAGATTTGTACTCAGCAAGCTATTACAGAAGATGGGAATGGTCGATGCCTTCGATATGATGAAGGCTGACTTCTCAGGGATGACACCGAAACCAGACCTCTATATATCCAGTGTTATTCATCAGGCATTCGTCGATGTAAATGAGGAGGGGACAGAGGCAACTGCTGCTACTGCCGTCATAATGGGAACTAAGGCTATGATTATACCAACCGTATTCCGCGCAGATAGACCGTTTATCTTTTTAATCAGAGATCTGCGTTCTGGAAGTATACTCTTTATAGGAAGACTGGTAGAACCAGGGAAATAATCTTAATATATGTGCTTACCAGAAAGTTGAGCTCCACTGTTATTTTAATACTATTAATAGTAGTTTCTATCTTTTCATTCTCTCTTGTCAGAGATTATCTACTGGGTTACAGGATGCAGAAGGCACTGGAAGAAGCAATAGAAAATTCTATTACTCCGGAAAAAGATATATTATCCTTTATCAGGAAAAACTTTATAGACTCAAGGGGGCTTATAGGTTCAGAGGTCCGCAATGACAAGCTTATGGAGTACTCCCTCTTGGAGTCTATGGGACAATTGATGGAATACGCATTAATTAAAAAGAACGGCGGACTCTTTGATATTACCTGGAGGATAACAAAGAGGTACTTCTTATCTCCCAGGGGCTATCTGTACTGGAGGATAAACAGGAGAACTCTATCTCAGGATGACTCCACCTCTCTACTGGATTCTTTGAGGGTAGCGTATTCTCTCATAAAAGCCTACGAAACTTTTACGGATGAGAGATATCTTAAAGACGGAATTCATATCGCAGAAAATATAATAAGGTTCAATACCTATAATAACTATCTGGTAGATTACTTTGATGGAAGGACAGAAAACTCCAGTAGAAGCATATCTCTTTTCTATCTAAACCTGAAGATGCTATCAAAAATATCACAGTATGTCCCAGGGTTCAAGGCTCTTTATGAAGGTTCTAAAAAGATACTTGAAGGAGCCATAAAAATCTCCTCTGGATTTTTCCCGACTGAATACAACATCTCTTCAAACAGATATTATATACCATCAAAGGTTAATATGATCGAGCAAGCTTATATAGCAATGAACATCGGGGATTACAATTCTATTAAGCCATTTGTCAGTTTTATAGACAGGGAGATGGAAGAAAGAGGTAAGATCTGTAACTCTTATTACTGGAGTGGTAAAGAAGCCACAGTAGATGAATCCCCAGGGGTATATATGTCTCTCTCCCTGCTCTTTTTAAACCTGGGTGTCAGGGAAAGGGCAGATATGTTTTTCAGTAAAATACAGAGATTTAAATCGGAAGATTACGGGTTCGGGGATTATAAAAATAGGGATTTTTATGTCTTCGATCAGTTAAAGGCTTTGATACTACTGGCTAGCATAAAAGAGTATGATATAATTGAATAAAATTATCCTTGGAGGAGGATGTTTATGAGAAATACGACTCTAAATTTTAGGTTAGACATCTTAGTCTTCGATCTACTAATGATTTTCTGGCTCTGTATATTCATTCTGGTCTTTGGTACGAGTCAGAACATAGAGTTTATAAACTACATTCTATCTGCCTCCCTGGTTGTAAATATGGTAATAGCATATAATCTTGGTCTGATTCCTGGGTTAATTGCTTCTCTTATTATCATATTCGGATATGGCTCCTATCTACTCTATTCTGTCCTGGTTCTAGGTACAATAACAGAGTTCAAGGTTGAATATGTCCTCTGGTTATTTGCTATGCCATTTGGTGCTTATCTTTCTGGCAGACTGGAAAGAGAGGTCAGTAATCTCTTAAGTAGTTTGGAAAAGTATAGGGCACTATTCACTATATTTGCCAGACAGCCCATACTGAGTTACCTAATAGTACTATTAATAGCAGTGCTAATTACCATTGTGACCATCATATTCGTCAGGAAGAGACAGATAGGCGCTTAACCGGGGGCTAAAGACTGGAGCTATGAAGCCGAAAATACTCTATCTTCTTCCATATTTTGGTATTGCAGGGACAGAGATCCATGTGATAGAACTTTCTAAACATCTCAAATATGACTATGAGATAATAGTGGTAGCTCCTTATGGAAAGGGCTTTGTCCTTTTAGAAGAAAATGACATATCTTACAGGGAGATCATCCCACTTACATTTACAGCAGTAAGAGAGTATAAGAGAAGGCTTAAGATTATAGTGGAAGAGTTCAAGCCCGATATAATACATATCCATGGGGCTCACGAACTGGTTTACATCTCAAGAAGCATAGCCTCTGATATACCAATAGTATTTACCTGTCATGGATATTTGACCTCCTCTCCCTTTATCGACTATAAGATATCAGCATATATCAATAAAAATTGGGGAGATAAAGTTATAGCGGTATCGAACTATGAGAGAAAAAATCTGATTAAGGCTGGACTGCCAGAAGATAAGGCTGTGCTTATCTATAATGGTGTACCGGAGACTTCAGAAAAAAAAGAACTTCCCATAGAGACAAAGGGTCTTATTGTAGGAACAGTAGCGCGCCTTACTAGATCTAAGGGAATAAGATATCTTATAGAGGCTTTCAGTTACCTTCATAATAAGTACAGAAATATAAACCTTGTGGTAATAGGGGAAGGTGAAGAGAAGAAAAATCTGGAAAGGTTGGCTCAGGATTTAAAAATAGACGACAGGGTATTTTTCCCAGGAGCTATTCCAGATGCCAGACTCTATTTCAAAAACTTCCATATCTTTGTACTTCCTTCTCTCTCTGAACCCTTTGGTATTACTATCTTAGAAGCTATGTCTCAGAAGATACCTGTCATAGCAACAAATGTCGGTGGAATTCCTGAGATTATAGAAGATGAAGACACAGGAATTCTTGTACCACCCAAAGAGCCTCTAATCCTTGCCCAGGCTATAGAAAGACTAATTACCGATGAAGAACTAAGATTAAGACTAGGAGAGGAAGGATACAGGAGATATAAAGAAAACTTCACCCTGGAAAATATGTGTATAAAGACCAAAACCCTGTATAGAATGATTCAAAATCGATAGAAGACAAAATAAGACTTATTATGCATTATGTTGTAATGGTTATATGAATAGGGCTTTCGACTGGTTTAGACAGGCTAAAAGGGATCTGGAACAGGCTATAGATCCTACATTCCGCAGGTATAGTATAATGTATAAAAATTTTTCTTTCGAGAAAGGATGGAGGATTAGAATTGAAAGTTACTAATAAAAGTATAGAA
>JGI20130J15133_1002070_pt1 | contig 15454 bp, 13 predicted proteins | sample WasSprMetagenome_FD_15133 | JGI IMG/M metagenome (IMG submission 15133) | reverse complement strand
GCTGCAAGTCATCTTCACCTGTCCCTTGCCCCATGCCCCTTGTCCCGTCAATCCAAATCCACTTCGCCGTCCACGCTGCCATTTCGCCATCACCTCGCGAAAATGAACACGCTGCTACAAGCATGGCAACAACTGCCCACCACATCTCGCACCTACTCCAGTTTGAAGTTTCCCAACCGCCAAAAGTATAGCGATTGCCGCGCCTCACAGCACCCCTGTTAGGACAGCCGTTTGGAGCAGCATTTCTGTCAACGCATCTTGCTCACTTTGTCTTCCTGACGAGAACCCGCTCATAGCCCTCTGCGGGGAACGCACCTAAAAACTCGTGCCCTGAGCGTTGGCACCAAACCTTTGCGTCCTCTTTGGTGCGTGGTTCCTGCGTCCAAACTTCCACGACAGCACCCACAGGCACTTCCTTGAGGGCGCGAATCAGTTCCACCAAAGGACCGGGACACTGAGCGCCCCGTGCGTCCACTATCTTGTCAGCCTTCACTTCGGTCATCATCTTTCACCTCCATTTGCAAGAGAGGCATGCTGCATCGAAAGGTTACACAATCCTCGACTGCAGCCGATATTGACGCTGGGAAGGAAATGCCTTAAACTTGAATGCGGAAATTAGCAACGGGGCGGTAGCTCAGTTTGGCAGAGCGCGGGACTCCAAATCCCGTGGTCGGGGGTTCAAATCCTCCCCGCCCCGCTTTTATTTGTGTCTCTGCCACTAAGCAGCAGTCGCACCATCGTGAAACCGAAGCAGGCAAGTATTGTGAGACTCAAAAACATTCCAACCACCACACTGCCCGGAAAGTAGATCCAAACTACCTGCCAATCACCCGATGGCAATATCACCGCCCGAAAAGCATAGTCAGCGATAAAAACTGTCAACTGCTGCCACTTTCGGCTTCCTTTTTCACGCCCAAATGCAAGCCATCCGGGGTAAGTTCCATCAACAACAACCAATGCACCATCGCTTTTAAGCGCCGCATCTATGCTCAGCGTGTTGATGTCGTCTCTGAAACGGACGGGACAGGGGACGAGGGACGAGGGACGGAGAGGAACGGGACGCGGGACGGGGGACAGGGGACGAGGGGTTAAGTTTGTCCCTTTCAACTTTGCGTGCCTTTTGTCTTTCGTCTCTTCCAACACAGCCTTTCTGCGTGGGTCAAAGTTCGGGTCACGAATTTGCTGCAATGCACCTTGGGGCGATTTCGCAAATTGCCAATTTGGCACGACGAATGCTCTCGGGAGCGCATCGCCATTTTCGTAAACCCACAAATCCCCAGCATGGACAAGTTGCACTCCTTTGCGTTCGTCTTCCGACAGCGGTTCGGCTGCGACCACATACTTCACTGCCATCAAATCCAACATGGGCGAGTCAAAGTTGCGGACGGCGAATGCCCGATGCAAGGGGGAGTTCCTGTCCCACGCTTGCAAAAACTGGAAAATGCGCATAGTCATCAGCGAGTCTGAGCCCTGAGCATCTCGCAAGCCGTAGACCATGAGGGTGTTGGAAGGAGTCCAGTGTTTGATGGCATCAGTGCCGACGGCGATGAAGCGTTGAGTGCCCAAATTTTGCTTTAGCCAGCGGATGGATGGCGTCTCAAAAAACGCCATTCCCTTCTCTGCTTCTGGGTGCTGTCCCCATGCGAACCAGAGCAAATCAATGGCAACAAGGAGCGGAAGCGTGAGAAGCGTGTAAGCGTGTAAGCGTGCAGGAGTGTAAGCGTGAGTGCGAGAAAGTTGGGGGAGACGAACGGTGAGGAAAATCACAATAGTGCCCAAAGTTGTCAATGCCAGCCAGCGATAAATTTGGGTCATCGTGAAGTCGTGCAGGAGCGGGTGAAATGCCGTCTCAGCATGGGCATTGACACCCAAACTGACGCAAATCGCCATGAGCAACAATGCCAAAACCAACCCAACGATGGGCAGGTGAGAGACACGATTTGATTGCGCAACTGATTGTACTAACGCTTCCATTCCGCAGGCACAAAGGATGGCAATGCCGAAATCAAACAAAAAGAGTGCCCGTGAGACGCCGACAAACGCCTGTGTTCCGGGTAACCCCAACGCCATGAAACGATGAACGATTGGCACGGACGCCGCCAACAACCCAATAGTTGCAAAAACTAAACCTGCAACGAACGGGACGGGGGACGAGGGACGGTGGACGGAGACATTAGAGTGGAGATATTCTTGCTGAGTTGAATTTGCTTGCACGACTGCACTCTTACACACTTGCATCCACATTGAAAACAAACCCACGAATGCCAGCAGAAAAGCGACGACACTTGGGTAACCTGTTCGCTCCACGAAATTGAAGCGAGCGAAATCCCAAACGAGGTGAGTGCCGCTGCGCCAATCGCCGAAAAAGGAAGGCACGAAGAGACGAACGAATTGGTCAAAGGGTAAACGATTGGCTGCCGCCAATGCCCAACTTTCCGCGCTACTGCGGAAACTTACGCTTGCCATCTCAAGCAAAGGCAACAATTGAGCCGCTCCAAACATAACTCCCCCAACCAATGAAAATGCGCCCCACAGCAGGAGATGGATGTTTCTTGCCGCGAAAGTTCTCAGCAACACATAAACGCCGAATGCCCAGAGGACATAGAGACCAACTTGAGGATGTCCCGCCAATAATGACATGCCCAAACTCAGTGACGCAAGTATGTATGCGTGCAAGCGTGCAAGGGTGTAAGCGTTGGAGTATGAACGGCAGCCAGATTCGTATGCCCATAAGGCTGCGGGAAGCCAAACAGCGGTGCAAAGCAAGGGCAAGTAAGCCAACCAAGCAACGAAAAAGCCGCAAAGTTGAAAAGCAATTGCTCCTGTCAAGGCTGAAAGGGGNGAAACGAATTGGCGNAAGAAGCCGAACATGAAAATGCCTGCCAAGACGAGGTGCAACCAAGCCACCCAACCGAATGCGGTTTCAACAGGCATGGCAACGAACAGCAAGTTGAGCGGGTAGAAAATTGCCGACATACCGTTGCCGACGAAACTCGTGCCACAAAACATGAAGGGATTCCAAAGTGGCAACTTTCCTTCCTTCAAACTCTCAGCGTAAAACTTCCGCCACGGGAAGTATTGCTGAACGACATCCAGAAGGGGTGCTTTGACGGCGTGAAATTCGGGAAACCGTTCGGCAGCGAAGTGCCGCCACGGCGACATGACCAAAAGCAAGTCAACGGGCGCTAAAGTTTTTCCGCCAAAAGTAACCGACCAGAGAAGAAGGGTTGACAGAAAAATGAGAGCAAGAACGCAAGCGGAATCGTTCCGAAGCAAGTATCGGGTTGATGCAGTTTCTTGCGGCAAGCGCTTTTGCATCCGTTCCCCTCTCATCGCTCATCCCCGCAAAAATTTTAAGCGTTCGTCACCAATCCAACCGAAAGACCGCATCTTCACCCACTTGAAAAACGACCCTCCCGTATCGGCTGAGGTTGAAGCGTTCCGGGACGAAAGGACAATCTTCAGGTTCGTGTTTCGGCTTGGTGGCGTGGCGCTCGTGGATTGTCACAACGGCGTAGCGAAGCCGATGTTGTCGGAAAAGTCGCTTGGCTTCGTCGATGGGCAATTCGCCTTGCCAAATTTTTCGGGCAATTCGCAGTTTCTCTTTTGCCCTTACCGTCCCACCCCAATGACCAATGAAGACACGACGCCCTGTCAGGATTGGGATGTAGTTTCCGAGTTGGTAGTTGCACAAAATCGCTTCATTAGGTCGGACATGTTCCGCCAGCCAGTCAATCAACTTCAAATGTCGCTCGTTCAAGTAAAAAGGCACGCCACCGTAGTGCAAGGCAATTTCGTCATTTTGGGTGAAGTTGCGGACTTGTGAGAGCCAAAATGTCAGCGGTGCGGCTGCACCGATCAAAATCAAAACGGCTGTGGGATGACGGCGGATGACGACTGTTCTCGGCAAAACAAGTTGATGCCAAGCCCACGCAGCCAAAACGCACATCGGCAGGTGAACCCCTTCAATCAACTTACGAGGTTGTGCTGTCGGCGTCAAGTAAACGGCGAGGAAAGCACCGACGAGCCAAGCAATGAGAAGGGACTGGCGACTGGCGATTGGCGGCTGGCGAAGGAAGTGGAAACTTGCAAGCAAAGCAAGCAGAAGGAAAACGCCGTAATTGAGGACGAACTGCCAAAGAGGCGGGGTTTGCAGCGGGAATAGAAACTCGGCTCGGTAAACTGGGTCGCTCAAAATTGCCCACCCTTGCCAACCAGCAACCAAAAAAGCGGGCAACGCTACCAGTGATGCTTTAACTGCCTTTTTGCCTGCGACTTCACACCGCAAAATGAAGTGCCCAATCAGCCATAGCGCCAATCCGTAACTGACTGGCGCAAGCGCATATGGGTGGATGTTGCCCAAAACAGCACCTGCCACAATTCCAACCAAAATCGCTTGCACTTTTGCACGCTCGCACTCCTGAACTCCTAACCTCAAAACGCTGCCCATCAAAAGCGCAGCCAACGCTTTGCCCCAAACGAACCAAGACATCGTAGCCAATGCCATGAAAGTGTTGGCTTCGGGCATGGCGAGCCAGATAAAACCGCCGAGGAAGCAAAGCATGAGCAAGTAGGTTCGTTGTTGCTCTTCGTTCAGAACGGGAAGCGCCAGCCACCAAGCAGCAAAGACGAAAACGATGACGCCCAAAGTATGGACAAGGCGCATACTTAAGTGCAAGGACAACCCAAGCCACTTCGCCAGTTTACCCACGAACCAGTCGTGAAGGTTGAAAGTTTTCGGCTCATGTTCTTCGGTCGTGAACAGGTTGACAAATCGGGTTTTTCCTTCCCACGCCTGGCGAGCCCAACGGAGGTGGGCGTTGTAGTCGGAAACATCAAAGGTGACCCAGAAGTAGCGATGTCCCGAAGGCGTCAGCCACCATCCGACGAGATACAAACTCCACGACCAGACCAAAGCAGCCAAAACGAAAAGCCACAACCATCGGGGCACGGTTAGCGACTTCATTTTCGCCGTCCCTTCTCTTTGAGCAAAGTGTCAATCCAACTCATCACTTCTGGCGAAAAACTCGGCGGTGGTGGCTCTTGGCTGTAATCAATCACATCGTCGTAAGCGCCAGCCTCATAACACCTGTCAATCACCGCCTGCAGGTCCAAGACCGCAACCTTAGGGTCATCAGGTGCTAACGGGATGAAGATGCGGGGCAACCTTTGCTGGACTGTCACGGCGTAAAGGTAGAAGCGATGGGGTTCGGTGGCTCGATGAATGCTGATGAGATAATGCCACTCTTTGCCGACAGCAATTTTCACCAACTCTAAAGGNGGTGCGAGGACATAAGCCCCATCACGGAGCAAGTCAATCTCAACCAAATTCACACCTGCTGCAAGCACTTGCCTTTGCNTTTGCTCATACTGCCACCTCGCATCCGTCCCAAGGGTTTTGTTTGCGTGGCTCAGCAACTCAATGACCGTCACAACTTTCCCACCACGGGTGAGGTCAACGATTTCCAAGTAACCTTCCGGGATCGGTCCAGTCGTTTCCAAAATCGCCGTCGGTTCGTCATAAGTTACCTCAACAGCGGTAGCAGTTGCAACAGCGACACCAACGCCGCCTGCTTGCGCCTGCTCGGTGCTTGGTCGTGGTCGTTCAATGACGGAGATGTCTGGGAAGATGGGGCGCTCAATAGGCTCAACATAAAGTCGCTCCTCAATTCGGACATGGTAACGGGGGCGCAAAAGGGGTTGAAGGACTTCAGCGGCATAGGCGATAAAACGCCAGTGCACATCCCGCCACAAACTTTTCGCTTCCAAGTAAGGGTTCATGCCGGGAAACGGATTGGGCATTGCCCTCACCACCCTGCTTTAAAGGGCTTTCACTTTTCGCCGAGACTCACTTCGCCCAATGCGAAACCTTTTTCACTTTGCCGAGCGAACGAAAACAGGGTTGGTCATTGCTAAAGGCATTGGGTCGTCCTTGCGAAAGACTTGCGCCAACAGCCAACCGTCACTGACAGGTATAGAAACTTCGGTTTCCACCTCAGTCTTGCCGTCGGCGGTGACGGTTTGGACGACTTTGCCGTTGTGGACGATTTCGATTCTGTCAATGGGGTGAATGCTTTGAGCCCAAACTTTGACGGTCACTGGAGAGCCGATTACTGTGCTGCCGGGGAGTGAACCGTTGACGGTGAAGAGCAAAAGCGTTCCCCTGCTGATGAAACTTCTCCCTTCCCTGAGGGCTCGCACAATGTTGGCTGCCGTCAAAGGTTCGTTGCCCAGATAGACATAAGTTCGGCGATGCCCGAGGCGTGAGGTTTTTCGGTTGTGGCTATCAGTGCCAGTTTCAGCGAAGACCTTCATGCCCTTGCCCAACAATTCCCACCACAGCAAGGTTGTTTGCTTTCCACCGTCACCACCGTCATCGTTCCACAGTTCAATCAGAGGCAACCGCTCCAACTGGCGAGCCAACTCAGGTGCTTTGGCAGTGCCAGACCAATGTGGGTGGTTGAGTTTGATGGTCATGGGTCGCTCCTCGGTGTCAGCCTTCAAAACTGCGTCAATGACTTGTTGCAGGGGAGCGGTCGGCAATTCCAAGACTGTCCCGTTGATGACATTTGCGTGGTAATTGGGCGTCGTAAACTCTTCACCCGGGATGACAACGAACTTGCCAGGTTCTGAGAAAGGCAACGCCTCCTGATGAGCCGTCAGAATGTGCTGAATGACTGGACCAACGCCGTGATCGGTCAAAACGAACCAATCAAGCCCTTCTCCTCTGGCAGCCTCAACCATTTGTGCGGGCGTGTCGTTGCCATCGGAGTAAACCGTGTGGGTGTGAGTGTCGCCGCAATACCAACCTTCGGGGCGCTTCAAAACCAATTTCACCGGGGCGCTAAAGGCTTTCGCTTCAGCAGTGACAAAAACCGTTTGTGGCTCATACTCAAAACCTCGCGAAGCGGTGATGCGGTAGGTTATGCCCGGCAACAAGAACAATGCCCCAAATCCGTTTCGGTCGGTGTAAGCGACATAAGTCTCGTTGGCTGTTTGAAGCGATGTAATGTCAAGTCTGGCTGGGACGAGGGAATTTTTCTCGGCGATAAAAGTAGCAACTTGGACGGTCAGCGGCATCGGCATCAGCGGCTTGTCGGTGAAAAAGACGCGCAACTCTTGCTCAATGCCCAAAGCATAAACGCCTTTGACTTCGCTAATTGTCAATTGCCATAGCCCACGCAAATTTGCTCCCGTGACCTCAAGGAACTCCAACGCACCACGAGGCAATCCGCCCCATCGCTGCTCTGCAACTACTCCGTCTGGGGGTTGGAGTTTCACATTGACAGTTTGCTCTTCGCGAGGTCGGACGAAATTGAACCGAACCCTTGTGAGTTCCGGGACTTGGACGAACAAATTGTGGACTGGTTGACCGCCAAATTTTGGTTCAGCCAACCGCAACCCGCGGGCGAGGACAACAGGTTCAGGCTTGACGAACAAATCGACATCTCCAACTGTCCGAACGAGGAAATGATTGCGAACGGTTTGCCTCTGCCCCTGAGGCGGTTGCGGTCCTGTGACCGTCAATCTCCAAATGCCCCAACGCCCGTTAACTGCGACACGATACTCCGACCAAGCATTACGCTGAGAGTTCATCAATTTCATCGCTTCAGCCCCATCGGGAGCAAAAAGGACAAAAGATGATGGCTGACCGACTTGTTCATCATCGGCTTGGTCAAAAATGGCGATGGTGAACTCAGAAGTGCTGGGCGGCACATAGACGAAGAGGTGCAATGTCCTTGCTGAGCCAGTGCTGTCGACATAAAGGCTGTCAGGCGATTGACAAATCCTTTGTGCCCACCCGAACGAGACGACCAGTGCCACCAAAATCAAAGTTCCCCACGACCTCATCTTTTTGCCCTCCTTTCCATAATTGAGCCGCCAATAAGTGTAGCGCCTTCAGCCCGAATGCTCTCCAATCAGCCACAGGACTGACGGCAAGCGTTTGGAACAAGTTGATGCCAAAATGGATGGCGAGCCTTGCGGACTTTGATTGGGAGGTGAAGGACGATGGCGGTGACAATTGAAGGCTTGGAAATCACTTGGCTCAAACATGACGCCTTCCTGCTGAAAGGCGATGGCATTGTCGTGGCAATTGACCCTTACGAACTCCGCTCCGTCCCCGAGAAGGCTGATTTGGTTCTCGTCACCCACGACCATTTTGATCACTGCGACCCGAACTCCGTGCGGTTAGTGGCGAAACCCGATGCAGTCATCGTTGCTCCTCAGAACGCTGCGTCCAAACTGGGCAAAAATGTGCGGGTGGTTAAGGCGGGCGATGTGTTGACGGAGAAGGGCGTCACAATCAAAGTTGTGCCCGCCTACAATGTCCGCCCTGAACGACAGAGGTTTCACCCCAAAAACTATGGTGGCGTCGGATACCTCATCACCTTAGCGGGCAAAACAGTTTACCATCCCGGCGACACCGACCTTATCCCCGAAATGGACAATTTGGGGCAAGTGGACATTGCATTGCTTCCTGTCAGTGGGACTTATGTCATGGACGCGCAGGAAGCAGCCGAAGCCGTCAAGCGCATTAAACCGACCCATGTCATCCCGATGCACTACGGTAGCATCGTTGGGAGCAAGGCTGACGCCGAAAAGTTCGCTCAACTTGTCGCTGGACAGACAACAGTTCACATCCTCGAACCCGTCGGTTGATGTGGGCAGGAAATCATTTCTCCTCGCCCTTCGCTTGCGAAACTTTTGTCAATTGCTGTTGTGTTTTGAAGTTGCCCTGCATGGACATGTTGAAACTTTGACCTGTCGGTGCGGAAATTGTCAGGTTCATCGTCACCTCGGTGGTTTCGTCCCTTTTCACGACTAAGCCATTGGCGATGTCAAACCAGACTTTGCCGCTGCTTTGCCCTTCAACTCTTGCATTGATGCTGCCTTCTCCCTTCGGGATCGGAACTGCCTCGAAGAACTCGCCGAAGTCAGGGATTTCAACGGTTGTCTCAATGACGGCACATTCTCGCCCTTCAACTTTTTCAAAGCCCACCAATCGCGCTCGTCCTTTGATTTCCAACTTGACAGTCTTATCGCCGAAGTTTACCGTTTGCTCGGTCGTGATGTCCCAAGAGTCGCCGGGTCGGACAGGTTTTTCAGGCAGCAGGAATCCTTGCCATCCCATGCCTTGCATTTGCGGCATTGTGAAGTCCGGACCGAAAGGCAACGGCATTTTAGTTTTCGGCTGTTCATCAATTTTCTCAACCTTCACTTCCTTCACCTTGCCAAGCGGGTCAACTTTGAGACGAACGATGACTTCTGGGACTTCCTGCTCGTTGCGGAGATTCAGCGCCAATAGGAAGCCCGGTAACTTCGGTCTTCATGCGCCCTTTCGTCGTCGCGACAATCGTTGCCACGCCTTCTTTGTCAGCATCTTCAACGCGTTCAGTTTGCGTCATCGTGCCCTGAAGTGAAATCATTGCGGGGGCTTCCTGTCCCAAGATTTGCACCGTCACAGCCATTTCGCCCGTAAGGCGGATGCTGTAGGTTCGCGTTTCTTTGGTGGGAAATTTGTAACGGAGGGTGACCTCTTGCTCTTGGCTCACCAACCAACTGTTCCATAGAACGACTGACAGCACGAGCACAAATGTTCCCAGCAAACCCCATCGCTTCATGGGGAGTCACCTCCCTGCTCCAGAATACGGCGACTCGCCATCCGCACCGCCAATTCAATGGCAGCGCGCATGCTGGTCGCCTGAGCCTTATTTTGCCATGCGATGTCAAAAGCGACACCGTGGTCGGGGGAAGTCCTTATGATGGGCAATCCGACAGTTACATTTACGCCTCGGTCAAAAGCCAAAACCTTGACGGGGATGTGCCCTTGGTCGTGATAGAGTGCCACCACCAAATCAAACTCGCCTTGCCGAGCCTTCCAAAAAACGCTGTCGGCAGGGATTGGACCGAAAACCTCATGCCCCTCATTTCGCAATTTTTCAACGGCAGGGCGAACAATTTGCTCGTCCTCGTCGCCAAACATTCCGCCTTCACCTGCGTGGGGGTTGAGGGCTGCGATTGCGATGCGTGGTTTCTCATAGCCTAACAAGCGCATCGTCGGCAAACTCAATTCCACCGTCCTGACGATTCGCTCGGTCGTTAAATTGTCAATGGCTTTGCGAAGGGACATGTGACCTGTGGCGTGAACGACTTTCAATTCGTCGCAAACGAGCATGAGCCTTGTCTCGGTCACACCGCACAAAGCCGCTAAAAATTCGGTGTGCCCGGCGTATGGGATGCCAGCCATTTGAAGGGCTTGCTTGCTGATCGGGGCAGTAACCATTGCGTCAGCCTCTCCGTTGAGGACCATTTTCGTTGCGATTTCAATGGCTTGAGCCGCTGCCTTGCCACTTTCGGGACTGGGTTTGCCCCAAATCAGGCTTCTTGGAACTGGCGCTGCATCCATGATGTTTAGGGCATCAGGGCGAAATGCGGGGTCATCAAAACCTGTGACCGGTTCGAAGTTTAGAGGGGGCACTTTTACTGTCCTACTTGCCAACTCGCATGCTCGGATGAACAGCCCATGATCGCCCACGATGATGAAGCGGGCTGATAGGTTCAATCGCTCATCGCTAAGCGCCTTGACAATCACTTCAGGACCGATTCCTGCTGGGTCTCCCATCGCGATGACGATTCGCGGCAATCGTTTCATGCCCCTTCACTCTCAGCCTTCCGCAAGCCCTTCTCGCGCAGCAATTTTTCAAGCCAAGCCTTTTCCTCATCGGTCAAGGGCACAGGAGGTGGCTGGCTGTAGTCAATATCCAAGCCGTATCTGCCCAAATCGTAGCAGCGGTTGAAAACCCATTGGATGTCCAAAACGACATCTTTGTCTTCTGGCAGCAGAGGGACAGCGATGCGGGGCAACCTTTCCTGCAACCGAACGGGATAGACTTCAAAGCGATTCCGGATGTAGAAGCGCCAGACGCTAACGATGCCGTAAAAGGGTTTGATTCGTTCCAAAGCGTATTCGGGCACAGCCACCGTGTGTTTACCTTGACGCAAAAGGTCAATTTCCACCAAGTTGACGCCTCCTCCCAAGTATGAAAACTGCTTCTGCAGGTAAGCCGTTCGCCATTCGCCAGTCCGCTTGTTGGAAGGGCTGAGCAACTCAATGACCGTCACCAATCGCTCGTTGGTGCGGTCAAAGATTTTGATGAAGGACTGCCTTCGTTCCGTTTCAGCCAAAAACTCAACGATGACGGGTTCATCGGCAGCAACTTCGGTCTCTACTTCAATGGCAGTTGCAGTGGCTGTCGCCGTTCCCGCCGGCTGCGGCGCTTGACGGGAAATAGCGATATCGGGGTAAATGACCCGTTCAAATCGCTGCGAGGGTTCAGGTGGCTCAGTCATTACGAGGGCTCTTTCCTCAATTCGGATGCGGTAGCGGTGAGGAACTACAACCGATAACCACTCGGCTGTATGGGCAATGAACCGCTGATGAAAATCGTGCCAAAACCTTTCGTCCTCAAGATAAGGGTCAAAGCCAGGGAACGGGCTGGGCATCTGAGATCACTCCCGAAACTTTTTCGGTTTAAAGCCTTTTACTGCTGCGGTTGAGCGACCCATTTTTGTTGGACTTGCATGATGGAAACCCATTTGGCACTGCCATCAGCAAACAGGTAATTTGCGCCGCCCGTGTGGCGCTGACCTGAAGTTGGAGGTGTTGGTGGCTGCTTTGTCCAGCAATCATTTGGCAGCCCCTGAAGCCAGCAAGGGAGGCGAGTTGGGTCACTACTTGGGTCGTAAATTCGCCAGCCGTTGGGCGGCACTAACGGGTTGTTTGGGTCAACAGAGGTGTTCTCTGTCGGCGCTTCCATTAAAGCCAAACGCTCTTCAGGTTTAGGGATTCGGGTGCGAGAGATTCCAGCAAATCCAACCCATCGTTGTGAAGCCCCTACCCTGCAAGTTTGAAAGTCAATGGCATCGTCGTTATTGGCGTTAACGGCATAACTGACTTGAAGAGGCGTAGGCTGAGGAAAAGTCGGAACTCGCGGGTGTGAACCGCACGCGAAGACGATGCTTGAACGGGTGTAAGGCAGGAGTAGGTGGGCGTAAATAACGGGCATTCCGTAGCCCCAAGAGAGCCCACAATCATGCGACAGGACATTCACATCGTCGTAGTCTTGGGCGTAAGCCGTCAGGGCTGTTCCGACTTGCTTTAAGTTCGTCAAGCAGGCGTTTTGTCGGGCTTTCTCGCGGGAGGTAGAGAAGACGGGAAACAGAAGCGCCATCAGTATCGCCATTATGGCGATGACGGTCAGCATCTCTGTTAGCGTGAAACCGCGCCTCATTTCAGGTTCGCCTCCTTTTGCCGGTCGTCACTTTCCATTATGCCCGAAAGTTTGACCGATGTGCTATGAGGTCATTGGTCTGTCGTTGAGGACGGGCATGACATATGGACCGTCAGGAACAACGACGATTTTCGCATTTGGTCCGTGCTTTTTCAGGGCTTGGTCTATGCCCTCCTGCAGTGAGGTTAGTGGCTTGACTTTCGCCAACTCAAGTTCCTCTGGGGGCACGCCGTCACTGTAAACCCAGATGTCCGCCACTTCGGCAACTTTCATTTGCTCCTGCACCATCCATTGGTCTTCGCGGAAGTAATCGGGCGAGAAAATGAGGCGCTTGAATTCGTCCCAAGTTTGGAACTCGGTGTAAATTTCGCGGAAACGAGGCAGCCCTAATCCTTCGCTCAATGACGCAGCCAAAATCACGGTGCTGCCGGGCTTGAGAATCGGCAACACGCCCACCAAGCCCTTGATGGCTTGGTAGAAAGTTGTGTCAAGGGGATAACCTGCGCTGGAAGTGATAACGATGTCGGCAGGTTCGGGGATTGGAACTTTCGCCACTTTGTCAACCAACCTGACTCCAGCAAAGAAAGTTTCGCGGACATCGCCCGCAAAAACTCCGGTGATACGCCGCTGCTCGTCCAAAGTGACATGAACGGCGAAATCGCAACCTACTTTATCGGCAACTTCCTTCGCCGTCAAGTGGACGGGATTACCATCTAAAACGCCGGTGACCGCCTTTGGGTGACCCATGAATTCNGCGCCGTGAAAGACACGCATGCAAGGCATGGCGATGATGCCCGGACAAAGGATTTTCCGACCGCCCGAGTAGCCAGCCATCAAGTGAGGTTCAATGAGTCCGACGACGATTTTCAGGTCAGCCTCAATGTAGCGCTTGTCAAGTAGGATGGGCATCCCAGTGCTCGTCCAACCGAGATCGGCGTGGCTTTCTATGTCGGTAGCGATGTGGTTTTCAATGCGGTAGTTTTCCACGACGAATTCTCCGAGCATTTCAACCAACTCGTCGCCCAAATTGGGGCGGTGCGTCCCTGTGGCTATTAGGATGGTGATGCGGTTGCGGTCAATCCCAGCCTCTTCGAGCCGACGAAGGAGCGGAGGCAAGATGAGTGGATTGGGGACGGGACGAGTTTTGTCACAAACGACAATGCATGCGCTTTTTTTACCCTTCGCCAGTTCTCGGATGGGTGGCGTGCCAGCAGGATTGTCCAGAGCCTCTTCAATCGCCCCTTGCGGGTCAGCAAGTGGCGGGACAGGATGCAGATGACACACTGCCATCAAATTCTCGTCGGGCACTTCAACTTCTATGTGCGTCCGACCATATCGCACAGGCACTTTCACTTTCGCTCACCTCTCTCTGCTGGAGGTCAAAACTCCCCGCTCACAGTTACAGTTTATGATGCCCTTCTGAAATGCGACATAATGAGCCTTGCTGAAAAATGCTGAAACTGCGAGGTGAACACGAAAATGCCTCAGAAGCAGCGCAAGCAGGGGAATGAACGGGTTCAGTTGCTTTGGGGCGGTAGATTCAAAAAGCCGCTCGCTGAGGAAGCGCTCAGGTTCTCGTCAAGTTTCAGCGTTGACAAGCGCTTGTGGAAGCAAGACATCTTGGGTTCAATTGCTCACGCTGTCATGTTGGGTGAGACAGGGATAATCAGCGCCTCCGAGGCAAAAGCGCTTGTCAAGGGTTTGCTTGCCCTGATGCGGGACATTGAGGCGGGCAAAGTTGAACTTGAAGGTCCCGATGAAGATATCCACAGTTTCGTTGAGCGGAAATTGCGCGAATATGTTGGTGAAGTTGCCGGCAAGTTGCATACGGCGAGAAGCAGAAATGACCAAGTTGTGACGGATTTTCGGCTTTGGTGCCGCGATGCCGTTAAGCAGTTGGCTGAGGCGATTTTGAAAGCGCAGCAAGCGTTAGTTGATCAGGCGGAACAGCACATTGACACCTTTTTGCCCGGGATGACTCACTTGCAACACGCACAACCTGTCAGGCTCGCTCACCATCTGCTCGCCCACTTCTGGGCTTTGCAGCGCGATTTGGAGCGACTGAAGAATTTGCTTCCCAGGCTCAACACTTCGCCCCTCGGCGCAGCAGCCTTAGCGGGTTCAGGCTTGCCGATTGACCCTGAACTGACAGCGAGGCTTTTGGGCTTTGAGAAAACCGCTCAAAACAGCATGGACGCTGTTAGCGACCGAGATTTCGCTTGCGAACTCGTTTTCGTTTGCGCCTTGACAATGGTTCACCTTTCGCGATTGGCTGAGGAAATCGTCCTTTGGAGCACACCTGAATTTGGTTTCATCACTTTGGACGACGCGTGGTGCACTGGCTCTTCCATCATGCCCCAAAAGCGCAACCCGGACATAGCCGAACTGGTCAGAGGGAAAGCGGCATTAGTTATCGGGGCATTGACGCAATTGTTAACCTTGCTCAAAGGATTGCCGCTCACTTACAACCGAGACTTGCAGGAGGACAAGGGAATCGTGTTCAGCGCTGTTGACACAACCCTTGCTTGTCTGTCCGCCATGAGCCAGTTGGTCGCAACAGCGACTTTTAACGCCGACCGAATGAGACAAGCGTTGGCTCGTGACTTCTCCACCGCTACAGACCTTGCCGACTACCTTGTGCGAAAGGGCGTGCCGTTTCGTGAGGCACACCGGATCGTTGGGCAATTGGTCCTACATTTGAGCGAACTGGGGAAAGGTCTTGAAGACGCTACCTTAGATGATTTGCGGTTGTTTAGCGACAAATTTGACGGGGACGCCCTTGCTGTCCTTCAGCCTGAGCAAAGCGTTGAACGCCGCAAAGAGTTGGCTGGCACAGCGAAGTCGTCGGTAGTGAAGCAACTGCGCCAAGCCAAAGCGGAGATGAAGCGAACCGTCATGTGGCTTCAAAAGTTCCCCACAATGTTGCCTGACCTTTTAACCATGCTCTAACTTGACACAACGAGCGTCCTGTCCGGTTAATGTGAGTATGTTCGAAAAGTCTTCCTTCATGCGTGGAAAGAAGCAATCAATAAGCCCCCTTCCAAGACCAACCACCTAAACAACAAAAAAACCTGACACCATCAAAACCGCCATGTTCCACAAAACCGCCCTCATCATTATCGCCTTCTTTGCCATCTCCTCAGTCCTTTCCCTGCACCCTT